>Ga0307378_10003881_pt1 | contig 21704 bp, 17 predicted proteins | sample UN1MG_FD_202238 | JGI IMG/M metagenome (GOLD analysis project Ga0307378, IMG submission 202238) | Soil microbial communities from Risofladan, Vaasa, Finland - UN-1 | ecosystem: Environmental > Terrestrial > Soil > Coastal area > Acid sulfate soil | place: Finland: Risofladan, Vaasa | collected...
TGATTATGCAGTATATAGAGCTTCAGGGCAAAGAGCCTGAGGACGGAGATTTCCGTATAGATGGCGGACTTTAGTGGGCTTACAGCCCAGCCATAAAGCTACCGCCTTCAGGCGGTAGTAGTTTACTGGTAATGGATTGGCAGTGGACCCGGGGCATGATTTTCTCATGAATTTTCATGATCAGAAATTCCATCTGCGAGAGCTTGATGCCGTACTGGTTAGCCATAACCATCCTGATCATACGCATGACCTGAAAAGTATTGACGATGTTAAATATGAAATGTGGGCTAATTCAAAAAAGAAGCCTAAACCATATTCGCTTGTATTGGATAATGATACCGATAGAAGCACAGAAGAATGGACCCGGGAACCTAAAGGTTTTCGTAAACCTCCAATTCGGGTAGATGCTAATCGACAAGATAAAGTTGATTTATATAAAGAGGCCGGTTTGCCCTTTAATGTCGATAGCTTCAAAGTCGAACACACAAAAGATGTTCCTAATGCAGTTGGTTATCGAGTAAGCTGCATGAAAGAGCAAAAACCCATTCTAACTGTTGGTTTTTCATGTGACACTAAGTATTTTCCCGAGCTTTGTAATGATGATGAACTCGGAGGTTGTGATATTCTTGTTGCGCACATGAGTCAGCCGGAGATTCCGGAGCTCAAAGACCCTGTCAACGCGAAATTCAAAGAGGAACATCTGGGATACCGCGGAACGATAGAACTGATAAAGAGATGCAAGCCCAAGCTGACAATCATATCGGAATTCTGGGCAGGATTGGCCGATGCCCGTATCCTGTTGCTACAGGGATTGCGAAATAGATGCAAGACGAACAATATTCTGCCGGGTGGTGTTGGGCTGCTGGTCAAGGTAACCTGCGAGCCTATGAGTTTTCAAATTCTCTGCACTAACTGTAAAAAGTGGACTCAACACGAAAAGATTAAAATCGGTAGCTCAAGTGTATCATTTGGGCCATTAAATTATCTCTGCCTCGATTGTTGTCTTTGACGATTTCTTTATGTGGTATGGGCGCAGGGAAGCGGCGTTTTCAGAACGAGTGATACATATCGTTATTCATTTAATTAGGATCGACTCCGTTCGCAGGATTTTTTTGATAATCATGTCCGAATGAAGGTCAAGTCAATATTCAGTGGTGCGAAATGTGACGCCGCCCAGTAAACTTACTGGGTCTCTGTCTTCGCATGGATGACCAAAAAAAAGTTCTTTTTCGGTTTTTTTTGTTGACATTGTTTGAAGTTTTGTTAAAATAGTCATATATTAGCCAGCAGGCTAATATAAACCGCCAGTAGGCGAAGATGACATTTCAGTTTGCATGTCGTAAGCCACCGAGTGGCAAGGACTTAGAGCCAGCCAGCCCAGATTCGTGATTCGTCAATAGTAAATAGTCAATATCGAAGATCCGCCGTCTTCTGGCGGAGTAAATAGTAAATCAGAAGGAATTACTAATCATGAGCATCGAGAATCCAACTTTAGCTCACTTTAGGCACTTTAGGCACTTTAGCTCACTCTTCACTAACTTACCTGCCTATAAGGCACCAGATATTTACGTGCCTATAAGGCCATATATTTACGTGCCTATAAGGCACTACATCTGTCGAGAACGCTCTACAAATCAGCCCTTTTTATGCAAAACAAACCCAATCTTGTCCGCCGTAGGCGGATTGCAAAATGAACGTAAACTCACTAATAACAATGAATTATCAAAAATTTATCCCGCTGGCGGGGCAAAAAAACAAACCCAAACAAACCCAATTCCTTAAAAGCCAAAATGAATGTAAACTCACTTATAACAAAGGATTACAGAAAAAAAGATGATTTCGTAGTCCGAATAAACAAACCCAATCTTGTCCGCCGTAGGCGGATTCCGAAAGGCCAAAATCGCTTGCCGGAAAATCCGGCTACACCTTTATTTTCTCACGATTTGATTATTGCTTGTCTTAAGTGGGGATTTAGGTTATATTATCAAAGCTGGATTTGTCAGAGAGGTAAAAAAATGAGCGAACGGGTAGAAATAGAATTGTTCGATAATCCCCGCCCTGAGCGAGACTATTGTATAAATATCAGATGCCCTGAGTTTACGAGCCTCTGCCCTCGAACAGGCCAGCCGGATTTTGGTGAAATTATTATCGATTATTGTCCCGACAAGTTATGTATTGAGCTAAAGAGCTTGAAGTTCTATATGCAAAGCTACCGCAATAAGGGTATTTTTTACGAGGCTCTGACAAATGATATATTGGATGATTTGAAAGGTGTATGCAAGCCACGATGGATGAAGGTTACCTCTCGATTTACACCTCGAGGCGGAATAACTACAGAGGTGCTTGCAGAATATGAGGCAGAAAAAAAGTAACCACAGACTTGTTTATTTCTTCAATACTGATTAGTCTGAATAGTAAAGAGACAGCATTCGGAATAAAAGATTAAGAGGTGCTAAAATGCCGATAAAATTTCACTGTTTTCATTGCGGCAAGAAGATAGAGGCCCCTGACAGTGCCGGTGGCAAATGGGGCAAATGCCCGGCGTGCCATAACAGACTTTACGTTCCCGGTTTACACTCCGGCGAAGTGCTAAAACTTGCACCGATAGATGAGACCGATTTGGAAAGAGAAAAACGGCTAATGGCCGAGACGCACAAGCTTACTCAAGACATATTGCAGGAAAGAGAGGTTCCGGAAGCGACGCCTGAGACGATTGGGCCAATTGAGACGGCTGGGCCGGTACTTGAGATGAGCGAAAGAGAGCTGACGAAATACGTAATTATGTATCTGCGACTAATGGCTGATAGTGAATTATACGAAGCCCACAGAATTGCGGGCCTGATAGCACCTCATAGTGAACAGGCAGTGGATATTCTCGACAAAATAGCACTTAGCGAAATACTGGAGCCGGAGTTGGCCGATGTTCCCCAGCATATACTCTCGGGTTCGATAAGGGCATTGCGAGAAGAAATAGGCTGACTTTTGTAGAAAATTTCCGAGGCCGGCCGAAGTGGTCCCAAAAAACACCTTCATTTGGCAATTCTGACCTGATTTTTTCGGTCTGATAAATTTACCTCGCCGTTGAATCCCTCCAGTTTGGTTGTGATGAAATTGTTTCCTATATTTTATGTGGAAACAGTAACGACAACTAGGGTGAACCCCATAACAACTTGGAGGGAAACTTATTATGGCCAATGAGACAACTGCTGTGCACGTTACCCACGAGACAGTGGGGAAAGTTGGTGGTATAGGCGCCGTCCTGCAGGGCTTTTTCACCTGCAAATCTTACCTTGATGCAATTAACAGGTCAATCCTTGTCGGCCCATTGTTCACTACTGAAGGCTCTGTATCAGAGCGGCTCGGCGAAAATAGTGAAGTGCTCTATTCGTCTATTGATGGATTTGTAAACACGGGTTACGCTCCGGCCTTTTGTAAGATAGAAAAATACTTCAATGCTGGTATTATCTACGGCAGACGAACTTTTGTTGACGAGCAGACTGGAATAAAAAGCTCACCTGAGGTGGTGCTGGTCGATGTAAGATATATGGATAAGTGGGTGGTTAATGAATTCAAAAGACGCCTGTTTGAGGAATTCGGGATTCAGAGCCATTTGCATGAACACCTGTGGGAATACGAACAATATGTCAGATTGGCACCGGTGACAATTGCCGTACTGAAAGCGCTCGGCGCAGCAAAAGATTCGACTGTTGTTATTTCGCACGAGTTTATGGGGATGCCAACGGCCTTGGCGGCTGTTCTCGAATCTTCCTGTGATTTCAGGACAGCTTTTTATGCCCACGAAGTAGCCACGATGCGACGCATTGTAGAGGAAAATCACGGGCACGATACTATGTTCTATAATGTTATCAAGCAGGCTCACGATGATGGACTTTTCGTCAATGAAGTGTTCGGCGACCAGAATTCCTATTTCAAACACGCTCTTGTGGAGGCCTCGAAATACTGCGACCATATATACGCCGTGGGAGATTATGTCATGGACGAATTGCGGTTCCTCTCCCCGGAGTTCGAAGACGTCAAGATAGATATAGTTTATAACGGTATCCCGGCATATCAAATCAGCGTTCGGGACAAGCTTGCTTCGAAGGAGAAGCTACGACGGTATTGCGAGAACCTGTTGGGCTATAAGCCGGATTTCATCTTCACGCATGTAACGAGATTGGTGCAAAGCAAGGGAATGTGGCGCGATTTGCGTGTGCTTGAACATGTGGAAAAAGAGTTCAGGACACAGTGTAAAACAGCAGTGCTGTTTGTCCTTTCGACGGAAGTTTCACAACGTCGCACCAGTGATGTCTACAATATGGAATCGGCTTATAATTGGCCCGTGGCTCACCGTGAGGGCTGGCCTGATATGTCCGGTGGTGAGGCAAATTACTATACGGCTGTACAGGAATTCAACGCCAGAAGCAGCAATATAAAAATCATTTTCATCAATCAGTTCGGCTTTGCCCCCAAAAGATGTGGCAGGAGGATGCCGGCAGATATGGAATTTATGGACATTCGCAAAGGCAGCGACGTCGAATTTGGACAGAGCATTTATGAGCCGTTTGGGATAGCTCAGATTGAACCGCTGACTTTCGGCGGAATATGTGTCTTCAGCAGTGTGTGCGGGTGTTCGGGCTTCCTGCGGGACACAACCGGTGAAGAGAATGTCAGGAATGTCATTATCGCCGACTATACCAACCTGGAATCCCACGGCTATGCCGAGATAGAGGACATACTGCAGATTGACCGGTCGGTACGCGACCGGATAGAAGCGGGCGAAAGCGAAAAAGTTGCAATGCAAATATGCTCACGTTTGCCCAAAAACGAGGCCGAGATTGAAAGTATGATTCAAACCGGCTACAAGCTTGCAAAAAATATGAGCTGGGACGTAGTAGTGAAAAACTATCTGCTGAGCAGCCTGCAATCCATCTGTGCGAAAAAGCCTGCCCTGAGCGCAGCCGAAGGGCCGGATAATGCAAAAGTATCAGATGAACTTCATATTTCATGATTCGTATTTCGTATTCTACTTCACTTACCGCTATTGGTATTTTTCAGCTTGACCGTTATCTTCTGATTGTTTAAACTATTCTGCTGTGGGCATTACCGGAAAAAAACCAGTTATCGGTATTTTAGGTGGTATCTGTTCAGGCAAAAGTACCGTTGCTGCTGAGTTTGCCAAATTAGGCTGTAAGGTCATTGATGCCGACAAGATTGCCCATGAGCTTCTTGATGAGCCGCCTATTAAGGAAAAGATAGTCGGCCTTTTTGGCCTGGCTGTTTTAGATTCAGCAGGGAAAATTGACCGCGAAAAATTAGCCTCGGTTGTTTTTACCGATGCCGATAAGCTCTCATCGATTAACGGGATAATCCATCCAATTGTTCTGCAGCGGGCCGAGGAGCTGATAAAGAAATATAATAGTCAAAATCAAGTAAGAGCAATCATATTGGATATGCCTTTATTGGTGGAAGTCGGCTGGGACAAGCGGTGCGATAAGCTTATTTTTGTCGATTGTGAGAAAAAATTAAGGCTGAATAGAGCAAAAAAATTGGGTTTTGACAAAAATCAGATTAAAATTAGAGAAAATTTTCAGATTTCTCTGGACAACAAGGCCAACCTCGCCGATAATGCCGATAATACCGTAGAAAACAATTCTGACTTCTCGGCGTTAGCCAGGCAGGTCACTGATATTTTCTCTTACATTATGTATAATGGGTAAGTGGGGTTTATTATAGAACGCTCTTATTAGTGTTGCCCGTTTTTGATATATAGGTTTTATTTCAACTGCCCGCACCTGTGCTACCCGCACAGAAAACGCGGGTACAGGTGTTCAAACCTCAAATCTTATTGAATTCCTACGCTCGCACCTGCGGTTACGCGAGTGCAGGCGGGAAATTATCCCGCACCAATAAGGCGAAGGCCTAAGATGAATTGGTTCGGGACGTGTCCCTGCATCCCGCTTTTGCGGGCGTCAGCTTTGCGGGGGCGATTAAAGTGTTTTACAAGTGGAAAAGGAGTAATGATGGCTAAAGCCGTAAAGAGCACAACCAAAAAACGCAAGAAAACAAAGAAAAAGGCCGATGCAAAAGAACAACCAGCCGAAGAACAGCAAGAGCAGGAGCTCGTCGCGGAGAAGGCTGAGGCCGTAGCGGGACAGGCAGAGGAAAACTTAGCTGAGGCCGCTGTGGAAGAAACTGCTGCCGCCGAGACCGAGGATGAAGCCCTGAAAGCTAAACTAGCTGAGGAAGAATCCACACATGCCAAATACGAGCGGATTAAGAAAGGCAACTTGTATTTGACGGATTTGCAGAAACTAACCGTTGCAGAGCTGCACGATATTGCCAAGAATGAAAATATTACAGAATACAGCGCGTTAAAAAAGCAGGATTTGATTTTCAAAATTCTCAAGGAGCGTATTCGCCAGAACGGGCTAATGTACGGCGAAGGTGTGCTGGAAGTACTGCCGGACGGTTACGGATTTCTGCGCAATCCGGATTACAATTACTTGTCATCGTCGGATGATATTTATGTTTCACCATCTCAAATCAGGCGTTTTGGCCTGCGGACGGGGAACATTGTATCCGGTCAAATCAGGCCGCCAAAGGATTCGGAGAAGTATTTTGCCCTTCTGCGTGTTGAAGCGATTAACTTTGAAAATCCCGACAACCTCGCGGAAAAGGTGGTATTCAGCGATTTGACGCCGCTGCATCCGGATGAACGTTTCATACTTGAGACTTCGGCGGAAGAATTAAATATGCGGATAATTGATTTGGTAACACCGGTGGGTAAAGGTCAGCGTGGCCTGATAGTTGCCGCACCGCGAACCGGCAAGACAATTCTGCTGCAAAAAATTGCAAATTCCATGAGCACGAATCATCCCGACGTGAAAATGATTGTGCTTCTGATTGACGAACGGCCGGAAGAAGTTACGGAGATGGAGCGGAAAACCGCTGATGATGTTGAGGTTATAAGTTCGACTTTCGACGAGCCGGCCGCACGTCACTGTCAGGTGGCCGAGGTCGTAATAGAAAAAGCAAAGCGGCTCGTCGAGTACGGCGTAGATGTAGTAATCCTGCTGGACTCCATAACCCGTCTTGCCCGTGCTTATAATACCGAGATGCCGCACTCAGGCAGAATTTTGACCGGTGGTGTCGATGCCGGTGCAATGCAGATGCCCAAGAGATTTTTCGGCGCGGCAAGAAATATCGAAGAAGGTGGTTCGCTGACTATTTTCGCAACTGCATTAATCGACACCGGCTCGAAAATGGACGAGGTAATCTTCGAAGAGTTCAAAGCGACCGGAAATATGGAATTGCACCTTGACAGGCGTCTGGTTGACAGAAGGACCTGGCCGGCCATAGACATCAGCCGAAGTGGAACCAGGCGGGAAGAGCTGCTGCTTGACCCGAAAGAGCTACAGCTTGTGTATCGATTGCGGAGAGTTCTGAGCGAATTGAATCCTGTCGAAGCAATCGAGCTGCTCAAAGGCAGACTTACAAAGACCCGAACCAACGCAGAGTTCCTGATGACAATGAACCTCGATTAGACTCCGGTAAAAGTACAAAATTACATCTCGTAAAAGCAGGCGGAAATGCCTGATTTCTGCTTAATTGTTAGCTTTACATTATTGTTTGCTTTTATTAGGATAATATTCCGGCCGATGTGTTGCGCCGGAATTTTTTATAGGCGATTATCGAAACCGGAACAGTTATGGGCGAACAACTCTCAAAAGTTTATGAATCTAAGACGATAGAGCAGCAGGCAAATGAAATATGGTCTGCGCATTCGTATTTTCACGCCGAGTCGTTAGGTGACGGCAAAGATGAAAAGGCCTATACCATTGTAATCCCGCCGCCTAATGTTACGGCGCCGCTGCATCTTGGCCACGCGTTGAATAATACATTGCAGGACGTCCTGATTCGATTCCGACGGATGCAAAATTGTAACACGCTGTGGATGCCGGGTACCGACCACGCCGGTATCGCTACACAGACAGTCGTTGAGAAGCGAATCCTGTCGGAAGAAGGAAAACGGCGTACCGATTTCGAGCGCCAGGACTTTGTCAGGCGAGTACAGGCCTGGAAAGACGAATATGAGGCCCGCATTATCGACCAGTTGAAAGCGATGGGCTGTTCCTGCGACTGGGAGCGAACACGCTTTACGATGGACGAAGTGTGCGCCAAAGCAGTTCGGGCTGCGTTTTTCAAACTCTTCAAAGACGGGTTAATCTACCGAGGAAAAAGGCTGGTCAACTGGGACCCGGCTACGCAGACAGTATTGGCCGACGATGAGGTCGAGCACGAGCTGGTGCAGGGACATTTCTGGTATATGAGGTATCCACTTGTCGAACCGGTTGATGCGGCGGGCGAACGGATTGAATATGTTACTGTCGCCACGACCCGGCCTGAGACGATGCTTGGCGACACCGCCATTGCGATGAATCCTGCGGATAAGCGTGCCGAATATCTGCTCGGTAAAAAAGTTCGCCTTCCGATTGTAGGCCGGGAAATCCCCATTATCGCCGATGAGCACGTTGTTTTGCCCGATGCTGACAGCGATGATGAAAAGGCGCGATTTTCTACCGGCTTTTTGAAAGTTACGCCGGCCCACGACCCGGATGACTGGGAGATAGGCCAAAGACACGGACTTGAAATTATCAATGTGTTGGCGCCGGATGGCTCGATAAGCGATAAATTCGGCTGGGAAGATGCCGATGAGCCGGAAGCACAATCTTTGCTCGGAATGGACCGTTTCGAGGCGCGTGAGGCCATTGTCGAATGGTTCCGAACGGAGAATCTCCTTGAAGATGTTCGCGAATATGCCCACGAAGTCGGGCACAGCTATCGCAGCCATGTCCCCATCGAGCCGTATCTATCCGACCAGTGGTACATTGCGGTCAAAAAACCTATCGAACATTTGAGCGAAAAATTCGGTGAAGGCTTAATTGAGGGGACCGATGTACCGGTGAATTCTTTAGCTGGCTTGGCCTTAAAACCGCTGCTTGACGGCCGATTGCGATTTATCCCCGAACGTTATGCCAGGACATACCAGGCCTGGCTGGAAAACCTCCGCGACTGGCCCATAAGCCGACAGCTCTGGTGGGGTCATAGAATCCCCATATGGTTGAAAGCCGGAGAGAATGGCCAATTGGACGATGAGCTTTCAAAGCTTTCCGGAAAAGTGCATTCGGTTACAATGGATTCTGATGAAGGTGCTTTAACATACATTTGCGTTGGCCCTGAAAATGAAAATATTGAGAAGCAGCTTGAAGCTGACGGTTGGACACAGGACGAAGATGTACTCGACACATGGTTTTCTTCAGCGCTTTGGCCGTTTAGTACGATGGGCTGGCCGGATGATACGCCTGAGCTGAAAACATTCTATCCGGGCAATGTTCTTTGCACCGCGCGCGAGATTATAACCTTATGGGTTTCGCGTATGTTGATGATGGGACAGTATTGTGCGGGCGATATTCCGTTCAGTGACGTTTATATTCATGCGATGATACAGGATGGCCAGGGACGCAAGATGTCCAAGAGCCTGGGTAACGGCATCGACCCGCTGGTGGCTATCGACAGTCACGGGGCCGATGCAATGCGTTTTACTCTGGCCAGTATGACCACCGATACTCAGGATATTCGGATGCCGGTCGTATCAATGACACTGCCCGATGGCCGCCAGGCCAATACCTCTCCGAAGTTCGATATTGGCCGAAACTTCTGTAACAAGCTCTGGAACGCCTCGCGTTTTGCCTTGATGAATCTCGAAGGGCTCGACCCTGCTGAATTCGACGCCGACAAAATGGATATTACCGACAGGTGGATTCTTTCCCGATTGGCCAAAACTATTTCAGAGGTTACAGAGTCTCTGGACAAGTTTAAGTACAGTGAACCACTGGCAGGCCTTTACAGATTTTTCTGGAACGATTTTTGTGACTGGTATCTGGAGTGGGCAAAACCCAGAATGCAGGATGAGCGGAAAAAGCCGATTGCTCAGAACGTGTTAGCTTTTGTGCTGGACCAGACTCTGCGCCTATTACATCCGTTTGTACCGTTCATTACCGAAGGAATATTCCAGAAACTAAACGAAATCGCACCGATAAGAGAATTGAAAGGCATAGCAGAATCTAAAGAAGTAAAAGCGTTGGTTATTGCGCACTGGCCGGATGGTCTTGAATTCTTGATGGATGAAGATGCAGAAAAGCAAATTATGCTTATTCAATCTGCAATTCGTACCATACGGGATATCAGAAGCAATAGAAACATACCGCCGAATAAAATATTGGTTGTATCCGCAAAGTCACAAAAAGAAACTGTTGAGATTCTAAATGGTAACGCAGAACTTATCCGACAGTTAGCTGGAGTAAAAGAATTCAAGGCGGGAACAGCACTTGTAAAACCGGCTAACGCTGCTATATCAATTATGGATGATGCAACGGAAGTTTATGTACATGATGCTATTGACCTGCAAGCCGAACGGGTACGAATGGAAAAGCAAAAGGAGCAGCTCGAAAAGGCTAAAAAGGCGGTGGAAGCCAAATTAGCCAACGAAAATTTTGTTACCAAGGCCAAGCCGGAAGTGGTAGCTCAGGCCAGGGATAGGCTCACCGAGCTGTCTGAACAGTTAAAGACCGTTGAAAAACACCTTTCGGAATTATATAATAGTGGATAACTGGATAGGTAGATGAGTTGAGGAGCAAACGTATAAACCCATAAACTCATATACGCATTTATGCATATACGAAGTAAAGGTGGTGCAAAAATGGAAGCGGAAGCCGAATTGTCGCGAATAATTATTAACGAAATGTCTGACCAGCAGATAATTGTCTTAAAAGAGCGTCATGGCCATCGGAGTTTTCCCATCGTTATTGGCATAGTTGAAATTTTTGCAATCGACCGCCGATTAAAGGGCATCAAGCCCCCGCGACCGATGACGCACGATTTATTGGCTAATGTAATTGAAAATCTCGGCGCAAGAATAGAAAAGATAGTTATAAATGACCTGCGTCACCACACCTTTTTTGCCAAGATTCACCTGAGCGTAAACGGGCGAACCGTTGAAGTTGACTCCCGTCCTTCCGATGCGATTGCCTTGGGGGCGGCGACAGGTGCCCCTATTTTTGTTGCTGAGCATGTTTTTGAGCAGACTTCTCAGTGAGGAAAGTTGAAATAATCAGCAGCCCAACGCCGATACAAAGCAAGCTGTCTGCGACGTTGAAAGTCGGCCAATGAGAATCGCGATAATAGACATCGATAAAGTCACGGACTAAACCGTTATTAAAAATCCTGTCGTAAAGATTGCCACAGATACCGGCGGTGAACAGACCAAGAGCAACGTGAACCAGTTTGTTGTGAGTACCGCTAAAAAGAAAAACCCCAAGGACCATCACCAGGGCGATAACCGAAATGGCTGTTAGGAAATAAGGCTTACCGGCGAAGATGCCGAAGGCGGCACCATTATTCAATGCCCTGACTAATCGCAGGCAGTCATTAATAATCGAAATGTTGTCATGGTTCCCTAACCAATCGAACACTGCTTTTTTGCTCCACAAGTCCAGCACCAGACCAGCCAGCGTTAAGGACCAGAACATAAGGTTTGCTTTTGAATCCGGAAGCGAAGAGGACAGGTGCTTCAGGAAAGACCCCTCCAAACTCGACCGGGCATTACTTTCTTCTATCTTGGTCTCTGTCATAATCGGCGTTCAGCGTATCGTATTTACTGGTTGTAATAGCTGTCCAGTTTTTATTTTGCTCTGAATATTCTTACATCGGCTCGCAATTATATCAAAGTTAATACTGCCGTCAAAAACTTTTGGCAATGCAGGGATTTTTTATTTCAGTTTGTAGCAAAACAAAAAGTCTTGGCGGGAAATCTGTGTTTGTCATATTTTTCGAATCTCTGAATTGAGAATTGACAATCCGTAATCAATATTGTAGCGTAGCGGAAATCCGCCGTTGTTTGACGGAATTAATGGTCAATTGACAATAGTCAACAGTAAATCGAAAGGCCCGGGTGGCGGAATAGGCAGACGCGCTAGCTTGAGGGGCTAGTGACCTTAGGGTCGTGCTGGTTCGACTCCAGTCCCGGGCAGTGGTTTAACTCAGCAGAAGCTGAGTTAAACCACCCTGAGCAAGAGTTGAGCTTCTGCTTAACTCTCGTCGAAGGTTCTGCACCGGAATTAATTCATGGTCGAGACATTATGTAGTATCTATACATTACAACAAACCAAAAGCGGGGCTCAAATGACATCCTTTAGGCCATCTCAGCCGAGTGCTTATGCCTCCAAAATTTTTCATACGCAAAGCTATTTTTCTTGCGCTGCCGTACAGGCGTTGTTAAAATGTCCCAAGTTTGTCCCCAGATTCCTGGGTCATATTTTTTTGATTATTATTAAGAGGAAAGCAAAATGCCAGATACTGAACAACAATCTTTACCTAAAGGCCGGATAATGTCAATTGACGCCCTGCGGGGATTCGATATGTTCTGGATCATCGGCGGTTGGTCGATATTTCGCGGCTTGCACGAGAAATTCGATAATTCGACAACCCAGTGGTTAAGTCAACAAATGTCACACGTTCGGTGGGAGGGCTTTCGCCCGTGGGATCTGATTATGCCGTTGTTCTTGTTTGTTGTCGGTGTGGTAATGCCGTTTGCGTTCAATAAACGCCTTGAGCGGGGCAACAGCAAAAGGCGGCTGTATTTTCATATTGTGCTGCGAACAATTATACTATTTATTTTAGGTATGGTCGCGCAGGGAAATCTGCTTGAATACGACCTCTCAAAGCTCCATATCTACAGTAATACCTTGCAGGCAATCGCGGCGGGTTACTTAATCGCGGCAATAATCCTGCTCAATCTTCGAATTGTATGGCAGATAGTCACGACCGTTGTTTTACTGTTGTTGTTCTGGGCCTTGATGATGCTGGTTCCGGTGCCCGAATATGGTGCGGGCGTATTAACACCTGAAGGAAATCTGGCAATTTATATCGACAGGCTCATTTTCGGCGGCTTCATCGATGGAACCGACCCGCCTTACACCTGGATTCTAAGCAGCATGACATTTGCCACTACAGTAATGCTTGGAATAATGGCGGGGCACCTGTTGCGCTTGGAAAAGAAAGGCATTATGAAGGTCTTATACCTCCTGGCAGCGGGCGTAGGTTGTGTGGTACTCGGCTGGATATGGAATTTTTTGTTTCCTGTCATCAAGCATATTTGGACGAGCTCCTTTGTCCTTTATTCGGCAGGATGGTGTTACCTGCTGCTGGCGTTGTTCTATCTTGTTATTGATGTGTGTGGTTTTAAGAAGTGGGCCTTTGGCTTTATTGTAATCGGGATGAATGCAATTGCAGTATATATGGCGACCCATGTATTTAATTTCCGCCACATCGGAGATATTTTTGTGGATGGTCTGGACAAATATGTCGGAGATTGGAGCTCCTTCATTCACGCCGTGGCGGCGTTTGCCGTCATTTGGCTGATAATGTGGTGGATGTATCGCAAGAAGTTATTCATCAAAATCTAAAACGCAAAGTAAAATATCGATGGGCAAAAGCCAAAAAGCCCAAAAGTAACAAACACGAAATCGAATGGAGCAAAATATACCGGATGGTGAACAGAGACATTTGGTGAGCACTCGGGTGACCTCGATTGACGCACTGCGGGGTTTTTCTATGTTCTGGATTATTGGCGGGGGGACAGTCTTTAAAAGCCTGGATGCAATATTCAATCATCCGGTAACGGCATTTATCAGCAAACAGCTCACTCATGCGAAGTGGTTGGGCTTCCATTTTGAAGATTTGATTATGCCGCTGTTTATCTTTATTGTGGGTACGGCGGTGCCGTTTTCGATTTCCAACCGCCTCAAGCGGGAGCAAAGCCGTGCGAGAATTTACCTCCACATTGTCAAACGCACGGCAGTGCTGTATTTGTTAGGCGTGATGCTCGGTAGTGGCGGACTGCACTTTAATTGGCCCGAGATGGACTGGGTGGGCGTCCTGCAGCGGATAGCAGTATGCTACTTTTTCGCTGCGTTCTTGGTAATGCACACCAAATGGCAGACACAGGCAATAGGGGCAGGTGCGATCTTGCTTCTGTACTGGGCGGCCTTAACACTGGTTCCGGTGCCCGGTCATGGTGCCGGCGTTATCACACCGGAGGGATGCCTGCCGGCCTATATTGACCAGCAGTTTCTTCCGGGCAAGATTCACGAAGATTATTATGGATACGGTGACAGCAATGGTATTCTACCCACACTGGCATCCATTTCGACGGCACTTTTGGGGGTCTTGACCGGCCATTGGCTGCGCTCCAATCGGCCGGATAATCACAAGGTAACCGGACTGGCACTCGCGGGTCTGATTAGCCTGTCCGCCGGATATATTTGGGGGCTGGTCTTTCCTGTTATCAGGCTTCTCTGGACAGGCTCGATGGTCTTATTTGCAGCAGGGCTCAGTCTATTGCTGCTGGCTTTGTTCTATTGGCTGATTGATATCAGAGGCTATAATAAGTGGGCCTTCGGATTTGTGGTAATCGGAATGAATGCGATTGCAGTATTTACGGCAAGCCGGATATTTGCTGTTCACCAGATCGGGCGTATTTTCGTAGGTGGTTTGGACTGGGGTCAATGGAATGGGTTTATTAATGCCGTAGCAGGTTTTACGGTTATTTGGTTGATACTCTGGTGGATGTATCGCAGGAAGTTGTTTATCAAAATCTAAGGAATAGATTGAAAAATAATGTCTAAAAATTTGAAATAGGAGAAAAATCTTGAGTAATGAACAGCAGAATTTAATTGGTCGGCGGTTGGCTTCGGTAGATGCGTTGCGGGGTTTTGATATGTTCTGGATTATTGGCGGCGGGACTATCTTCGAGAGCTTGGTGGAGGTTTATAACCACCCGGTAACCGAGACAATTCACAATCAGTTGAACCACGTCAAGTGGGAGGGATTTCATTTTGAGGATTTGATATTTCCATTGTTTCTTTTCATAGTTGGAGTAGTGCTGCCGTTTTCGATTACACGGCGGGTAGAGCGCGGACACAGTCGCCCCTTACTGTACCTGCACATTCTCAAACGCTCAGCCGTAATTATTTTGTTGGGCTTGATATTTAATGAGCTCCTGCGATTCGATTGGGCTCAAATGCGATGGCCGGGCGTCCTCCAGCGAATCGGATTGTGTTATTTCTTCGCTGCAATAATTGCTGTGCATACGAAATGGCGCGCCCAGGCGGTTATTGTAGCGGTGGTTCTGATTCTGTACTGGCTTGCGATGATATTGATTCCGGTCCCTAACTATGGAGCCGGTGACCTCACGATGGAAGGGTGCCTGTCCTCATATATCGACCAGCAGTTAGTTCCGGGTGTGCTCTATTACGGGTACGGCGATAATGAGGGGCTCATTTCGACATTGCCTGCGATCTGCACCGTCCTTTTGGGTGCGCTGGCGGGTCACTGGCTGCGCTCCAACCGGTCGGGCAATCGCAAGGCGGCCGGCCTGGCCATTGCCGGTATAGTCAGCTTGCTCGTCGGATTGCTCTGGAGTCTGGTTTTTCCTATCATCAAAATTATCTGGACCAGCTCTTATGTCCTGGTCTCAGGCGGCTGGTGCTTATTGCTGTTGGCTTTATTTTACTGGATAATTGACGTTAAGGGATACAGGAAGTGTGCGTTTTTCTTTATTGTTATTGGGATGAATCCGATTACGATTTACTTCCTGCAGAGATTTGTTGACTTCGATGGAATTGCCGAATTCTTCTTTCTCGGGGTCGCTGAGCATGCAGGGCTGTTTATGCCCCTGATTTTGCCCGTTGGTGTTGTGTTGGTCAAATGGTTGTTTCTGTGGTTTTTATATCGCCACAGAGTATTCTTCAAGGCCTGACCTGAGCAGGAATAATACGCCGTCGGTCTATGGAGCCGACTGAGTACAGGGGTGTCCTTGTGCTTATTTGAAAGAGATAGGCCGCTTTTTCCCCTCTTTTCAATCCTCAAAAAGGGAGTTTTTTTACAAAAAAAATTTTTCTTTGGGTATTTGAGAAATTTTTCCTTGACCTCGGCGGGTGGGGTGCTATAATTAAAACAGCTTTTTCATTTTTTGCCCCTGCTTTTCTCTTCCTTCTCCCCTCCCTCCGCAAAAAAGCAGGGGTTTATTATCGGAACACCTCACAATATAAGGGGATTATCTCTTTTAGAATTAATGCACCTTGCGAGCGTTAGGGGGGCATCTCATCAAAGTTAGCCAACGCAGTGGTCTTAGGGACATGCGCTTGGCATATTCTTCACTATGCTGCGCTTTGCTCAGATTTGTCATTGAGCGAAGCGAAGGAACGACAATCTTTGCATTTTTTCAACAGAGCACAATCAATAAACAATTCTCAGGTCAGGCCCAATCGTTCGGCCTCGGCGTAGAGGCCGTAGTGTTTCATTTTTTTGAATAAAGTTGTGCGGTTTATCTGAAGGGCCTTGGCGGTTGCCTGTCTGTTCCAGTGATTAGCTTCAAGGGCCTGGCGGATAATATTTTTCTCTGGCCCGGCTAATGTTTCTTTAAGGCTCATCGCTTTGTATGTCTCTTGCTGTTGGTTTTGCTCTTGTTTGATTGTGTTTGGCAGGTCCTCGGGGCCGATGAATTTATTTTTACTCAGCAGAGCCGCCCGCTCAATTACATTTTCCAGTTCACGAACGTTGCCGGGCCAGGAATAACGCTCCAAATACTCCATCGCCTCATCGGTGATACCGAGCTTATTTCTGTTGTGCTGTGCAGAGTACACCCGTAAAAAATGCTCGCCTAACAGCCGGACATCTCCCACCCTCTCACTCAAAGGCGGCAGGTCTATTGTTACGACATTTATCCGGTAATACAAATCTTCTCGAAACCTGCCTTGCCTTATCTCCTCATCGAGGTTGCGATTTGAAGCGAGTATAATGCGCGTATCCACGGTTTGGGTTTTATTACTGCCGACCGGGTCGAACTGTCTGTCCTCCAGGACCCGCAGAAGCTTGGCTTGCAGAGCGGCCGAGGCATTGGAAACTTCGTCTAAAAAAATCGTCCCCCTGTCTGCCGCCAGAAACTTGCCTTCTTTATTATTTACAGCGCCGGTAAACGCCCCTTTAACATGGCCGAACAGCTCGCTTTCCAGCAGCGTCTCCGGGAGTGCCCCGCAGCTTACCTCGATGAACGGTTTATTACGCCGGCTCGAACTATGATGTATTGCTCTTGCAAGCATACTTTTGCCGGTGCCCGATGGACCGGCCATCAGTATTGTGGTTTTGGTATCGGCGACTGCCTCAACAAGGTCGAAAATCTTCGCCATTTTGTAGTTATGGCTGATTATGTTCTCCAGGCGGTATTTTTGTTCGAGCTGTAATCGGAGGCTCTCGTTTTCGCTCATAAGCGATTGCTGCTTAATCGCTCTTTCTACCGCCAGCCGTAAATCATCATCAATGATCGGTTTTGTAAGGTAATCGTAGGCGCCTTGCTTGATTGCCTTAACTGCGCTTTCGATGGTACCATAGCCGGTTATCACAATGGCCACCGTTTGTGGATGGTTTTCCCTGATAATATCCAGTAATTCAAGGCCGTCTCCGTCAGGCAGATTGACGTCTGTTATCACCAGACTATAGTGCTCTTGTTCTAACCTGGCTAAAGCACCCTTTAATGTTTCTGCGCCGCTGGTCTGGAATCCTTCGAGCCTCAGGAACTCACACAGTGAATCTAATATGATTTTATCGTCGTCTATAACAAGAATATTCTTTTGTCTCATAGAACTTTCCAATCCTTTTTTATGTATCTTTTATGAATTACTTGCTGCCGGCAGGTAAACAGTGAAAATACTGCCGCCGTCAGGAGTGTTTTCGGCGGTTATTCGGCCGTGATAGCTTTCAATTATGTCCCTGCATATTGCTAATCCCAATCCTGTTCCTTTGCCTTTATCTTTCGTCGTGAAGAAAGGCTCAAATATAGCTTCTGTGTTTTCCGGCGGTAAGCCCGTTCCTGTGTCGCTGAACTCAGCTACAATGGTATTGTCCGCTGCCAGACGCGTTGAGATTCTTAGTTCTCCGCCGTCCGGCATTGCATCCAGGGCGTTCTTGGTAAGATTACAGAACACCTGAAACAGATTGCCGCTTCTGATTTGTGGGGTTCCGGATGTATAGTTTCGCAGTATTCGAATATTCAGGGCCTCTGCTCTCGAGCCCATTGTTTTGATAGCATCTTCAATAATCTGCTCTATTCCGGTATATTCCGACGGTGTGTAAGTGCTGCGGGAGAATTCCAGAAGCTCGCTTACGATTTGCACCATTCTCATAAGTCCCTTCCGGCATTGGGTCAGGTACTCTTTGGGTTTTTCCAGGTTTTCCTGCTCAACAATTCTCATCGCGAGATTAACGTATCGCAGTATTCCGTCCAGAGGGTCGTTTAGCTCGTGAGCGACCTTAGAGGCAAGCTTCCCAACAGCAGCCAGTCTTTCAGTGTTGACCGACTGTCTTTGGATATTGACCTTTTTGGTTACATCTTCGATTATGATGATACCGCCGAGATTTTTTGTTGTTTTTGTTTCTTTCAGTGGTGTGCAGACGATTCGCAACAATTTTGTTTTGCCGTTCGATGTATAGCCTACGTCATCAAACCTGCATGTTTCCCCCTTTGAAATTGCTGATTTTAATTGTTCTGTCCAGCCAAGCCATATCTTGTCGTCGGTGCCTTTTGCCAGGGATTTATCAATGTAATGGCCTAACTCAATTAGTTTTGTTGCCTGGGGATTGGCCTCGATAATCTTCAAATCCGGGTCAAAGGCAATAACTCCTATCGGTAATGACTGCACAATTGACTTACCAAGCAGCCTGGAACCTGACTGGTCATTTACGGTGTGTCCCTTTCGTTGGTCGCCGTTTCTATCTGACTTTTCTGGTTGTAATTGTGGATGTTCTGGCATAGCTATGATAATAAAACCTATCTCCACTATTGTCAAGAGTGGGCGTTGCAAAAAAACAACGCACGCGTTCCTTTTTTCGGACTGAGAAGGTTACTTGTTTAGAAAGAAACATAACATTTTATAAAATAAGCAGCTAAATTAGTTTGTTCTGTGCAAATAGTCAGCTATCAGCGGGTAAAGTTGCTTTCTAACGTTGCTATTTATCAACGCTGCAAGCGGCTTCATTAATTAGTCTTTCGATGTCGGCTGGATAATTCTGTTTAACTTTATACCGAGCAAGCATTTGTAAAAGTTAAAATAGGGTATTCGTCTGCTCTCTGTTTTGGAATGAATTTTGCTCTAAACGACAGTGTGTAATTATACAAGGTTCAAGGACGAGGTAGGGTGATGCAGGGAGGCATAAAATGGAAGGAACTGAAAGACGCAAGTATAAGCGGTTGGGGGCGAAGTTTAATATTTCCTGCCGTGAAGTTGGTTCCACAACAGAGCAATCTCATGCCGGCTGCACTGTGAATGTGGGTCCCGGCGGTTTGTATTTTGAGACCAAAAGCGCGACGTTTAAGCCGGGCAGCCTGTTGGAAGTAGAATTGTCAATACCGCCGAAGCGGGGTTTGCTTGAATTTGGCGGCAAGATTTCGGGCTTTGCCAGGATCCTGAGAACTGATAATATCTGTGAGTCTGCCGGAGGTACGAATTTATCTTCCGGGATATTCGGCGTAGCTGTGCAATTCTGCCTCTCTCCAAAGCTTTGTATTTAAGAATTACTTTTCCGGCCAGACGCCCTCGAAGACTTCCACCGCCGGACCCGTCATATAGATACAATTATCTTCTTGGCACCAATTTAAATTCAGGTCGCCGCCCGGCAAATGTCCGGCGCATATTCGCTCACATCTGCCGGTAAGCACCGCAGCCACACAGGCGGCACATGCACCGCTGCCACAAGCCATCGTAACGCCGGTACCTCGCTCCCATGTCCGCATCGTAAATTCTGTTGGCTTATCAATCTGGACGAAATGGACATTTACGCGGTTTGGGAAAAGACTGTGGTTTTCGATAGCAGGGCCAAGTTTCTCGAGCTTGATTAATTCCACATTATCACAGAAAAATATAGCGTGCGGATTACCCATCGATACACATGTCATTAGCAATTCCTGTCCGAGGATTTCGATGTGCTGTTCGAGGGCTTTTTCCCCGGGCAGATTTACTGGTATATCTTTTGGCGTTAGAACCGGTTGGCCCATATTGACACAGACTCCTTGGACCTTGTCCCTATCGTCAACCATCAATCCGACAGTTAAAACGCCATTGCCTGTTTCTATATTCAATGAAGCAGAGCAGCAGGGGGGCTGATCCGGCAGGGGGTACAGTCCCCGGCTTTGGGCCAGTTTGTGTTCGTAGGCGTATTTTGCAACGCACCGGATACCATTTCCGCACATTTCGGCTTCTGAGCCGTCGGCGTTGAAGATACGCATCTGCACGTCGGCTGTTTGCGAGGCGCCTATGAGAATCAAACCGTCGGCACCGATTCCCCTATGCCGGTCGCTGACGATTTGAGCTAATTTTGCGGGGTTCTCAATCTTTTCCTCGAAGCAATTGACATAGACGTAGTCATTGCCCAGGCCGTGCATTTTTGTAAATCTCATTTTACTTCTCCTTGCAAAAACCGCTTTAGTATATGCACAACTGCCCGAAAAATCAAGATTATATGCAAAAAGGCTTTCGATGGTGTGTGGCCGGATTTTCCGGCAAGCGATTTTGGCCTTTCAGAGATTGGGTTTGTTTTGGGTTTGTTTTTTCGAGGCCGGAAGGCGGTTTCATTTTCATAATCCTTTGTGACATATAAGTTTGCGTTCATTTTGGGCATCCGCCTACGGCGGACAAGATTGGGTTTGTTTATTCGGACTAAGAAATCATCGTTTTTTCTGTAATCCTTTGTTAAAGTTAAGTTTACAATCATTTTGGCTTTTCGGAGATTGGGTTTGTTTTGGCTTTGTTTGGGTTTGTTTTTTTGCCCCGCCAGCGGGATAAAATTTTTATAATCCGTTGTTATTAGTGAGTTTACGTTCATTTGAGCATCCAGTAAATTGGGTTTGTTTTGCATAAAAAGTAGCTGATTTGTAGAGGATTCTCTACAGATGTAGAGGTGCCTTATAGGCACGTAAATAACTGGTGCCTCGATTCTCGTATTGCCCCCAGCAGAAAAGCAAGTGAGCATACACCGGGGGTAAACTCCAGCGTATCTCGTATTTCGTGGTTCATGGTTCATTGTGAATGGTTAATTGGTTAATTTAGTTAATATGGGTAATTTGGTCAAATGGTTAAGCTCTAATCTGGATCCCCGACTACGACATTCGAAGACAAGTTTAGAGTTTGGCAACTTTTTGCCGGAGGCGAAAAAAGTAGCCCCCGGCAGAAAAGCAAGTAAGCACACACCGGGGGTAAACTCAGGGAGTAAAAAAACACTCCCTCTATAATTAGAGCTACCTGCACTTTTGATGCGAAAAAAGTCCTCGATTCTTGATTCGGGATTCTCGTAACTTGATGCCAGCAAGGCAGTTAAAAAAATATTGAAAAATTTGATTTTTGCTCGAAGGTATCAGCGTTTTTGATTGAGAACTGACGGAAAATTTTACCTATCTTAAACCACGGATTACTTGGAGCAGCAGAGCCGCAACCAAAAAGTAATAGAATTTACTCTATAAAAAAGTATAGTAGCACCCCTTATAAACGTTCAAGTTAAAAGAAAGGATGCTACTATGAAACTAATGGAATTAT
>Ga0307378_10003882_pt1 | contig 21702 bp, 10 predicted proteins | sample UN1MG_FD_202238 | JGI IMG/M metagenome (GOLD analysis project Ga0307378, IMG submission 202238) | Soil microbial communities from Risofladan, Vaasa, Finland - UN-1 | ecosystem: Environmental > Terrestrial > Soil > Coastal area > Acid sulfate soil | place: Finland: Risofladan, Vaasa | collected...
AAACTGGGGACTGGGTCACCAACCATCAGCACCGATTGGCCAGCCTGCCGCAGCCGACTTATAAAATAATCATAGCAGAATTGAAATAATATTTGCAATGTGTCATGATGTTTTGCCCGGGGTATGAACCACAAGGGACTGGACTTTGAGCCATTTAAAACTGCGCTTCTTTTTGCAGTTGGGCATACTGCGGTACCGAACGATTTCTGGGGCAAGATCATTGCCAGGGTCCGCCGGATCGCATCTGGATCGGACTTGATCTCGATGGGTGTCTGGAGCAAAACATTTACGTTTTGCAACCAATAAAAAACGAAATCGACGGAAGCAATCTTTTTCACTGATGCTCTTTTTTAGTGCTAAAAAAATCAAATAAAATATGTCTGCCTACTTGACACGTACCTTCTAATGGGCGTCCCCAGAGGTCCCCATTCAGACCTTTTTTTAACTCAAAGTTCATTGTTGAGACGCGACCCCGGAGGCTTTCCAAAATCCAAAATTGGCAGCAAGTTTTATTTAATTCGTCGTAAAAATTCTTTTTTTAACTCAGATGAAAGTTCATTAAATTTTTCAATTAACCATTCTATTTTCAAATCAGCAAGCCGGGATACAATTTTTATCAAAATCTCATTCTGCAATTTAGTATGAGGATCTGTGATGACAACTGGTGGATTGTTCGCCCTTGTATGCAAACGGTTCGCTTCAGGAGCCAACATCGTTTCAACTGATTTCGCGTCCTTTTTTAAGACATTAATCCAATCAGTACTGATTTCCGTACGTCTCATTGAAATAGCTTTGACAAAATTATCTAGAGTTTTATCTGGGAGCCATGGAAGTTCTTCTTCTGATGTTGACTCCCATTCTTTTTTAATCATTTTAATCAGACTTTCATATTCTTTCCAATTGAGATATTCATCAGCTAAGCGCTTATAGTCTTTTCGATATTTCTTCAGCGCTTCCCGCATTACTTGAAAGTCAGCTAGGTCATTTGGACTGTTCTCAAAAGCGGATACTAAAGTTTCGACTTCATCCATGCGATGGTCAATATCCGTTTCGGACATAATTTCAGTTTTCCATATATCCAAGCCTTTTTTCATGATTTTATTTTCTGTGTCTTGAAGTTTTGCCAGATAGGCAGATAGTTCTGAGCGGGCTTCAGTTATTTCAGTCAATTTAATTTCTTTTGATTTGATTTCCAACTCTTTTAAATAGTTTTTACCAACATCCCCTAAATCACGAATCTTGGCAATTTGAACAAAACGAGCTAAATCCTGTTGTTCAGCTATCCAGGAGTGAATATCCCGAATAAGCTGATGGGCATCAGCAATAAGCTCGGCTTGTTTGATCAAGCGATTTGTTTTTGCTTCCAATTCATTATAAAGTGATTCCAAATCGAGATCTTTGAGATTTTGCCCGATTTTTCTGAGCATTGCATGTTTGAAATCTCCCACGGCATCGGGTGTATCTGCCTTTGGCGTTTGTTTGGCAAGCCATTCTTTAAAATACATAACAATTAACTGCCGGCCCCGTTCCACAGCGGGTTGATTTTCAGATATTTGGCTATCAGTCCAAAGTGGTTTTTCGGCATTCATTTGATTACATATTTTTTTAATTTCCGATGCACCCCAAGCAATACGAGAAACCTCATGGTGCTCCTCTCCTTGTGCGATTTTTACTTCAGCTTCATCAATCTTCTTTTCAATATTTTCCCTTGCTGCAACTGCAGCATATGCTTGCTCACGCAAATGCAACTCCCGATAAGCTAATGAAGGTGGGACCGGCACACGGATTAATAAATCTTCGGCACGCTCCAAACAGCTCTCACGAGAAAGATAATCCTCACACTTTTCCCATTCGTCCAGAAGTGTTTCCCATTGTGATGATTCTTTCCCGAGAAGAATGAAATATACATCATTAATAATAGACAGATCGATGAATTTACCACGAAATATCCCATCCTGCACCAATTGCGAAACTGATATTTGTTTGCCATCGACTACTGCCACAAGTTTTTCAATTCGAGGGGCAATAAAAATACTCATTAGAAGACCGGCCGAGGCAATATTTGCACCAAATGGTGGTTTACATAGGTCTCGGAGTGAATCTGCAAAGAGGAGCCTATGATCTTTTTCAGCTAAAACATCGTCCCACTTCTCCATGATGGAGCGAATTGTGCTGTGTGTAGGTCGTCTGGAAACATCGCCTTTTTTTGAGAAAATTCCCCAAGAATCTTTTAATACTGTCAGGGCTCGATTTTTCGATTTTACAGGTTTAGAAATGACTCCTTCGTAATCTAATTTTCCAAGGAATAATTCACGCGTTAGTTCTAGACAAGTATCTGCAGCGTTTCCTTTAGCGGTACTGAATCCATCAAAAGGGAAATTTATTGGAGAAGTATATATTTTTTTGAATAACTCGCTCCCTGCGTGTCTGAGTTGCCGGGTCTCCAGCTCCTCATTTATTCCAGTAATATAATGCCTTTGTTTGATCATTCTTTCGATCTGATCACGGATCAACTGTCGTAATTTTTCTTTATGCGCACCGATCAAATTGCCAAACCTGACTCGATCTTCTTCTTTCACGGATTCATCGAGAACCGCATATTCTGCTAAAGACTGCCCCAATGTCCCATTATCGTCAATCAGGAGAACGATCAGGATCGGTAAGGCAGTAATGTTAGCTTCCTTAGCTTTGTTGCGCAAAAGTTTTCCAATATCCGATGTGATGGTAGTTAAGTCTCGGTCAGGTCCAATATAAGTATAAATAATCGAACCACGAGGCTCATCTACAGCAACAGCATTTTGCCAACGATCACTGGCGATCTTGATCTGCTGAGGGAGATATTCCAGGTTTGATGTCACAGACTGGTAATACCATTCACGAGTATAAATCTTGTTTTCTTCCGAAAAATCACAATCCAAATCCCCAAGAAGACCACACCACTCCGCAGCTTTGCTGGCAAACAATTTTGATTTCCCAACTTCATCGTATGAACTGGCAACCCGCTGCCTCACATACGACAGAAATTGGTTTCGTGAAACCGCATCTCCCAAAATATCAAAGGCTTTGAATGCTTCATCCCATTCTAAGACATTGTATTCTTCCTGAAGAAGTCGTATCCCTTTTTCTGTATTACTTGAAGATAATCCCGTAAGTGAGGCTAATGCCGTAATTGCTTCATTTTTATTATCAACTTGGAGTCCGAGTTTAGATGCCAAGACGACAGCGCAAAGAAGCCTTTGAACTTCTAAGGAGAAGTGTGAACCATGTTTTGCCATTACGGATGCATATGACTGGGCAATGGAGCCTTGTTGACCTGTTTCCTCAGAACTTATCAACTCCTGTTGTAACATGTCTGACCAAAGGTCGGCTGGGAATAATAACCAGTCGCCTGTTTCAGGGATCTCGATTTTTTCATAACGCTGAAATACATCCCCTAACAAAGCCAATGCGGAGCGCTCTTGAAGATGCTTCCCGGCGGCAGCAAGAAAGAAAAGAAACCAAGTGGAATATGGTGACAAAGGCCAGCATCCCTCACGGATCACATTGTGAAACTGATCAAGATCATTCCATAATCTGTGATTTTTGGACTGAGGAAACCATTTTGCGATATTGGACATTATGGTCTTGGAAACACTTTTTGCTTTTTCGTTATCGAACCACTTATCCAAAACTTTACTTAGATGCTTCTCAATCAAGCTGGCAATAAGTGTTTCGAGATTGATAGATAGATAAACTCGATTGGCGGATTGATAGCGAGTGACATACCGCAAGATCTCATTTTTATACTCTGGAGCAACTCTTTGTATGTAAGCATTAAGTTCAAATTGAATAAAACCTACAAAACAGGCATTGCTTGAGTTTGCTTGAATTGCCTCGAATAGATCTTGTAAGACCCCACTGCCAGCAATATGACTGCGGACTGTTGCAAATTCAGTATACTTGCCAAATTCGTCAAATAGAACTAGAAGACTCCTAAAAGGTTTATCTTTTCCACAATATTCCCGAACCGTCACATCAATTACATCCCTGACAGACTCTCCAGTGAGTGCCCTGATGGTCATTCCCCGTGAAGCAAAAAAATCATGGATTTTGGCATAGATCTGGTCATCTTGATGTTCCAATCCAGAAAGTAATTCCTTGATGGATTTGACTTTGCAGTCATCGACAAGTTCTTTTGTAACTTCTTTGCTAGACATATTTATCAAGCTCGCGGCTTGGCTAAAGCGAGGACGAAGTTCTTCTAAAGATTTTGGATCAAGATTATTAGCTTTCAAGGTACGTACGATTTGTTTTGTAATCTCCGCGGTTAGATCAAAACTTTGCATTCCATTCAAGGTAAGAGCCAAGCATGGCTGCTGGGCTTCTTCAAGCAGAGTTCTTATCTCAGAACCTATTTCAGAGTCAGCAGATTCAATTGCAGAAAGTACATTTTTAGAAATTTCTTTATCAGTATCAGTGACCAGACTAGCCAAAGTTAAGCCAAAATGTGATTTTCCAGTCCCATACCCTGCAATGGCTAGAGTAAAAGGTTGGTCCTCAAACCCATAGCAACGGCGAAGAATGGATCGAGTAAGGCTTGCAGTATCAATCAATCGATGCCCATGGCTTACCCCTATATCTTCTTGTTGGACACCATGGTATTTTGGGCCATGAAAAACGAATGCTTGGCTAGCAGCTTTCGTTTTAGATTCATCGGTACCAAACCAATTGATATCGACCGCTCCATTGAAAAGACGATCGCCTCTAAAACTGACGAATTTGTTCAGTTTTTGTAGCATTGGTTTTCCTTTTAAAGCATATCTTCATAGATACGACTCCAAATGTCAGTATTGGAAAATTTTGGCATAAGAAGCCATGGTTTCATGTGGCGGTCCACATCAATTAATCCCTTGCGTTCAATGATTTCTAAAACACGTTGAAAATTTGAAATATCCCAACCGGGGATTGTGCGCCAACCTGCTTTTGCATCGAGATCTGTGATGGGAAGTTGACGTTGTTTTGGAAAATAATCCTCAATCAATTGCAGCATCCATGCTCCATACCCGATCCCGAACTCAACTTCGATTGGAGCTGGTTTTCTAGAGATTGAACCTTGGTTTTCGGTCAACACGCCGCAGATCTTAAAAGCAGCTTCATCTTCATATGCTCCAACCAAAGGGCCGATGAGTCCATTTTTTTCGATCCCATAAACAACACTTAAATGATTTTCTAGTTTTGTTCTTGAAAAGTTCATACCTAGCGATTGACTCCCAGAAAAGAAAGTATTATACCAAACATCTGCCCCGTTCTTTGAACTGCAAAGATTGAAATGCGCAAGCCATTGGCTGATTGCGGTTTTAAGGAATGGATCTTCTAAAAATACAATCCGGCCAAATGATGTGAGTTCCGGTTTTTTTATTGAGGAGCGTGACTTATCCTTAAGTTGGATGAGTCCCATTCCCTTGCAATAGTCAAGAATTGCCGGGACTTTTCCGCTTGATTCTCCAGTCGGAATATTGGTAACAGCAGAAATTTTTTTATAATCGCCTTCCTCTCCTGAGGCAGCAAATCGCAACATGGCATTGATGTATTGGCGTTCGGGCTTAAATGTTTTATGAAAATTCCGTGGAAGGCGTTTATGTTCCAGGATTTCAGGCATGGAACCCACGCTCCTCTAGCGATGTGATCTTTATACGCTTGGCATTTAGTCCTAATCTCTCCTTGGATTCGTTCACGTAGAAACCTAGAGAATAGCATTCACCTTTTTGGAGGCTGGAAAGGCGCGTTACCCATTCCTGAACACTTACACTGCTGATTGCATTATGCAAAAGTTGAGCGTGTTCGCGTAACTCATTTTCAGTCGGCTTAAAGAATAGCTTGTGCCCAGCCTGGAAAAATCGGCTTATGCGAGCGTCATTAACCCCACCAACCTGTTTAACAGTCTGGGTTGCTGTAATAAGAGCTAGCCCGTGCTTACGGCCTTCTGTAAGATATTTAGCAACTGGAGCGTCCTGACCAAGATCTAGATTCTGAACTTCATCCAAAACAACTATCCGTGGAAGATTTTTATTGCCCGTGCTACTCACAAACGAGTAAAGATCCCATAGAATGAACTCGATCAGTGCTCGCGCTGAATGCTTATCAACTTTAAAAAACTGAAAAACATGGCATCGGCTCTCTTTATCTGAGAATAATTCATGCCATCCAATCCCTTTTTTATCTTCAGCAAAAGGTTTTCCTTGGATAAATGGCTTTAGTTTACTAATGGTTGTTCTTACTGCTCCAATTGGATGGACTTCATCATGGATAAAGGATTGCAGCATTTCCAACAATTTTTCCATTGTAAATTCTTCACCATCTTTATCAATTCCTTCCTTAATAGCTTCTATAAGTACTGGGAATTGTTGACTCCCGAGATCATAAACACTAGTAAAAATAGCTGCTATCCGTTTAGATATCGTGAGGGAGTCATCAGGAAAAATCATCCCATCTTCAATACTAACTTGAGATTTGAATGGATTTATAGGTAGAGGCTCTAATTGAATATAATGTTGAAAAGGATGTAAAAATGATACTGTTTCTTTTTCCAATTTGCTTTTTACAAACCCATCGGTGTAATCCAAGATTAGGGAATTTTGATTTAAACGGGCAAACTCATTGAGGAAGCACTGGATTGCATATGTTTTCCCCATTCCTGAAGTACCAAAGATCATCATATGCCTGTTTGATAATTGGTCATGTCCGAATTCCCAATAAACAGGGTTCGCTCCTTGGATTGTTTTACCAAGCAGAATGCGATCCGGGATAGTAGGTAATGTTGTTTCAATTTGATCTTGCTTTTCATCAACAGGAGCTCCGGCTGATTTACTCTCATTAACTAGATCTTGAGAAATCGATTCTCCGGTTGGAGCAGAAGGAGGCAACATTGTTTCAGTTTTTATTACTTCAACAGGAGCAGTTTCGTTTTCTGATTGTTCAGCATAAACAATCTCTAACTTTTCTTCATTGATTTCCTCTTGTTGATCTCCCTCATCCCACATGGGAATGTCGTCAGAGTCTTCCTCATCAAGCGGGACTTCGATATCTTCCAGATTTTCGCAAATATTGCTTTCGGTCTTGGACGAGTGCTCCTGCCATTCTGCCCATGACATTGATGATACTGTACTTCCTATAGCCAAATTGCGAACGAAATCGCTACCAATCGAATAAATATCAGCGGTCAAATCCCTTTCTATATTAGGCCGCCATGTGCCGATTCGTTTTACCTCGTTCGATCCATCATCACTCCAGAATGCGAATACAGAAGCACCCCACTCAATTTCAAAGTCGCCATTAGCAAGCCGTTCCATAGCGGAAAGCACTGACTTCACTTGACTGTTCTCGATTTCCGCTTTACTGGTGATCAGACGATGAAGCTGGAGCCACCAGTAGCGCTGGTCTGGACGGAGGTCTTCTCTCAAAGGACCTTCATCAGGATTTCGAGCAAAAACCGGGATCAAGGTATCAAGACCGTTTTTTATCTGGGCTTGCGCCTTTCGCAAGTGCACATCGGACTTGACTGCCACTTTGCATTCAATCAGATGGATCTTCAGGCACATGCGATTGTCATTATTCAGCCATGCGGTCAGCCACATCAGGTCGGGACGGCGCTCATCATCGGCTTGATCGAACCAATGCCGGTAAGCATCCAATGTGATCAGATGATCGCATAGAACATCGTTTTTTACTCGAAGCATCTTCCGGGTTAGGGCGTAAGCCATGAAGTCACGAATATAATGCCCGACACCGGTAGCACGAACGAGAGAAAGCCCTGATAACTCCCGGGCCTCATGTAAAATTCCTGTTGCCGCGGAATTGCATTCTTCGGAGGACCAAGTAGCATAAATCTCTCGAATCGATGCCGCCAGTCGCAATTGAATGTCGGCTAAAGAAAACTGTTCGGTCGAAATAGTAAAGTTGGCTTCACCATGAGACCCCACACCGGAACCGAACCCGATGATCTCCCTTTCCTGGTCACCAATTCCGGCAGGGATCTTGATCAGCCGTTCATCAATATTCGGATCGATGCAAATCACCCATTCAGCTTTGGTATGAACAGCATTTATTACTTCCCGCCAGGGGGCGAAATCTCCAACTCCCAAAACGACGAATTCTTTGCTAGACTGGGCACCCTGGTACTTCAAGCGGTACATGACTTCAGCGTGAAAAGTCCCTAAAGTGAATTGGCGATTGCTGATGACCCTAGAGCGTTTGAATTTATCGGTCGGGTGATGGACGGCACAAAATGACTTCTCCAGGATAGGGAATTTCAATGTGCGTGTGGTGATGTCAAACGGCTCTACTTCAGCGAACTGGTTGCCGCTCTGTCCGGCGCCGATGAAATCATAAAAAATCGCAATGTCAGCTTCAAAACTGTCCTTGATGAGTCTTTGGAAAGAGCCAAGTTGGCTGGCTTCAACGATTCGGTGAGAGACGGAAAAACGACAGTTCCGATAGGCCTGGAACTTGCTTTCTGTTTCTGCTGCTTCCCAGCGTTCCTGCCATTGCTCGATCCACCTAGCGACAGCTATGTCATCACCGGATTCAGTAAAAATCGTAACGCCTATCGCATATGGTTTATGACGCTCCGGCGATAGTACATAATAACGCCGGTCACTCTCATCGGCGAGTTTATTCAAATACTGATGAACAGCTGCAATTATGGGTTGAATGTCTTGGTTGCGGAAAACTGCCAAGTTCAGGCCATCACGGGCATGCGGATGAAGCCGGAAATAATCCGTCATCAGCCGGAAAAGTAATTTTGATTCCCTGCTTTCCCGGAACATTTCTGCGTCTGCCATTTCTTCATCATCGATGATGTTGTCATATCGTACCAGCAGGCGTGTGGATAGTGTCGCTTCCTGATTTTGGGGATAACCTACACAATGGATCAGATCTTCGCCGCGGATATTTGTACTTAGGTTCAGATCCGCGTTATACAACAAACCGACGATGGGGGAGCGAATGGATGCGAGGTCCACGTATCCAGACCAAATGTTTTCTGCGAATGCCTTGCGCCTATCTTCACGTTTAAGTTCTTTTATGGCGGCTGCGTTGAAACAAGAAAACAGGAAGAGCACATGCGCTTCCAGCATTTCCAATGTGGCGGGATGAAGTATGGTGGAGATTCCGGAGCGTTCAAATTGCTCGGTGACCCAGGCAGTCCCGAGCTGTGCTGGCCGTCGCTGCACAAATAAAAAAGCACGAAAGAGCATGGCGGTCATTTGTGATTCGATTCCTTGAGGATTTTGAACCACGATCTGACGAACAGCGGCATGTGCTTGGCGAAGGGAAACCCATTTTTCGCCAAAAAGCGTCTCATGCAATCCGTTACTATTGGCGTCCTGGATGAAAAGTGTATATTTTTCGGCCAGATTCTTTAATGGGGTTAATAGTATGTCATTGCCGATCAGCCATTCGCGCCCTAGCAAATTGGTCATTTTTAGATCGTCAGGACGCGTATCGCGGACGCAGTGCAGCATCACGCGGCGTGTTTCCTCGTCATCGGTAGCACGAAGCAATTCTTCGTAATAGGTAAAATGAAAAACAGGGAGTTTCCATATTGCCGTTTCTGAATTGAGCGCATCGGTGGCCCAATGCAGCAATGATTCCGCCAGTCTGTAAGAATGGATCTCGGGCAGGCGCCAGGCGAATTTTCGGGAATATGCTTTGGTGTCGTTGCCAAATGTCAACTTGACAGAGAATTCGAGTTGAGGTTCGGCTGTTTTGGCATAAACACATGAGATTTCATCACTGGCCAGAGTACTCTCTACTTTAAGATTCTCGCCTTCTTTACCGGGTAATTCCACATGCTGGTTAATCAGTTTGTCGATACCGCCAAGCAACCGTTGCAAATATCGCCTTGCCAATTCCGTACGATCCATTGTGGCATCGATCTCTTCGATTTCATCAGAATTGTCGTAATCGTGTTTGAATCGGTCTGGCACAATTAAGATCCCTTGAATTTGCTCCTTAAAGTCATCTCTGTTGCGGCCAAACTCGCGTAGAGTCTGCCAGATCGCGTGCAAAATCACCTCAACAGGTCCCCCAGAAAGTTTGTGAAGAGTTTCCTTAGTTAGTTCTGGCTCACTTCTCTCTCTCTTGAACTTGAGGATCTTATCCATGATGGTGACAAAATCACACTTTTTCAGTCGGTCACGGTCTTCCAGGTTTTCTGTTTGGATATAATTCTTCAAACCTTCGAGAAAACCCCCAACATTTGCGTATGGCCCAATGATATCTTGTTCATCAAGGTTCATCCTAATATCTTTTCCCTCGTTCAAGGAATCGATCAGTTCTTCGATGGCTTTTACCGCCTTTTCCCTTTCCCGGGATTCAAGGAAAATAGCGTATGAAAAAAAATTACCTGCTTTTTCGATATACGGAGAGAGCGTAGCCCTTTTCCTTTCAAGCGAGAATGTGGTGAACTTGGGAAGATTGAAACGATCAAAGCGTCCCAGCATGATCTTCATTACATCTCGCGCTGAATCTGCTGAACTGAGATCCAAGCTTTCAAGCCAATTGCCGAGAGTAAGCAGATTCGCTTTCCCTAGATCTATCAATGGTTTCAAGAGCCGATCAAAGGTTTTAAAATCGGCGGCCTCCGTTTTTTCTATCCCAATACTTCTCAGTTTCAAGTAAACCCAAGATTGAAAAGAACTTTTCATTTCCTCGGTCCAAACCGTTTCTAAACCGCAATGGTGGAAATCCGCAAGACTGCCGGAATCGGATATGCGGTCGGCTCCGCATAGTACTACAAGATTGGTTTTCCCGGGAATAGAAGAAAGATTGCGGTAATAAGTCAGATCACCAATGTCATCGGCCCAGCCGAAACTGACCATTTTTGAACGCCCCTCAGCAGACCAGGCTTTTGTTGATCCAGTGGAGATTTTAAATGTAAGAAGTAGTGAGGAATCTGCTAGGCATCTGTTTTGCAGAACCTCAGCCAATTCCAGGGTCTGGGCTTCTTCGAAAGCCGGAACGATCACCAGCAATCTTCCCGTACCTGTTCTATCTTTCTGCAGACGGCTAATTTTCTTGGCAATATATTCCCAGAATGAATCTGCAAAATAACTCATTATTCGGCTCCTTTTTTAATTGCCGGGTTTTTAACCAAAGCATGCGAGTCTGACAATTGGACCAGCAGACCTGCAGAATCCAGCATTTCCATTAGCCAGGCATCCGCATTGCTTCCTTTAATCGCTTGGCCGGTTCCTTCGACCCATTCATTGGCTCGAGAGAAGCCATCTGCATCGAACACCATCCCATGCCTTGCTTCCAGCAGTTTTTTGAAGAAATCGTATGTGAGATGCCCACCAACCGGTACAGTGGTCACTACTAGAAGTCGCAGCAATTGCTCGTTGAGCGTGAAACGAGCACCTGCACCGCGCCGCGGCACGAGCAGCCCAAGGCGTTTAGCCATGCCGACAAAAAGTTTGCCGGCATAGCGCTTGTCCGCTTCTTTGAGGATTTTTTCCTTTTCGGTCTCATCGGTTGGGAGATCAATGTCACTGCCCCGAATAGCTCTATAAATAAGCTTCTCTGTCATCTTGGCCGTATGGCGGGACAACCTTTTTCGTGCAGAATTGCGCTCATCGGGTGCTGAAATGGCAAGGCGGTACCCCGGCCATAAAAATCGAATTTCACCCGGATAATGCCGGCTGCTTTGTGAAGCAAGATTCCGCAGCACTTGCAGGCCGCAGGCGTTTTCCATCATTTGCAGGCGTTCAACCAGGTCCAGTGACGCCTGACAAAGGCGAAGCAGGTCCACAGCAAAAAGATATCCTTCCCGCCAGCTATCCTCCGGACAATATCCAGCGTTTACAAAACGCGGATTACCGTTCATATCCGTATCCGTTGCCTTGGCAGTTTCGGATTCAACACTGCTGTCAATGAATTCAGCGATCTCGGAAAGAGTTTTCGGGCTGAGGTCCATCAGGTTCCCAAGTTCCTTCTGCAGTTTTTCGTGTAACCATGAAGGGTCCTGCTCATTCGGTTCAAGTTCCACTTGGCTGTCTCTGACCCATTGCTTAATTTCCTGCGGGATTTGCTTTAGCGCGTTACACAATTGCATGTATAGTACTTCACCACCACGAGCAAGAAAAATATGCTTATCATTATGGAAATACTTTGAACTTCCTTTAGCTTCAATCACTGTTCCCCAATCAGTAGGATTATTGCGCCGGGCAGCTGTTTCGTTCCAAATTGTTTCTCCTGACAGAAACCCCCTGCATATCGGAATGAAACTTTGGGCGCACCAGGTACGGCCGATTCCGGTTCCCTGAAAACCCAGGAACAAATTTTCAAGGGCTCTCAGTATATCCTGTTCACTGCCGGTTTCAGATGTGTTGATTTTCCCTTGGAGTTTTTCCAGGATTTCTTTATAATGATCACGGTGAGTCTTGTGCCGTGAATCTAGCCGCGAAGCCCCCATTAAAGCAAAAAGTTTCAAATTAAGGCGGGCTTTTGGAGCATATTGTAATTCGGTTTTTTTCGGCCAATTCGAGAGTTCACTCATTTTTGGTAAAGGATTAGAAAAAATTTCGCCCTCATCGCCGATCCGTTTCGGTGAGGACAAAACCAAAATCAGTTCAATGAGGAACTCGATCGGCAATTGGTCATTTACTAGGCGATTTCCAAATAACTGGATGGCGGGATTTTTCATGGATTTCATACTAATTGGAAATGTCTCACAAGACATCGCTCACCTCCAGTTTCCCGGCTGTAATCGCATAATGTTGGCGGCGGAACGTGTGGTCGGTCCTGAGTCTTACCAGCATGACCTGAGCCTGAGTTTCCTTAGCCAATTCCTGGATTTGGGCTTTGAAACGCTCGAGGCGTTCCACATAAGCCGCTTTGAGCGTTTCTCCAAGTTCGCCGAAGTGCCGCATCACCATGAAATCAAGAAAAGGCAGGGTGAGTACTAGGGAGGCACCCTGAAGCCGTCTTATGCCTTGCAGTTCCAGGTCTGTCCGAAAGCTGCCGGCGGCGTTATCCTTTTCGACAAGTTTCAGTATGATCTCGTTGCTCCAATCGACTTGTGCCACTACTACCTGAGCGCTCTGGCGGATCTCACTCTTCCTGCGGCTGAGGGTAATGTAAAGCCGGCGATCATGCCCTTTTAGCCCTTCAGGCAATCTAACCCCCGTGCAGTGTTCCTGAAGAACATGAAAGATGCGCTGTTCGAGAATATTCTTTTCCTGCATTTCCAGAAGCGTTCCTTTTTTCTGCCATTCCTGCCAGCGCAGAACGGAGGGCGAATTGAGGAAATTGCTGAGATATGACTGATCGTTATCATTGAAATTGTAGAGAAAATACAGCATCCGGCGGACTTGTTCTCGGGCTTGGTCGGGCGTTAACCCCGGCTGGTTGCTGCTCCCCGGACCCGAGCCGTGTCCTCGCAGCAGTTCGAACTCTTCTTCGCAATCCTCGACACCGATGCTGAAATTCCGGTCGCGCAGCCTGAGCCACAATTTTCTCTCCCATGTCGGGCATGGCCGTTCGCCGAATCGCTGCTTCCGCACTTCGCGCACGGCCCGCATCTGTAGCGCCCCGATGTGATCTTCTTTGCCGTTGTCACCGAAAAAACGATTGAAAAACATGAACTCGGCTTTTAAAGGCGTTGCCTTTTTTTGTCTCATCTTCTCCAGGTCTTTTTCTTCAAGCCCCGAAGTGATCATATAAGCCAAGTGTTCAGTGATTTGGCGCAATGTCAGCCGCGTGCCGTATTCATACATGCGCCGGTACGCGAGAAAAAGTCGGTCAAAAATAATCTCTTTACGATGGTTAATTAGATCAACGTTCATGCATATTGGACAGTTGGTGCGGCAAGTGAGGCCATTGCATACCGCCCAGCGTTCCGGGGCGATCATGCGCGAAAAAATCTGGCGGGCGATGTCGAGATTGTCTATGCGAGCGAGGTTAAAAACCAGAAAATCAGTGTTGCCGAGCTTGAGAAGTGCCTCACCCTTTTCATTGCTGATAACATCCAGCACATTGCTTTCCATCTGAGCAGCAGAGACACCAAACGTTTTGGCATGAACTTTGAACAAATCTAGTAAAGCTCCGGTATTCGAAATGATCAAAAATCTTCGCTTATTGCTGAATATTTCTTGCATGAAAGAAGTATCTTCCTGGCGCCGGCGTTCACTTAGATCTTTCAATATAGTAATATTTGTTCCATGCAAGTCTTCTCTTGGATTAAGAGGCTGGATTAGCGGCTGATCGGGTGGAAGTTTGGCCAATTTCTTGTACACATCGAGCGCTATAGTAGTTTTTCCATCCCCTGCATGACCGGTCAGGATGACCTGTCGGCCACTAGGGTTCAGTAATTCTTGAATTATTGACTGAGTAATTTGGTGTGGTACATGGATCTGTGAAAAGAAAGGATTGCGGGCTTGGTATTCCGCTAAGGCGTTTTCGTTACTGCCGTTTAAAAGTTGTAATGAATTAAGATAAGCTACGAACTCATTTTTAATTCCTGTAGATGGTTCGGTAAATTGTAGCCTTGTGAAAGTTAGCTTTTTAAATCCTTTATGAACATGAGGATTGTTTATTTCAAATAATAAGTGCTTAAGTTCATTAATTATTAAAATCCTACTTTGTGGATCCATAAGACAAGCTGCAATTTCATTTTTGAGTACCCCATACTCGACTGTTTCAATTAAACGGTTTTTTGTTAAACGCATATTTAATGAATTTTGATAGTCGCGAAATAGTTGCTCTTTACCTTTTATTAAAACTAGATTCCATATTTGATCATTGATGAGATGATAATATGGTAATTCAATAAAGATATCTTCAGGGGAATCATTTGGATAGAATTCTTTGCAAACTTCCAAAAATGTACTCTCAAGTTTCCGATCGAGAGGAAATAAATTTTTTCGTTGCGGATCTTTTTCGAACAATTTTGCGAGCGTCAATAAAAATAGATATTTATGAGGACTTTTTGCAGTTCCAACTTTCATTACTCTTAAATTTCGGATGATTCCAAGAACTATTTCTATTTTCCGAGTCATAGTTTTTTACCCTCCCAACATTGAATTTAGTTTTTTGTTGTGGAAAGTCTTAGATCTCAATTTATTTACAGCATGAAGAATTTCATGATAAGCATTCTCAATATCAATTTCTGTTGTATATCTACCGATACTTATTCGAATTGTATTCTCTGCTTCTTCTTGCCTTAGTTTCATTGCAAGTAAAACATGCGAGGGTTCAAGTGCACCTGAATTACATGCTGATCCATTACTCACACATACATTAGTTAGATTCGCAATAAGCATATCTGAAGGAATGCCTGAAATAGTTAAACTTATAGTTCCAGGTACTCTTGAAGCATTCTGCCCATTAACTACTATTTCAGGTATGTTTTTTATTAATTTGTTTTCCATCTTTTCTCGGAGAGTACGTATATGATTCATTTCTGATTTAAGTGAATTGCCAATAATTTGAGAAGCGCATCCAAAACCTACAATGGCGGGAACGTTCTGTGTACCTGGTCTAAGTCCTTTTTCTTGTTTTCCCCCATAAAAAATTGGCTTAATGATTTTTGCAATTTTCCCATTTGCTATAAATAAGGCTCCAATTCCCTTTGGCCCATATATTTTATGAGCTGAAAAAGATGCAAGATCTATTCTCAATTCTTCTATATCAAAAGGAATTTTACCAAACATTTGCACTGCATCACAATGAAATATCGTTCCACAAGCATGCGCAAGTTTGACAATCTCGCGTATTGGTTGAATAACACCAGTTTCATTATTTGCTCCTTGAACTGATACGAGCAATGTTTGTTCATCAATAAGTTCTTTAGCTGCATTAAGATTAATCATTCCATTTCGATCAACAGGAAGAAATACAATTGTATATCCATTATTCTCGAGTTGTTTGGCCGGTTCAAGAATTGATTTATGTTCAATACTACTAACCGCAATTTTTCTTCTTTGTTTATTGCTATTAATCAAACCTAAAAGAGAGATATTATTTGATTCTGTCGCACTTCCCGTAAAATAAACTTTCTCGGGAGATGTACTTAATGCCCTTGCTATTTGATCTCGTGCATCATCAATTGCGGTTAACGCTTCCCGTCCAGCTTCATGAAGACTTGCAGCATTGCCGAATTCATTGGAGAAAAATGGAAGCATTTTATTTACGACTTCAGGCGCACATGGTGTTGTTGAGTTATAATCTAAATATATACGCATTAATTTCTCATAAATGACAAATTAAACAACTTTCTCTTTCTGTATCATCCGCATCAAAAATATTTATTAAAGTTGTATCTCCTGATTGACTTGTATTTTTTAATTTCTTTTGGTAATCAATTTTTATCTGATTAATGCGTTCTGGGTTCGAGGCCAATTCCTTTAGGCTCTCATTTTTATTCCAGGTGAATCTTTTGCCAGATATTGGATCAAATTTTTCGAATTCTGCAGCTTTCCAGAATAAACCAGGATGTCTTTCAAATAAGCCGATCCATTCTCTTCGTTGCTGGAAAAAGCAAAAGTAACATCCGGATCTTGATCGCCATTTATAATATTCTGGTAAACCTAGACCTGAATCTTGAAGTATACGCAACACATCGTGATGCATAATCCCATCTTCAACAAAAGGGAATATTGGCTTTATGTTTGATTTTGTTGAGATATATCCCGATCTGTGAGGTTCATCTGCGCGGATTCCAGTATATAGAAAAGCAGAGGTCGTACCAACGAATTTTTCAAATGGGTGCAATTTGAGCATCCGAGTGCACCACCTAGTTCTTGGATCAGGTAAAACGCCTCTATAAAGATCAAGATAATAATGAAAATGTCTCTCTGGATTAAGTCTAATTATTTTCACTCCTAGTTGAGCTTCAATTCGAAGAAGATACTCGTATGTTTCCGAAAGTTCTTCTCCGGTATCGCAAAACACATACTCCATATTTGGTACTCTATCGCGTAAATACAGTGCCAAGGCTGTGCTATCTTTTCCGCCAGACAAAGAGAGAATATGGCGGCATTTGTTCTCATCAAAATTGGTTAGAACGTTTTTCTTGGCAGTCATTTTTTGTCACCGGTATTTTTCATTAATTCATCAATAAGTAGCAACAATGCAGCTTTCATGATTTCCGGTTTCACCTGGTGTTGCAAAGGGTTGAGTTTCTTGGCAAGGTCCTGGGCAATTGTTTTGGCAATTTCGCGCTGGTTTGTAGTTAAAATGGCCAGGGCGTCCTGCGCTTCACCTGTTAGCCCCGCTCGTCTCATGGCTCTTTTAATTGGTTCGCCAAGCGCTTTTGCAAGCCCAGGGAATCTTTCCACATCACTGTCAAGCCAATTTGCAGGAGGACGATTGGCAACTAAAGCTAAGACCGTCGCAAATCCTTCAGGATCATCATTTGCCTGAAGAATACGTCTAAGAAATTGTAAAATGATAGGATCATTTTCTCGTGCTTCCAGCTTAGCAGCAATCTCCTTCAACCGCTGCCAGCCACTATCGCTTGGCTCAACTCCACACGCGCTGAGTAAAATTGATTTGGCATTTTCATTAGCAGAATTAGCAATAGTTGACCATTCCGTAAGTGATTCGTTCAAAGCAGCAAAAAACGCTTCAATATATGATCTCTCGGACTTACTGTTTGGGAAAAATTCAAATTCAAGTGCTTCCGGAAGCTCATTGAAAAGAAATCTTTCAGGAGATTTTGCGTTCTGAAAAGCATCCCGCAATTTCAGTGTTTTGATTGATAACCGTTTTGTTTTCCATGAAAAATCCGGGAGTCCTCGCACCATTCTGAACATGGCACGGACTACAGGGATAAATGCAGGTTTCGTGCCAAGGCTTTTAGCTAATCGTTCAACTATCGCAGACCGAATGCCTTCAAGACGGCTACCGCCAACTGCGAACAATTCAGGCCTGCGCATAAGCATTTCAAAATCCGCAATTCCTGACTCTGGAATGAACGTGCCTTCACGATAAAGGGTGATTTCATCAGGATGAGCCATCATTAAAGCACAAAGTAAAACTGGAGCAACTCCGTCCATCAGCCCATATGGTGCTTCAGAAAGGAGTCGGAAAAGTTCATCTAGCGGCTTGCTTTGGGAATCCGAATCAAAAATCACATCCTGTAGCCATGACCAAATCGGGGCTAGACCATGATGTTTTCCTTTTGGCGGATCTGTGAACATCCAGTTATCCACACTTACTTCGATATGCAATCCCGTTGCCTTCAGTACGGATTCGTACATGCTGCGTTCAGGGGGATAGCCTTCGATCCCTAAGTTTGGAAGGGAGGGAAAAGTTAGCATCCTTTCAATTAGCTTCCGGCGCGCGGACGAAGCTGTAGTTGATAGATTCCTCCGTGAGATCAATTCATTCCTTATCCAAGGAGACTTATCATATACGGAATCACATATAGTAGAGAGTAATTGGGAAATATCTCTCCTTGAGCGGATGTCTTGAACTTGCCCCTTCCAATACCAAGTGCAATTGCTACCTAGAGGCTCCTCCCGTGGATCAAGCAGTTTTTTAAGATGATAACGCAGGAAGTGTTCTGCATCGGTCACACGAATAACAATCTCCCTTCGGGCTACGCGATCATCGCGCAATTCCGGAGTGTTTTCCCAGGCCCATCTTAAAGCAACTAGTTCTTCTACAGCCGATCGCAATTCACCAATTTGCTGCGGGATAGCAAGTATCAAATTGTGCTGCTCTATTTGTAGGGATGCCGCCAAATCAAGGAAAGTTTGAAGATCTTTTTCCGTAGCAGAGAGACAGACCAGTATCATCCCAGCGGCTTCAGCATCCGGCTTCAGACCATCTTTAACATTTCCCGGATCATCAAGGTAGCAAATAGAGAAATATCGAAGTGCGCCACTTTTAAAACTATGACGAAAAGCAATCATAGGCTGTGTCTCTAAATATTCTTGAATACTTGAGGCAAGATTGATGCGGCCGCGGAATTTTCTTTCACCTTCTGCAACTCGCTCGTCGATGTCAACGTCACTCCCCTCCCAGATTCGATAAGTCGAGTTGAATCGTCGATAGGTAATAATAGATTTTTCTTTTAAAAAATGGAGACCCTCATCTATCTCAGGTTTAAGCTTAGCTTTATCACCCTGGGCAATAGCAATCATTTTCCCAGTAGAAGAAAGATGACTAATCTCACCTAAAGCACCGAGGACGCCAATCGTTTTGATCAACTGCCTATGTAGCGAGGATAAATCATCTTTCCTATCCAACATATCAGCAGCTTCCATCCATCTCCTGGCTTGAGGCTGACGAAACAATCCAGTGCCAAAATTGGTTGTGAAATAATCAAATAGGTCATATAGGCGAAGGAATTCAGAGCTTTCATCTGATAAGATGTGAGTACGCAGGTATTCTTGAAAACCATATGGCTCTAAACTACTCAAGTAAGAAAACAGGGACCTTTCATTCTGAGAAAATCGTCGGAAGATAAAAGGAAGGGCTGCCAATGCAACAGGATGTATTGGATATGTACGCAAGCATATCTCTTCAAATTCGTTTCCCCTCATCCCCGGTGGACAGATACCATTATCGGCACAAACTCCAGCAAGATGCTTGATCTTTCGTATTAAATCATCGGGCAACTTGGGGCCGATCCATTTGATCGCTGTCGAAATCATACGGATCACTTGATCAGCCGGCTCTAGGAAAACAATATCTTCAAAACGACCATGGATCTTTGCCCACTCTTTCCTTGTGAGGTTATCTAAATGTTGCCCGTATTCCTCAAATGACTGATGTAGAAACCCAAGGAAGAGGCAGGGAAATTCGCCACTACGACTAGCTTTTTCGGCCAATTCCTGAAGCACAAATACATCTGCCTTTTGAGGCATACGAGCAGCAAATTCAAACAGTTTTCCCAATTCATCAACAACGAACAACAGCCCAGCATAACGCTCATTTCGAGCTATTGTTGCCAAGGAATCCATCATGGAGACAATCTTCCGGGTATCTGCAGGAATTCCGTCACTTAAATCCGCGAGAAGCGACCTGCATTCCCTGGCTAGACGCTTCGCTTGCAGTCCCTTAATCTGAGATGCACAAGATAAGATCCCTTCAGTGAAGCATAGTGAGGCAGGAGCACGTCGAGAGGTGATAGCAACGGGTAAAAAACCCTTCCCAGTGTTGATATTTCCAAGGAGCTCTTTCGCTAAAGAACGATCAGCTTGCTCCAAGTTAATCCGAGCTTTTTTATTTCCCGCAACTCCGGAACATAACACTTTTATTAAAAAAACTGCGAATGCAGATTTTCCAACACCATACGGACCTGTAATCGTCCAAGATCTGCTTGTAGAATTTACATTCAATCCTTCGGATATTCTCCTGAGTATCTGACGCGCTGTAGCAGTAATTATGTAATTTCCGTTCTGGTAGTTCCTTTGATAATCCGTTTCAACATTAATCGAACGGAGGAATCTCTGCTCTATCTCAATACGCTCTGCCAGACAGGTCCCTGAGGAAGTCATTCGGAAACTCCTCTATTGTAGTAATCGTTAAGTAATTTTATAGCATCAATTTCCTTACGTCGGTATACCTGCTTAAGACCAGCTGTCTCATCCAATGTTATTTTGCTATGGGTGATCTTGTCTAGCTCTTCAATATGAAATATCAAATTGTTTTCATCCAATTTAAAGGCCTGGCCGGGGCTACCTTTTCCATAAAGACACTCCTGAACACTTAAGGTGTTGCGTCCCCCCTGAAAGGTATCGAAATAATTTAACAAAGCGAAACCTAATACGGAGCTTGGAAGTGTAGGCTTAGCCCCTACTGAGAAATTGATAATTTCACCATCAGGTGAAACATGTAATAAATTCAGTTCCTGCAAAGGACAATTGAGCGACTCTTCCATAATATTCTGTTTGGTTGTTTTTCGAGGAGGCGTATAGGTATGGATAAAACAATCAACATCCTTGGAAAGCGAACGCTCATTAATGAGAATTCCATTTTTTTCTGCAAACGCAGCCAAATGATCAACTAGCTCATATCGTGTAAAATTTGGCTTCTGGAATGTGGAAAAAGCAATCTGCCACGTAGTACCGATCGTGGGATTAGAAACCAATAACCAGTGGATGAGCCATAAAGTAGCATCATCTTCGAGGAATGGGTCCCAACCATTAGGCGCGAGCAATTTATGCCCAATGGGTGTGACTTTTAATTTGGCACTATTAGCCCTTTCTGATTCGGCGACTTCACCGATTAATTGGGTAACAGCGCACCAATGGCGAATACTCTCCACCATGTTTTTGCCCACCCCCAAACGAACGATGGCATCATCTCGATAAAATAGATCTTTTTCCTCTAGTAATCCGCGAACACCCTTTTCTAACCATCCATATCTGAAAGCGAATGTTTGATGACCAGAAAATTTATATCTTTTTAATTTTTTCATTCCATATCTAGTTTCATCAGGTTCCTGGGATCATGGAACTGCGCCCAATCGCGCTTGTCGCGGAATTTCAGGATCTCCGAAATTAACTTCTCCAGGTTCCCTCCCTGAATACGAGAACCCATCCCGGCGGAATGCTTGCTTTCTTTCCGAATCATTGAGAATCTTTCCTTGTTACCCAATTCATTACCCGATTCATTCGCTGTTACCCAATTGCCAATGCCCGGTCTTGCGCCAGCGGGCACTCTGCCCGCGGCCCAGGCACTCCACTTGCTTTTCCGCCCGCAGGTTCTTCA
>Ga0307378_10003883_pt1 | contig 21694 bp, 18 predicted proteins | sample UN1MG_FD_202238 | JGI IMG/M metagenome (GOLD analysis project Ga0307378, IMG submission 202238) | Soil microbial communities from Risofladan, Vaasa, Finland - UN-1 | ecosystem: Environmental > Terrestrial > Soil > Coastal area > Acid sulfate soil | place: Finland: Risofladan, Vaasa | collected...
CTTAAGAATTTCTCGCTTGCGTAACTCAAATCGCCGATCCATGGCTAATCCTTTCCATGGGGACTATTCCCCTGGAAAGTTCTTCGTCATAATCACTTACATTACTTTGAAAAACGAGACAGTACAGATAGTATCGTGGTTCTTGTTGTCCATGAGAATTATTTCAACTCCTCCAAAAGATGTAGAAAACCAACTCCAGAGGAGGTATTATAGTATTAAATGGTCAAAAACGCTAATGAGACGGTTGGCGATGTAAATGCTTATTTTCTAGGAAGATAGGGTAGTTGTCACGTGGTCCCATTTACGCTTGACAAGTACAGTGAACCCCAAGACGAATCGATTGCTGCAAAGGGGGATGCCATTAGTATCAAACTCAAGACCTTCGCGCCAGTGACGGTCCTGTTTGTCAACCAATTATTGGGAAAGATACGCCTGTTCTACAGATGAGACAACTTCATATTTTCACCGGATCTGAATCTCGTATTTTAATTGGGAAAGCTTTGCCGCCAGACAGGTGAAGTCAACATCGGGCGGCCGATGAAGAAAAAGCTAAATGCGTATGAAGCTTGCGGAAAGCTAAGGGCGTCACTCCTTTGATTGCTTTGAACTCTCGGGCTATATGTTTTTCGCTCGACCAGCCTAATTCATAAGCTATCTGTGATATCGTCATGTCGGTCTCAAGCAACCTTTGAACTACCAGCTCTACACGCGCTCGCCTGATTTCTTCATGAACGGTTCGCCCGATAGTCTTGATGAACCGACGGTGTAAGTTACGACGTGACATTGCAACCGCTTCCGCAACTTCGTCAACCTGAGTGTGCTGCCTCGAATGGTATTGTATAAAAGAGAGGGCTTTGGCTACATCCGGATCTTCTATTGCCAATATGTCGGATGATAATCTGGCTACGACATGTGTTGGTTTAACGATTATCCTGTTACATTCAGTTTTTTTGCCGGACATCAGAGTGTCAAGTACTGCGGCGGCTTCAAATCCTGCCGCTTCCGTGTCACGCGCTATGCTTGAAAGCGGCGGATCCGATAACTCGCAGAACAGCTCATCATTATCAACTCCGAGAACAACCACTTCATACGGTATTTTAAAATTGGCTATTTTGCACGCTTCAATAACATGCCGGCCTCGGTCATCGTTACAGGCCATGATCGCCATGGGTTTGCGCAAACGCATAAGCCACTCGCTGATTCGCTGCAGTTCTTTTTGCCATGAACATTGTTTTCGCAACCTCACGGGTTCGTAGGCACTTATCTCACAATTGGCGTTTTCTATGGTTTCGGCAAAACTCTTGAGACGTTCCTCGGACCAACTATAATCGAAACCGCAGTACCCAAAATGCTTGAATCCTTTCTTGAGCAGGTATTCTCCCGCCATTTTACCTACGGCCGCATTGTCACCAATAATGTTTGGCACGCCGCTGATTTCTTTTTCTTCACGGGCGACTATAATTGGTATGCCTTTTTCAAGGAAACGATTAGCTTTTTCAGACTCATTCAACCTGACAATAGCGCCATCTACTTCCCAATTACTGAAACGAGGCAAAGATTGTTCCTGTCCTCTCGGCTCATTATAGAATGACCAGCCCCCCTTCAATTTGGAATACTTTATAATCCCTCGCAACAAGTTTCGTCCGTATGCTCGGGAGCTCTCGATCAGCAAAATTACTCTTTTGACTTCGTGCATTCGACAATTCCTACCTCTGAATTCCGTCCATCATTATAATTCCCCGTGGATTCCTTGTCAATGTGTATGTCCTAAATTGGGGATAAAAAGGCGAGATATGGCGTTCCAACAAATAGCTCAAGTCTTTATTATATCGCCGGAATGTCCTTGCAAAATAACGCAAAGAACGCTGAAATAGAGATGTGGTTCTATCAGAAACAGGAGCTATGGATATATGAGTCCAGCCAATGTGAATCAGGCGGAGCTTATAAAAGCAGATGATTGGCAATTTCAGTACCGTCAGAAGAGCAATTGCTATTCATCTAATCTTGATATGCTCAGCTACGGGACGTTTGATATTAAGCCTGGGGTAACGAGCGACGAAATATATCAACATAAAGAGGAGTGTATTCTTTTTTGTATCAAGGGAAAGGTTAAAGTCCGGGTTGAATCACAGACTTTTACTTTGTCCTACTACGATACTCTATTCATCCCGTTGGCCGCACCCCACATTATAGAGAACACTTCCGCCGAACAGGCCCTTTTAGTGGTCTGCAAAGCTCAGGCGGAGAACAAGTACAAGCCCTTTTACTCTTCATGGAAACAGTTCTCTCTGGACGAGCGTAGAATCAGGCACCTCAGTGGCAAAGATGTTTACCTGATGTTTGATGTTAGCGAGAAAGCCGACAAACTGGTAGCTGGTTACACAATTTATCAGCCGTACACGCGGGCGTGGCCGGCACACAACCATACAGACCAGGAAGAGGTGTATGTATTCACCAAAGGCAAAGGCGCAATGGAAGTCTATGCGGATGAAGAACATAAGACTTTTGTTCACCCGGTCGCGGAGATGGATGCTGTGACCATTCCAGTTCTGAACTTTCATCCGGTCTTTAGCCAGTCGGATGAGCTACACTTCATTTGGTGCATCGCCGGGCAAAGATACTGGGTGGGGGATAAGAACAAAGACTTTCTGAAAGGCGACTCGGCGCAACTGACAACATAGTTCGTGGAAGGATATAGAGAAATGGACACCCTAAGAGTTTCTCTTTCAGGTATTGACTATCTCATTATCTGCTCTTACTTCGCTTTTGCCATCATTGTCGGCATTTTGACCAAGAAGCTTTCCGGCGACGACATGCGCGGGTATTTTCTTTCCGGGCAACGTCTGAGCTGGTGGCTGCTGGGAACATCAATGGTGGCAACTACGTTTGCGCTGGATACCCCTTTGTACGTTGCCGGCTGGACGCGGGAGTTCGGCATAAGCAAGAACTGGGAATGGTGGGTATTCCTTTTTGGAGGAATGTTTACGACGTTTTTCTTCGCCAAACTCTGGCGGCGAAGCAATGTCTTGAATGACGCTGAATTCATAGATATCAGATATTCTGGCAAATCCGGTTCATTTCTCCGGGGATTTCGAGCCTTATATATGGGCTTTGTTATGAATATGCTTGTAATAGGAAGCCAGCTCGTGGCCATATCAAAAGTGGGAACACTTGTTCTGGGCATAAGCACCACGGATCCCAATTACAGGGCCTGGTGTTGGGCGATTGCCATCGTATGTGGTTTCACGGCATTGTTCTATTGCTATTTATCCGGATTCGGCGCGATTGTCATCACAGATTTTTTTCAGTTTGGACTTTCTATGGCAGGAGCTATTTTGCTGGCCGTATATGCATGCCGGCAGCCTGAGGTAGGTGGGCTCGGGAATTTGGTCACCCAGCTTAAGGGCATGATGCCGGATAAACTGGATTTTGCACCTACTATGGGGCTTGCCGAAGCGGGCCAAATATCCTTGTGGGTCGTTATCGGCTATGGGTGTATTCGATGGTGGTCCCAGGTGTACGGCGGTGCAGAGCCCGGCGGCCAGGCACACGTCGCCCAGCGAATGTTGGCAGCCAGAAATGAAAAACACGCCCTGCTTGCGAGTCTGTGGTTCAATTTTGCCAATTATGCGCTGAAGCCGCTTCCCTGGATAGTCACGGCTTTGGCGACGCTCTTGATATTTCCCTTGGAAAAATTCGCTGACCACGAAGCGGTGTACCTTTCCACAATTAATTTTGTGCCCGCCGGGCTCAGAGGTTTGGTCGTTGCAAGTCTTTTCGCCGCGTTCATGTCAACGGTCGATACTCGAATAAACCTGGGTGCATCATATTTCGTGAATGATTTTTACAAGCCCTTTCTTGTAAAGGACAAACCCGAACGTCATTATGTTGCCATCTCGAGATGGGTAAGTCTCATCCAACTTATTGTGGGACTGGGAATGCTGTTGATTGTAACTAATATGCGGAGTGTGTTCTTCATTTACGCGGGATTAGGATCTGGCGCAGGCCTTGTCTATATCTTGAGGTTCTACTGGTGGCGAATTAATGCATGGAGTGAGTTTGCGGCAATGGCGGCTGCGTTTGTTACCCTCATAATATTTAGGTGGGGAATCTATGGTTCTGAAGCAGAGTTCAATCGACATGGTTTTGAATATATGTTCATATCCTTCTTCATTGTTACTACCATCTGGGTGACAGTTACTCTGCTGACAAAACCTTGTGAAAGACAGAAACTGAGAGATTTTTACAAGAAAGTCAGGCCGTCCGGTCCCTTCTGGAAACCTATCTCAGGCGACATGAGCGAGTATAAAGACCCAAGTGCAAGAGATAGTCTAAAGGTGGCATTTATTGGCTGGTTGGCCTCAAACGTGATGACTCTAAGTTGCCTTTTCTGGATTGGCAAGCTTTTGTTTTGCGAATACACCTATGCCTTAGGCTGGCTCATAGCATGTGTGTTAAGCAGCGCTGTTACCCTGTGGTCTGTCCGAAAGCTGACAGCCGGGAATTAATTACTTTATGGTATATCTACATCTATCAGAGAACTTATGGCTAATGTGCAGATCTGCTTAAAAACCTGTAATGAACTGGGAATGGACAGACAGGGTGTGCCCTGAAACGGCCGGGGAACAACCGATAAGGGAAAAGCCTAAGTTTGAAAAAAAAATCTTGACTGTTAAAGGCGATTCGTTGTAGCGTAATAAGATAAGAAAAAAATAACTTTGTAGTTTCTGAGCATTTATTTAGAGCATAATTTATTAAGAGAGAATAGGAGGTATCATATGAGCTCAAAACAAGTTTCGCGTAGAGAATTCATTAGAGATGGCCTGATTGCGAGTGAAGCGGCCGCCCTAACATTTTGGAGTGGCGGGCGCGTTCTGGCGGGCAATCGCCCATTGATTATCGACAAACCGAAGCACGGGAGCCCTTACAAGATAGGCATTCTCGGGTGTGGGAACCGAAGCAAGGCCCATGTCTCTTCGTTGAACGAGGTTCCTGAAATAGAAATCGGGGCCCTGTGTGACATCGTCCCTCACAAGATGGATGAGAGGGCTAAGCTGATCCGTAAAGGGCCCGAGCCGCGTAAGTATGTCGATATGGAGAAAATGCTCCGACAGGAAGATTTAGACGCCATCACCGTGGTCCTGCCCAATCATTTGCATAAGATGGGAACAATCGCGGCCCTACAAGCCGGAAAGCATGTTTTCTGTGAGAAGCCGATGGCCATCACCGTAGCCGATTGTAATGCAATGATCGCTGTTTCCGAACGCACCCGAAGAGCAATCCAAATCGGCACGCAAAGGCGGCATAGCCCCCGCTTCCAAAAAGCCGTGGAGACAATCCGAAAGTCTCCGGTTGGGAATATCCTTTCGTCGGATGTTAACTCCTACCGGGGCGACTGGCGCGTCCCCGCCAACGATGAATATCCCCCGGGAGTGGAGTATTGGCGATTGAATCAGAACCAGTGTGGCGGCGTCGTGTACGAAATGGGCGCTCACACCATCGACGTCAACAACTGGATATTCGACAGCGAGCCGGTGACCGTCGTGAGCTTGCAGGGTGTCAATGACCTTTCCCTGCGCACAAGAAACTCGACGGACCATGGCGGTGTTCTTGTTCGTTACGCCAACAACGCCATGATGAATTACGGCGGGAATCTCTATTCGTACAGCTCTACCGGAGCGGACTATTTCTTCGCCGTCAACGCCACCATCAAGCTGGGTGAAGGGGGGCTCGAAATTAATTACGGGCAAGCCAGAGGGGTCCCCTCAGAGGAACCGCTTCCGAAGCCCGTGAAAATGAAACTTCCGGGCGGAGAAGGAACGACCGAACAGTGGCACTATTTCGCCAAAGTATTGGCAGGTCAGGCCAAACCTTATCCGGATGGTTATGCGGGTCGCCAATCCATCCAGATATGCCAGGGGGCCAATATCTCTGCTCAGGAAAAAATTATCGTGAACGTCAGTGATCTGGCTTGATACTACGGCCAAGTGAAGCGGGTGTCGCGCTATACATCCGGTTCGATATGCAGATTCGTACCCCGCCTGCGGGATAACCGCAGGCAGGTGAAAAAGTGTCAACTTTATAAATCGAGGAAAAACATGAATACCTATACCACAAACCGACGACAGTTTATGGCCGGCATGTTAGGAACCGGCTTGGGTGTACTCTCCCAAACGGCTGTTTTCGGAAAAACCAAAGCACAAACAGTTGAAAAAGGTTTTGTCAGCTTGTTTAACGGAGAAAATCTTCAAGGGTGGCGCACAAACGCCCAGAAGATCGTCCACGGTACCGGAGGAAGCTGGAAAGTGGAGAACGGTGCTATTGCAGGAGAGCAAAATCCTCCCGGTTCGGGAAATGGAGGGGTTTTGCTGACCGAAGAGGAGTACGGCGATTTTGAACTGTTGCTGGAACTGGCCCCGAGTTGGGGAATAGATAGCGGCGTATTCCTTCGAACAAATCCTCAGGGAGTATGCTTTCAGGTGTATGTAGATTATCGAGAGCACGGCAATATCGGGTGGATATCAACCGAAACTACGAGTGGTCAGAAACGCATGATCATTCGGCCTTTTAACATCTTCGGGAAGCTGGATGATAAAGGGATTCTCACTGGTTTCACCACCCAACCTGATGAACGCGATGTCGCATGGAAGCCGGATTATCTGGTTTATAGCGCTACGCCCGAGGCATGGCTGTCAATCTGGAAGATCGGTCAATGGAATACGCTTCGTATTCGCTGCGTTGGGGAATATCCCCGAATCACGACCTGGATCAACAATACAAAACTTGCAGAATTCGACGGAGCGACCTGTCCTCAACCGGATTATAATAAGGATGATATGCTCAAGAAGCTGGGCAGAAAAGGACCCATCGGGCTTCAGGTGCATGGAGGTAAGGGGCTCTGGCCAGACGGCGCAAAATGCCGATGGAGAAATATCCGTATTAAACGTCTGTGATCAAAGGTGAACTTATGGCCGATCGCTGAACTTCGGGACGGCAGCCCTCTTGGGTTGGGATCGGTCGAACGTATGGGTTATTTCTTGAAATCGCTTACTGGTAAAATGAAAAGACGCAAATTCCTCCAAAAATTAGTTTATGGTACGACCGGTTGTATGTTAGCCTCTACAAGAGTAACTTCTGCTCAAAAGAAAGCAACGGAACAACAAGGTCGGCTTCCTTACAAAATCGGCATCAGACAGGCCAGCCTTCGTAATCCCGAGGACTCGTCGAAAGGGATGATCGCGAACTTCGACACCTTCAAAGTAGCGCGGGATATCCCGGGGATCACTGGAGTAGAGCTGCAAGTAACTAGTGGTCATCCTAATATGCGGGATTTGTCGGTTGCTTGTCGTTACAAGGAGGAAGCTTTCCGCTGGGGATTGGATATTCCGAGTACGGCCGGGATCTGGGATCACCCCGCATGGGGTCCTGATGCAGGCTCGGATCTTCTCAACTCGATTCGAGCGACAGAGATCCTGGGAGCGAGGATCATGCTGGTGGCGTTCTTCGGAAAGAATGCCCCGGATATGACGGATAAGCAATCCTACGGCTCAGTCGTTTCCATCTTGAAGGAAGCAGCTCCGCGTGCCCAGGAAGCAGGCATTGTTCTGGGGCTGGAAAATTCTTTGAGCCCGAAAGGGAACAAGGATTTGGTAGATAGAATCGAGCATCCTGCCGTCAAAGTCTATTACGACCCCGACAATATGTACCAGTACGGACACGGGGAAGAAGCGGTCCCGGGGATCGAGTTGCTCGGACCAGAACGGATAGTTGCATTTCACGCCAAGAACAAGGGCCGCATCCTGCAGGAAACTTGGCGTATCGATTGGGCGGCTGCGTTTCAAGCCTTGACCGAAATCCGCTACGACGGATGGTTGGTGTTTGAAACTCAACACAAAAACCATCAAGAGTGCAAAGAAATGACTCAGCATAACATCGCCTTCATCAAGGAGCATTTTTGTCCGCCGCCTGGCTAAGCCCATCATTTCCAGAGGCAGGTTGAAAAAGACTGCAAGAATGAGGCAGAAAGATGTATTTGTTTTGAGTTTAAACTAAAAGTGAAATGGAGAGTCTAATGCAAAGAGCATTTTCAGAGTTTATTACGATTCCGGAAGAGACCGGTATTATTATGGTAATAGAGAAGGAATTTGGTCCGTCAGCGGCAGAAGATTGGTCAAGGCTAAATGCTGGTCTTGTTGATATCGTTAAATGTACATTTGGTACAGCCGCACTTTACGATCAGCAGCTACTGAAACAAAAAGCTCAGGTTTATAAAGACGCCGGCATCAGTCCAATGATAGGAGGAACGCTGACCGAGGTTGCGATACTCTGTGCCGGCGGTTATTCAAAAAGTCACCTTCAGGATTACCTGCAATACGCAAGGTCCGTGGGATTCTCGCATATAGAGTTTTCCGACGGCACCATCTATATTCCCGATGACAACAGAAGTGACATTATCAAGACGTGTATTGACGCAGGATTCACGGTCATATCCGAGGTTGGTAAAAAAGACCCGAAGAAAGACGAATTGATTACAACTGAACAACGAATTGAACTTATGAAAAAGGATATGGAGAGCGGTTCTGCAATGGTAATTATTGAAGCGCGTGAGGGCGGAAAAGGCATCGGCGTTATGGACAAAGACGGAAAGGTTGATTTTGCCGAGTTGGACATCCTTATCGATGCAGTTGGATTGTCGAATACGATGATAGAAGCTCCGGACAAGTCTCAGCAACAGACGATTTTTATGAGATACGGACCGGGAGCTAACATTGGCAACGTACAACCACGAGATGTAATGTCGGCAGGCGCATTGAGGGCCGGCCTGCGGGGTGATACCATAAGCTGTTTAAGAAAAGAGGATTGGAAAAAGTACCATGAATCTCAGAACGCGCCGGACAGCTACAAAGTTTAGTATCAAACGTGAGGTTAGCCCAGGGGAAAAACAACCCGGAGCTTAAAGGAAAGGTGGTATGTAATGGAATTCTTTATCGATACGGCAAAGGTGGATGAGATTAAGGAGGCGAAGAGCTGGGGCATCGTCGATGGTGTCACGACAAATCCCACCAAGCTTGCCCAGGCAGGCAGGCCCTTCATGGAAGTCGTTGAAGAGATTTGTCAGATGATCGATGGTCCCGTGAGTGTTGAAGCCGTGAGCACAGAATCCGGCCAGATTATTAAAGAGGCCAGGAAGCTGGCTGCGCTTCACGAGAACATTGTGGTGAAAGTACCCTTAATCAAAGAAGGGATAAAGGCGGTAAATGTCCTGAGTGCTGAAGGAATAAAAACGAACGTTACTCTTAATTTCTCTCCTTCGCAGGCACTTCTGGCCGCAAAGGTCGGAGCAACATACATTAGTCCCTTTGTGGGCAGGTTGGATGAAATCAGCCAAAATGGCATGGAATTGGCACAGCAGATAAAGACCATCTACGATAACTACGGTTTCAAAACCAAAATCATTGTCGCCGCTGCCCGGCATCCACTTCATGTTCTGGAGGCAGCGTTAATTGGAGCGGATGTCACTACAATGACGTTCGAGATTATGGAAAATCTCTTCAAGCATCCCTTGACTGATATGGGATTGGAAATGTTCCTTGATGACTGGAAAAAGGTACCTAAATAAAAGTCGTCGACACAGTGATGCTAAAGTCAAAAATGGTTGCCACCTTTAATATGCCTGTTTCATTCAGTTGTATGGATAATTGTGGGCTTTGCTGTAGTTATAAAGTTCACCTGTTACCATCCGATACAAAAAAAATGGGAGATTGTCTGCCTCCGGAAGCAGGTTTTAACAAAGATGGTCACCTTTCGAAACAGAACGGGTATTGCCGGTTTCTTGGGAAGGACAACCGGTGCACTGTTTACGACAATCGTCCATCATACTGCCGGACATTCCCTTTCTACATGGAGACCGGCTCAGAAATAGATATAGATTTGAGCTGTCCCGGCGTAGGTCGCGGAGACGAAGTATATGAGCAATTCCCGGTAGAATCATATGCCGATGCGGCAGCTCAGAATGACTCCTGTTTCTGTCCAGACAATCCGTCCTTAAATGAAAAGTTGGTGGCGAGTCAACCAGGTTACATTAGTCATCATGAGTTCAAACAGATGGGGCTAACGTGGTGCGGCGAACTGTGTGAGGTTAACTCGATAACCGAATTTATAGATTCGGCGGCCTCTCTTGCAAAGCATAAAAGCCCTTCGCCATTAGAAGCCCCTGGGCTTCCAACGGATTTTTTTGATATAGTCGGCGGGGTAAATACCCATATAAACTCGGGCAAGAACCTCGTCAGATATGCTTATGAAATCAGGAATGATTCTTTTAGCATCAACGGCCAAAAGTATCTTTGCAATGACCTCGAAAACAATTCGAGAGATCGCTTAAACCATATGAGTCCAGAGGAATTGGATACTATCAGAGAGTATTTGCGAGTTTGGTTTCGGCGACATATCTTTTACCGATTTTGTCTTATCAGCTCATTGGGAGCACCTATGCTCTATTCTCCGGTCAGTGTAGCCTTTGCCTTTATGGCGAATCTGATTGGAAAGGTTTGTTCAATAGCTGATCTATTGCAGTTGTACTGGGCGAAACGTGAAGGTGCGTTTGATGAGACCGAGGCAGTACGGGAAGCCATAAGAGTATTTGACGGAAGACTGCGAACCAAGTGTCGGGCAGTAGGAATTCAAACTTTCAACCAGAATAAAAAAGAGGAGTAAAGTCGTGGCTAAGAAAAAAATTGCGGTTGTAGGTTATGGAACCATCGGCGAGAGATGCGCAGATGCCGTTTCCCAACAAGATGATATGGAATTGGCTGGGGTAGTTGACGTAGCGGCCTCACTGCCCATAAGAGCCTTAAGTGAATCGGGTAAAAATTACCCCATTTTTTGCGGCCAGGAAAACGTTAATGATATGAAAAAGGCAGGTGTTCAACTGGCCGGAACTATTGACGACCTTTTACCGGACGTTGATGCTGTTATTGACGCCTGCTCACCGGGGATTGGGGCCGTAAATAAGAATATTTATAAGAAACACAACGTGCCCGCCATATTTCAAGCAGGTGAAAAACATGGGGTGGGCGAGAACATGTTTTATCCAATGGCAAATTACGAGCAGTGCAAAGGCCTGAAGTATCTTCAGATGCTCTCCTGCAATACGACGGGTATAGCCCGGCAGATATTTACCTGTGACCGAGCACTGTCGGTGAAAGAGGCGGTCTGTTTGATTGTCCGAAGAGCTGCCGACATATCCGAGACCCACAAGGGTCCGGTTGACGCGCTCTTGCCGTCTGAAGTTCCCAGCCACCAATGTGAGGATTTTTCCTATGTAAGTCCTAATATCAAGGTCTTGACCGCAGTGGTAACCGCACCCGTCTGTCATGGTCATGTCACTACAATGTTATTCGATGTGAATAAAAAGACCACCAAGGAAGATGTAATAAAGATGCTGCAGGCCGAGCCGCGAATCAGGTTGTTCAAGCTGCGGGACGGCTTCATATCAACTTCGCACATATTCGATTATAACAGAGACAGAGGTGCTCCACGAGGAGATATGTACGAGGTCCCGGTCTGGGAAGAAACCATTCATATCGACCATGACGGTACGCGAATTTATTCCATCAATATGATACCGCAGGAAGCTATTGTAGTCCCGGAAAACATTGACGCCATTCGTTGCATACTGGCTTTGGAAAAGACCGGCGACGAAGCTATGGCTCATACCAACAGATGCCTGGGGATAAAATAGGGTATAACCGCCCAATAACTCCCGAGAGGATTAAGTAATGATTGAAGGCATCAGGACATTAGATGATATGGAAGTAGGCGGCAAGACCGTCCTTCTTCGGATAGATATTAATTCGCCGATAGATTCCGACAAGAAAATCAAAGACAATACGCGCATAAGAAGAAGCATTCGCACCATTGAGGAGCTGTCGGACAAGGGCGCGAGAACCGTCATTCTCGCGCATCAGGCCGACCCTCTGGATTATCACAATTTCACCTGCTTAGCCGAGCACGCCGTGATTTTGCAAAGACTTCTCGGCAAGCCGGTAGAGTACATCGACGACGTGGTGGGACCAGCGGCAAGGCAGGCAATAACAAGGCTGGAAAATGGTCAGATCCTGTTACTGGAAAATATCCGGATTCACACTGAAGAAACAATAATATTCGAGAAGGAATTGAAACTGTCGCCCCGGGTGCAGGCAGGAACTATCCTGGTAAAAAAACTTGCGCCTTTGGCTGATATTTACTTGTGCGATGCCTTTGCGTGTGTCCATCGTTCGCAGCCCTCCCTGGTAGGATTCCCGGAGGTTCTGCAAAGCGGCTGCGGCAGGCTTTTCGAAGAAGAGCTGTCCGTTATCGCACAGGTGATGAAAAAACCCAAAAGGCCCTGTTTATTTATCCTGGGCGGAGCAAAAATTCTGGACGCCTTTAGCATGATGGAAAAGGTTTTAGCCAATGGTAGCGCCGACAAGGTGCTAACGTGCGGCCTGGCAGGCCAAATAATGCTAAAGGCGCTTGGTTATGCGCTGGGATCACCGACAGAGACGCTGATAAAAGACAAGAATCTGGAGAAATTTGTTGAACCTGCCCAAAAGATTCTCGATTGTTTCCGCGATAGAGTCCTTTGCCCTGAAGACGTGGCCGTCGATTTAGAAGGCCAAAGACAAAATTTGGATATATCATCCCTACCGGCCGATGGATTAATTAAAGATATTGGTGAACAAACAATGAACCGATACGGCCGGTTGATTTCAGAGGCAGGCACCGTTTTTATGAACGGCCCTGCAGGCGTCTATGAAGATGAGGTGTTCGGTCTCGGCACCAAAACAATTTGGGAAAAGGTAGCCGACTCGAATGCATTTTCGGTTATTGGCGGTGGCGACACCATAGCCGCGGCAAAAAGATTTAAGGTGGACAAAAAAATTTCTTATATTTGCACCGCCGGCGGGGGTTTGGTACTTTTCCTCTCCGGAAAAAAACTGCCGGTAATTGAGGCATTGAAGAATCGTTAGATTAATAGTTTTACAGTTTTATTACAGGCTATGAATAAGTAGTAATCATGCAGGGCGGACAAGTCGATGGAAGCTACCAAGAAAATTGGAATTTGGGGATTTGACACACATCTTGTCTTTAATAATGCTCACCTTATCAGCAACAAGAGACACTTCGACGACCTCGTGATAGAAAGTCTCGAAACGTTCTTAGAAACCAAACATATCTTGTTGGGAGTACAAGCATGAGCTGTTTGATTCCAGAGTATTTGACTATCGGCCCGGACAGGCTCGGCAAGGATTCGCCGGTGAAGCTGCGAACGTGCGGCGACATGGAGGCTCTGGCTAACGACATGGCCCGGGCAATGCTGGAGACGGTCAGACAAGCAAGCCAGGAAGACCGCAGCGCGACGCTCATCGTCCCGGTGGGACCAGTGGACCAGTTTGCGGTGCTGGCGGATATGATCAACCAACAGCGCATCAATTGCAGCGAGGTTATGCTGATCAACATGGACGAATATCTCAAGGACGATGATAAATGGATTGATATAGACCATCCCCTGAGTTTCCGGGGATTCATGAATACAAAGTTCTACGATCTGCTGGACCCGGTGCTTGCACCTCGGCCTGAAAATCGTGTATTTCCGGACCCGACGGATCCGGCCGCAATTCAGAACCTGATCGACCAACGGGGCGGGGTGGATGTATGCTTTGGCGGGATCGGAATCAATGGGCACATCGCTTTTAACGAGCCGCCGGAACCGGGCGAGTCGATGTCCGTTGAAGAGTTTGCGGCTCTGCCAACGCGGGCGCTGAGTCTGAGCCGGGAAACTCGCACGATCAACTCAGTAACGGTTGGCGGCGAGATATCGGTCGTTCCACAACGTGCGGTCACTGTGGGAATGAAGGAGATCCTTGCTTCACGGCGGCTGCGGTTTTACTGCAATCGCCTCTGGCAGAGAGCGGTGGTGCGCAAGGCGCTGTATGGCCCCCTGACTTCGGCCTGCCCGGCATCCCTGTTGAGAACACATGCAGACGCTGAGCTGATTGTCGCCGACTACGTAACGGAGCCGCCCGACATAAAATTACGTTAAAGGAATCGAGAACAAAGATATCATGCGATTGGATTTTTCCGGCGAACGAGTGCTTGCGGTGGTCGCCCATCCGGACGACGCGGATTATCTGTGCGCCGGTACGTTGGCGCGGGCCAGGGCCGACGGCGCGGAAATTGCTGTTTGTGTCATGTGCAAGGGGGATCGCGGCCAACCCGCCAGGCCGATCAGGAATCTTACGGCGGTGCGTTGCAAGGAGATGGCGGGAGCGGCTAAAATACTGGGGGCGACGCTCTTGCGGGGTGACTTTAGTGACGGAGAGCTGCTCGACGGCCCTAAGGAGCGGAAAAAACTTATCGAACTGTACCGGCGGTTCAAGCCCACTCTTGTGCTGGCTCACTGTGCCGAGGATTATCACTCGGACCACCGCACGGCCTCGGCGCTTGCCGAAGCGGCATCGTGGTACTGTACTTCGGCAGGTCATCAGAGTACTGCCCCCGTTATGAAAAGGCAGCCTGCGTTGTGGTGGATGGACACCATGAATATGACCGGTTTCGAGCCGGGGTTCTATGTGGACATAAGCGGGTACGTAGAGTTGAAGCGACGTATGCTATGCTGCCATAAGAGCCAGTTGCTGCGAAACCGAGACGGCGATTTCGCTTCGCTTGAGGACCAGATGCTTCGACAATGTGAAATCCGTGGAGCGCAGGCCGGTGTAGCCGCAGCCGAAGCCTTCCGCATCCATTCGGCCTGGAAGCGTATTCGGGCCTGGTAAATGAGTTTTCCTGCAAATGAAGCACGCAGGACGGAGAAGCCAATGGAGGCAATAAAGAAAATTGGAATCTGGGGATTTATCACTCGCCTTGTCTCTAATAATCCTCAGCTCATCAACAATAACAGATACTTCGAAGATCTCGTGATGGAGTCTCTCAGAACAAACATCTACAAGGTCGAACAGACTTCGGATGATGTTCCACAGGACGCCGAAATGATCATACGCGATGAGAAGAACGTGGCTACCACCGTCCGGTTTGAGCCCACCAGAGTCGAAGCTGTCGGGGACTTCACTCAATTAGAGCAGACCTGTCCGGACCATAGATATTCGCTTTTCGGTAATCTCGGACTCTTTTTCAAGTTCGCCCTGGCCGGATTGGAGCAAAAGGGCCTGTTCAGCTTCCATGCAAGCGCCCTTTATCGAGAGGAGGACCGGCGACTGCTGCTGCTGGTAGGTGGACCCGGAAGCGGGAAGACCGTTTTCCTCCTGGCAGCCGTACCAATGGGCTATCGTGTGCTCTCGACGGAAATGACGCACTGCAGGATTGAAAACGGTGCCGTTAGTTTCTACAAGGGTGCACTGTTTGACAATATCCGCGTGGGTAATTTTGTAGAGGATTTTCCGGAAGCAATTGACTTTTTCAAAATCAAAATACCACAGGTCAAAAACGTATGGGCGCACAAGATATCGGTGGATATGACCCCGATGGCCACAAGCCAAGACATCATTGTCGATCCAAATATTGTCATACTGTTGCCAAAGGTGGAGGCGGGTCGCGGCGCCCCGGTTATAACCCCTGTAGAAAATCCTCAGGTACAGGCCCGTTTCTTATTCCAGAATTTGAGTGAGAAGATCGCTTCTTCTTTTTTGATGTACGACGTATGCCCTGTTGCCTCGTTTGACAGTCCGACCTCAGCGGCACTACGCCATGATTTTGTACTTAAGTTGCTTCCACACGTAGCGGAGGTAAAAAGTGTCCATACAGAACCCAGAAAATGCATGAAAGGAGTGTGAACAGCCTGGGTGTATGGGAAGTGAAATATCACAGTGAAGCGACATTATGTAGTTGCTTCGGGGGGCCGTGGTTCAATTATGCTAACCATGAATTATGTTCATAATTAGAAAGGGAACTAAATGAAGAAGAATTTACCTGGCTGGGTTGCGATGGCAGTTCTTGCCTGGTTCGCCATGCTCTTGAGCGGCCTTGCAGGCAAGCCATTAATGGCTGCTCTGAATGCCAAGAAAAATCCCATCGAAACGATGGTTGTGGCCATCATTATTGGCATTGTGCTTCGTAACTTAAGGTTGATCCCCAGGTTTCTCGATGCGGGAATCAAGGCGTTTGAGAAACCGCTGATATGGGGAATCATCCTGTACGGAGCTGGGCTCAACTACTCTAAACTGGCCAACCAGGCTCCGAAGATATTTGTTACCGTGATAGCCACTATGGCAATCGGCTTTTTTGTGATCTATTTCATTGGGCGTGCCTTCAAGCTGCCGGAGAAGCTCAGTATGCTGCTGGGCGTGGGCACTACGATCTGCGGGGGCTCGGCTATTGCCATTACGGCCCCGCTGATTGAGGCCGAGGAACGTGATACCAGCTACGCCATCACGACTATCGCTCTGTGGGGTCTTTTGGCGATCATCATATACCCGCTCGCCGCCCGAGCTATCGCAGGCGTCACGGACGCCGGATTCGGTGTGTTTGCCGGCACGGCAATCCATTCGACACCACAGGTCGTCGCCGCGGGCTTCATGTACTCCGAGGCCGCAGGCAAGATGGCCACCGCCGTCAAGCTCGTACGCAACTGTTTCATGGTTCCGCTGGGCTTGGCTATCGCCGTGTGGTACACGCGTAAACGCTCCATTGATTCGGTCAGGGAAGGAAAGAATCTTAATTGGATCAAGGCGTTTCCCTGGTTCCTTTTCGGTTACTTTCTAATGGCGATCCTTGGTACAAAAGGCTTCTTCACCGAAACCGGGATCGGAACATTCGAGAAGTGGGCAAAATTTCTGATCCTCATGGGGATGGCGGGGATAGGCATGAATACTCGACTTGACTCTTTCAAGGGAATCGGAATTAAGCCTTTTGTTGTTGGCCTTATCGGTTCGATCACAGTGGCGATGGTGAGCTTGGGCCTCATATGGTGGCTAAAGCTCTATGCGATGCCGGTTGTGTGAATAGATGGGCATATTGTAACAGCCGCTCTATGAGCGGCATGTCCGCAGGAAGTATGCAAAGTGCAGGTCCATTTGCCATATGGTAACTCCGAGAAAGTGGTGGACATACCCGACGAGAAGATCACGGGTATGTACCTTCCACATGAGAAGGCTGGCGTGGCCGATCTCAGCGCCGAGGTAATGCGCGCCCTCTCCTCACCTATTGAATCGCCTCGCTTGGCGCAGTTGGCCTCCGGTAGAAAGTCGGCTGTAATTGTTGCCGATGACATCACTAGAGCCGTTCCAACTCGAGATATTCTGCCACTTATCCTTGGCGAACTGGAAACCGGGGGGATTGGCGCCAAGGATGTGGTCGTGATAATAGCAACCGGCCTCCACAGACCGCTGACAAAGCTCGAACTGGACGCCATACGCGGTGATCTGCCGGTGCAAGTGGTCAACCATAATGCACGGGACCAAGACCAGCTCGTATCCATAGGCCGTACGTCTTTGGGTCAGGAGATTCTTGTCAACCGTAGATTTATGGAAGCAGACCTGAAGCTGCTGACCGGAGACGTGGAGTATCACCAGTTCTGCGGCTACGGCGGCGGGGCCAAGAGTATCTATCCAGGTCTTGCCGACGCGGCCTCCATCTGCCACAACCACTCGATGATGGAAATAGAGGGAACCGGCCCCGGCCGAATCGAAGGAAATCCTGTCCGCGGGGAGATCGAAGAGGTCGGGCGTATGGCCGGAATTGATTTCATTCTGAATGTCGTCATGAACTCGCGGAAGGAGGTCGTTCGCGCTTTTGCCGGCCATCCGTTTGGCACATTTCGTGAAGGCGCTCATCTGGTTGACCAGATGTATCGTGTCAAGGCAGATAGGGCTGCAGAGCTGGTTATAGCCTCTGCCGGGGGATTCCCGAAGGACGTTGATCTCTACCAGGCGCAGAAGGCCGTCAGCGCGGCGCGGCGTCTCGTGGTAGAGGGTGGCGATATCGTAGTGCTCGCGGAATGCCGCGATGGCCACGGCAGCGACTTGTTCGATCGCTGGATGACTGAGGCTGAGGATCTGGAGGAAATCTTCAGACGAATACGAACGAAGTTTGTTATGGGCGGCCACAAAGCGTACCAGTTTGCTCGAGAAATCCGCTGGGCACGGATTCATCTGCTTTCGAGTCTGCCGGAGCAAAAGGTGAGGAGCTATTTCATTCAACCGTTGAAGAGCGTCGAGGACATCCAGACGCTGGTACGGGCGGCATCCTCCATTGCAGTAATGCCACAGGCCTCGTTAACGCTCGCCGAAATGACAGAAGAAAGTAACACATAAACAGAAGGTCAATATTCATATGAATATTGAATATAAATCGCACCGTCGCTGGTATGAAGGTGTTACCACTTCTGCCAAATAGTAAGGATATCCCCTTGCGAACAGTCAATCCGCTGACCAGATGTGTGTTCCGTTCTGTCGGGATTGCCGGAACGGACCGGAGCTGCGTATCGACGCACTTTATCTTCGACTAACCGCAAGCTCCGTAAATGGGAGGTCACCGCACGATTGTGAACACGTTGCGGCACTGAACAAGTATCAATAAATCAAGCGAGCTTAACAACAATCCTCGCCACAAACAACCGGGGTCTGTACCGAGTCAATCAGTACAGACCCCAAAGTAATTTACATTCTTCCATGCGTCCCGCGTAGGCGGCAAACGCAGTCATCATATGGACGCTATATCAAAACGGCTTGTCAAACGGCACAGTTCGGCCGGCAAGCCACGCAACCTCCTCTGCTGACAACACCCGGTCGTAGATGCTAACATCGTCAATCGATCCGATGAAGTACCTGTCTTCGTGGGAGGAACGCCGGCCGATGTTGACATCGGCATCTGCCTTCACATTGAAAATATTATCCGAGCCTGAGAAAACCGAATCCGGCTGGCCGTCCACATAAAAGAGGGTATTCGGAACCCTCAGGTTCCCGCCCTCAACCACGGTTAAAGCCACATGGTGCCATAGACCATCGTTAACAGGGGTATTACCCCTGAGATTACCATCCCCATGCTCGATCCGCAGTGTAGCTTCGTTGAGGCGGAATGTACAGTACTGACCGCCCACGCCAGATCCATCCCTACTTCCCCACGTGACCATATCGCCGTCGGCTGAGACCGTCTGAATCCAACAGGTAATGCTGAAGGCCGGCTGGAGATCATTCGTCGCCGTGATGCCTTTGTAGCCGTCGATATTGACATAGTCGGTGAGACCATCAAAGCTTATGGCCTGTCCGACCTTGCCGGCTACAAAATCAGGATTGCCTATGGCAGTGCCGTTGCGTGCGTTGCCGGAACTGTCGTTGGTATTACCTTCGAATTCATAGTGTGCCTGCAGACCAGTTGTGCCAGGGTCTGCCGGCGTGATCAACTGACGGTCATAAGAATACAGCCTGATGCCGTCAAAGTAAACCACACCCTTATCGCCAGCCGCTCCAATACGCTCAAAGCCAATAGCCAACTCCGTAACATTAGCGAGGTCCACGCCAACAACAGAGCCCAGATCTATATACCACATCTGCCATCCTATTCGCTTCAGGTTCTCGGCATCGCCATCGTATGTTACCCTGGAGCCATTGATCTTCACGTACATCTGCTGTGCAACATTGTTTGGATCGCCAAAGAATCCAAGGGTCAAAGCCTTAATGCCATGCCCGGTCCAATCCCGGTCGACGCCCAAATCAGCAACTTTCGCTGTGACCTCGGAATAGGTAGCCGCCGTATTGTCATAGAAAAGGGGCACAGACTGTTTACCGTCATAAAGAATCGAGGTCTCCATCGTGGGTTGGAACGGTACATTATAACCTACGGTCGATCCGTTTGCCGGATTCTCAAACCCGTCTGCCCATGTCCCATATACTAAGTTGCTGCCCTCTTCTCCGGCTGGAATGTCATTGTAGGACTCGAAATCGTCCACAACAAGATACTCCTGTGTCGAGAGGTTCCAGATATCACCCTGCCAGATTGTCGGAGTCTCGGCGTCATTAGCCTCATCAACACGCCAGTAGTAAGTGCCGGCTAAATCAAGGGAGCAAGCATAGCTGGCCTCGGTCACGGTGGCAACAGGAACATTGCCGTCGATAACAGCCTGCTCATCGGTGCCAAGATATACATCGTGCCTGGCAGCCTCTCTTCCGGCTTTGAAGCTGAGAATCGTATCCACACCTACGTCTGTCGCCCCGGAAACAGGGCTGGGCTCTGTTGCCCGGACAGGTATGTAGAGGAAGCGCACCTCACTGAGACCGTACTGCCGCAGCATGCCTCCCCAGTTGCTGTTGGCAGTAATCCTGATATATTTCGCCGCCACACCGCCAAGGTCAACAGTGGTATTGGGGGCATAACTTACTTCACCGGGCCCCCTGGCAAACTCGTGAGTTGTGCCCAATACGGCCCAGTTGGTGCCATCGACCGAATACTCAATGGTGGCTTCCCTGATGCCGAAGCCGACAAGAGGCTCGACTGTACTATTGTAATTCCATACCAGCATCTGATGCAATTTATGGATCTTGTCGAATTCATACTGGATCCATGTTGGGTTTGGATCGACGCCACTGCTGAGCCACATTGTGGCGTTTTCAGATGAGTGCAGGTCATTTTCATCCAGACCGGAGCCGTTGATGGTATTTTCGGGCCCCTCAATGGCCTTGTTTACGCTGGAAGCAGTGGCAGTTATATTTTCGATGGGATAAGTGTATGACTCGACCGTGAAGCTCCAGACATCGCCTTTGAATATCGTATAGTCGGGGGCAGCATTGACCTCATCCACACGCCAGTAGTAAATCTGGCCGAAATCCAGAAGGCTGGCAGGAGCATATATATTGGTTATATGGTCTTGACTAACCAGTACATCGCGGGGATTGCTTCTCCCAGCGTCATTGACGTCGGCAAAAACCGTGCCAAGGTAAACATCGTGTGTGTTGGCGAATTCTCCCGAGGTCCAGCTAAGGGACACATCCCGCGGCACACCTGTGGCTCCATCAGCAGGATCCGGGGAGGAAGCCGGCCCAGGAACATCCACCATGATTTTCAGAATCTCAGCCCCGGTAAGCGCATGGTCGTAAATCCTTACATCATCCATCTTGCCATCATACCAGTTCCCGGCAGTATCCCAGATAGCCGCACCGATATTCACGGTATAAGTGGACGTGCCATAGTCTCCGCTGGGGGCCAGGGAGGGGCCGACTACTACTTGACCGTCGATGTAGAGCCTCAATCCAGATGCGTCGCCGGTAGCGGCCACATGATGCCACTCGCCTGTTCCATAGGGGTATAAAAACTGGACGTTTCCTCCCGCACCGGCATTGTAGCACCTGATGTTGCCGCTGGCCTGGAAGCCAAACTCCGTGCAGTCATTCTGTCCAACCAGCCCGGTACGATTGGTAGTGTAATTGACGGGATCGATCCAACAAGCCAGTGTGAATTCGGATAGATTGTTCAGAAGGCTTTCGTCAGTACCTATATAATCGTCAACTCCGTCAAATTCGATAGCACCGCCGAACACCCCGGGCACCCGAACGGGCTGACCATAGATTGTGCCATTGTAACCTTTTCCCGATTGGTCCTTAGCTCGACTTTTGCCATTTTTAGGGTTGCCGGCTGATGGGTAGAAGAAACACTATCGTAATAAGTAGACTCCTGCCGATTTTTATTACTGACAAAGATAATATTG
>Ga0307378_10003884_pt1 | contig 21683 bp, 15 predicted proteins | sample UN1MG_FD_202238 | JGI IMG/M metagenome (GOLD analysis project Ga0307378, IMG submission 202238) | Soil microbial communities from Risofladan, Vaasa, Finland - UN-1 | ecosystem: Environmental > Terrestrial > Soil > Coastal area > Acid sulfate soil | place: Finland: Risofladan, Vaasa | collected...
AAGAATTACTTATAATAATGGTAAAGTCTTAATGTATAAATTCACTGTCAGTAGTTAATTAATAAATAATAGAAAGGAATACTTAGTGATTCCCTTCTCTTCTTTTCTTTATAAAAACAACTACTAATACCATTGCAATTAGACTTGTACTTGCTATCAAAGAATTAAATCCAGGAACAACCTTTGTACCAAAATCCAAAACATCTCTATAAAAATCAGCACCAACATTTCGATGACGGGTGTCCATAATACCTGTACCAGGTGCAGTAAGACTAATACTATTGATAAGTGAAGCATTTAGTATTGGATAATATAGTGTATTTCCTATTAATTCTATAGAATCATAAATTGTTATATTAACAATCACTTGTCCGGTGCTATCAACTAAACATGTTTGTGAATTAGTATTTCCTGGAATCCAGTGTCCACTAGTGAAATTCTTATGTTCATCTCCATTCCAGTAAATTATCATATCATAAAAATTATCTATAGAATAAATTGGAGCTTCAACAAAAGTAACTGTTATAGTGCTTTCATTTATCACTAACGATACTATGTCAATTTCAGGATAAATAGCTACATTTGTAGCCTGAGTTACGCCATCAATCAAATGTATAAGATCTTGTGTTGTATCAATTAAGGAATAATCAGCTTTTACTTGTAAAGAGACACTAGAAAGCATAAAGATAATTGTAAATGAAACTATTATTAGTTCTATTCTTTTCTTATTCATTAGAATCACATTATAACCGATTAACCTTTAACTAGAAATTTCAGAAATAAACTTTATCGTATTAGCATTATATGTAAAAAAACTATTTTTACACTTCTTTTAAAACTCTTAAATTAATCAAGACTAATCATTATCTATTTTAAATTTATGAATAATCTATTTTAAATTATCAAGTTAGAGGTTTTATGATGAGAAAGTGTCATTTCTTCTTAATTATAATTATATGGTTATTTGTTATGAATTTTAGTTTACTCTATCTATCGGGTGAAAAAACAACATCATTATCAACTGATAATTCATTTATGGAAATGAATCATTTTAAGAATTCAAATAAAATTAAGAGTTATGTTGAACATACACCAATTTTAATTGATTCGAATGCTGATTTTGTTTCATTAGGATTTCCAGGTAATGGCACACAAGTATCACCATATATAATCCAGAATATGAATATAACATCCACTGGGATGTTTAATGCTGGTATAAAAATTTCATTAGTAACAGCTTATTTTATGATTAGAGATTGTTTTATAACCAGTGAGTATATTGGCATACAATTGAAGGATCAAATTCCTATAGGTAGAGCAAAAATACTCAATAATATCTGTATCTCAAGTAATGGGGATGGTGGGGGAATTGTTTTATCCAATGCAAATGGTAGTAATATTACAGGCAACCGATGCACTAATTTTATATCAGGTATTCATTTAAATGATGCTGATTCAAATATTATTGATAATAATACTATACTTAGTAACAATTATCAAGGCATAAATCTTCGCTTGTCAAATTCTAATATTGTTACAAATAATGTTATCCAAGATACTGAACAACATGGTATTGCTCTTGTAGTATCTTCTAGTAATAATAAAGTTCATCACAATTTATTAATCAATAACTCAAAAGCGGAAACTTACACCATCGATGATGAAAGAACAGGAACAATTAATAGTCAAGGATATGATGAAGGAACAAATAATATCTGGTATGATATTGAGGAGAAATTTGGTAACCGTTGGTCTGATTATAGTGGTTCTGACTTTTATTCAATAGATGGTCCAGCTAATTCAGAAGATATCTACCCATATGATTTAACTAACACGAATACCGGTTCAATACCTTTGTCTATTATTATTTCTTTAATAGCTACTGCTAATATTGGCTTGATATTAATAAAGAAAAAGAAAAGTGAAAATTAACTTTATAGTTATTAGTAATTAAAATCGAATCGAGTATTTTTGCCTTTATGACTATCAATGAAAGCTTTTTCACCATCAACATCATCAATAAATTCTATGTCCTCACCTGGAGAATCGAATGGAGCATCTGTTGGAATAGTAAATTTGTTATTATCCTTGTGTTCAAAAATTTGCATGAATTCTCCGGGATTTTCATCACCTGGACCTATTACAACTAATTTAGAACCAATTTGACTAAATAATGATGTTCCCCAATCAGATTCATAGAATCCTACTATCTCTTTCATATCTAGGAATACTTCATCATCCTTCAATTCAAATTTTTCTTTGTCTTTCCATATTTTATCTATAATTTTGTAAATACCCATTAAAAGAGTTAATGCTGGACCATTTATTGCATTCGTTAAAACAACAATGATTATTTTATCATCCTGATTTAGTCCAGAACGAGTAATGAAACCAGGATAACCGCCACTATGACCTACAATCATTTTATCTCCTAAATTGGTTATACTAAATCCTAAACCTCTATCGGCTATTTTTGTTTTGAATTGTATTCTTTGCATTTCTCGTTTTATATAATCTGGAAAAAGAATCTCATTTCCATACATATGAGCTTGATAAAATTTAATCATATCTTCTACTGTACTACTCAATCCTGTTGCAGCATTCATTACTTTTGCAGAAACATGGGGGAATGGTTTTCTTTCTTTTTTAGGATATTTAATTTTATAACCTATAGCGTGTTGCTCAATATTTGAATCATTAATATCTGTTACAGTATGATTCATTTCTAAAGGTTCTAAAATTTCTTTCTTAATGTATTCATGATATGATTGCCCTGAAATAGCTTCAATAATCAATCCCAATAATGTAAATCCAAAATTGGAATATTTCAGTATTTCACTTGTATCAAAGAAAGTAATACCATCTTTAACTTGAGAGATTATTTCCTCCAATTCAGGGAAATTAAAGTTATACCAATGAGCTGTAATACCATCTCGAGATATCCCACTAGAATGTGTTAATAGATGCTGTATTCTAATATGTTCTAAATGTAGATCTTTTTCTGAGGTAAACCATGGTAGATATTTCGAGACTTTATCATCGATAGATAATTTACCTTGATGATATAGTTTCATAATAGCTGTTGCTGTAAAAAGCTTAGAATGAGAAGCTATTCGAAAAAGATGAGAGTTATTAAGTTTGATTTTATTTTCTAGGTCAGCATACCCATACTCCTTCTGGAAGATTATTTCATCTTCAACGAAAATCCCTATTGCTACTCCTGGAATTTCCTTTATATAAGTTTGATAATCAAGCCATTTATCAATTAAATGTAATCCTTGTTTGGCTAGCTCTTTTTTTGATTTCTTATCCACTATATCAATGCTCCTTGAAAATTTAATTTAAAGATGATATATTCTTAGCTTATTTATTTTGTTTGATTAGATAGCAAAAAGGATGATTATTTAATGCTATTCAATACAGGTATTAATTTTTCCTCGAAGAATTTAATCTCATCCTCTTGTATTGTCAAAGTTGGTAATAAGCGAATTAATTCTTTTCTTAAACTATACCCTACAATAATTCCTTCTTCCAACAAACCATTTTTTATTTTTTGAATTAATTCATGACTAGAATGATCATTATAAGCTTGTATCTCAATAGCATATAGCATACCATGTGCTCTAATTTCCTTTATGAAAGGATAGTCTAATGAATTTAATAATTGAGTTAATTTACTTATTTTTGGTTGACTTTTTTCAACTGGTTTTTCTTGTTCAAATATCTCAATAACTGTTCCCGCAACGGCTGATCCAAGAGGATCTAATTGATGAGATTGAGCATAATATAATTCTGCTGGTGAGAGTTTTGCTTCATATTCAGAGTCAGTTACAACAGCACTTACTGGAAATCCATTACCCATAGCTTTTCCCAATGCTACAATATCTGGTCGAATGTTAAAGTGCTCATGAGCGAATCGTTTTCCAGTTCGTCCATAACCAGAAGTTACTTCATTTGCTATTATTAGGATGTTTTCTTCTTGTAATCTACGACAAAGTTCATTGATAAAATTCGTACATGGTTTATGAATACCACCGCTTACCATAATTGGTTCCAAAGCAAAACAAGCTAAATCATTTGCAAATTCATTCATTATTAAATCTATTAATTCACTATAAGTATCTAAACAATTACAATTTTTCTCAGAACATTTAGGATAATCAATTTTAAGCTTAGAACCTTTAGGGGAATAATATGAAGTTTCCTTTCCCAAACCAAATGAACCATAAAAACCATCTTTTAATGATAAAATTTTTTCTTTTTTAGAAACTTTAAGAGCAAAATTCAAAGCAAATTCCATTGCTTCAGAACCGCTACTAAGAAAAGTTACCTTATCATGATCATAAGGTAAAAATTTAACCAATTTATCTGCTGTAGCAATTGTTTCTGGAGTTAAAAACCACATACTTCGATGTATTATTTTTTCAGCTTGTTCTTTTATAGTATTGGTCACTTTTGGATGATTATGACCTAAATTAACACTCCAGCAACCTGAAACCATATCAAGATATTTTTTATTATCTGTATCCCATACCCAAGAACCTTGTGCATTTGTTAAAAGCTTGGTTTCAAAATTATTAGTAGCAAGAATATGATCAATCATCTCTAAATTCATCTCAATTTTTATTTAATTTAATAATTACTATTAAATTAATTGATAGAAAAGGTTATGCTAAAATTAAATTTTATTAAAATTAGGAAAAAGTATTTTTTTCGATAAATAATAGGTTATTCCAAATATTATATAAACTAGGATGATAAGCAACTTATTATATTTACATATATTTCAGATTTAGAAACAGGAATGAGTAATATGGATGATCAAATAGCTAATTTTAGTATTTCAGATATTTCCTCGTTCCGTGAAATGATAATCAATCAAAGAGAAACAATAACCAATAATAATTCTCAATTCAATGATAAAATAATCGATTTAGAAACATCTAAACACCTAGCAAGTGAAAAAGTAATAAAAAAAGTAGTCATAACAATCCCTGCATATAATGAAGAAAAAACTATTGGAAAAGTAGTTCAAAACATAAGAAATGTTATGGATCAAACAAAATATTGTTTCAATTATTTTATTCTTGTAGTAAATGACGGAAGTATTGATAAAACAGCTGAAAGAGCTTCAGAATCAGGTGCTTTTGTATATTCACATACTCGTAATTATGGTCTAGCTCAAACTTTCAGAACTGAAATGAAACTATGTTTAGAAATAGATGCTGATATTATTGTTCATACGGATGCAGATGGTCAATATAAGGCAGAGGAAATACCATTTTTAATTAATGAAGTAGAAAATGGATTTGATTTAGTTCTCGGTAGTCGTTTTAAAGGTAAAATAGAATCTATGTCATGGTTAAAGCGATTTGGTAATATTGTTTTTTCAATGGTTATTTCAGTTTTAAGTTTGAAAAAAGTATCTGATGGACAAACAGGTTTTAGAGCATTTAATAAAAATATTGCTCAAAATATCCCTATAATCTCCAATCATACTTATACTCAAGAACAAATTATTAGAACATCCAAAAAAGGTTATTCAATTAAAGAATTCCCAATTTATTTTGCAAAAAGATCGGATGGAGTAAGTCGATTAATGAAAAATCCACTTGAATATGCTAAAAGAGCATGGGAAAATATCTTTAAAGTTTTAAAAAATTGTCGATAAACTATTGTTTATTTTAGTTAAAACATTGAAAAAATAATTTTAATATCGTAATAATGGTGATGAATTTATTTCATACCTTTTTTTACTTTTATATAATAAAATATTAGAAAAAAATTTATTCAAATAACAATGATTCATTATAATATTATATACAAATAACTAATAAATAAAATTAAAAGCTAAAATACTGCAAACAATCTAATTGATTTTGAATAAATAAGAAATATAAATGTGATATAAATGAGAATACTAATCATCCTTCATAAAGAAAAAAAAAGAGGAGGATTAGTTTTACAGTTTTTGAAAATGTCAAGAATCTTCAAACAGGAAGGTCATAAGTTAAAGATTTTTTCAATGGATTCAGTTAACAAACAAAAGAATTTTCTAGGAAATATAATTATTAATATTAAAATTCTAAAAAAAATAGTAAAAGAATTCGAACCATCAATTATTATTACATCAGATCCATTTATAACAACAAGTATGGCATTATTATCAAACAAAAAAGGTATACCAATAGTATCTCGAGCAGGAGCTGTTTATCATTCATTTTATGCTGCAAGAATATTTGAAAGTATTTCATATGAAAAAATCTATTCCCAACTCTATAGATTTCTCAATCAAATATTGAAATTTATTGCTAAGATTTTTTATAAAAAAATAGACTTTATTATTTTCAATTCACAATATTTAAGTGACATTTATGCTAATTCTAATTCTTATGTTATTTTAAATGGTGTTGAAATAAGTAAATTAAATACAATCCAAGCTTATAAACCAACAAGACTCATTTATGTTGGTCGTATTGAACCTAGAAAATCCATAGAGTTGATTATCAAAGCATTAGCTATTTTAAATTTAACGTCAAATAATTTTATGGTTTCTCTTGTTGGAGATACATCAATGAATAGAGTTTATTGGAATAAAATTACTAATTTAATTGATAAGAGAAATTTAAGTTCGCAAATTAAAATACTAGGAGAAATTGATAATCAAAAGTTACCAGCTATTTTACAAGAACATGACATTCTATTATTTTCATCTGATGAAAGGAATTTCCCAATGACAGAAGGTTTACCCAATGTTATTTTGGAAGGAATGGCTAATGGACTTGCTATTATAGCAACCAAAATTGCAGGTGTTCCAGAAATTTTAAAAGAAAATAATGGTTTTTTAGTAGATTCTGAACCTGAAATTTTTGCTGAGAAAATAAAGTATCTTATGGATAATAAAGAAGTATTAATTCAAATGAAAAAAACGAATATTGAAACAATAAGAAAAAATCATAATATTGAGAATGTTTCAAAAAAATATTTGAAAATTTTTGAAAAAATAATTAAGAGAAAGAACTCATAAAAATAACAATAATTGAAAAAACATCAGAGTTAAATAAAAATAAGGAAAGAGAATTTTGAAGTCTTTAAGGAATAAATTACTAAATTTTATTTTTTACTTACGATCAAATAAGAAAATATTCAGTGAATTAAATACACTTAAAGATTTTGAGAAAAAAACAATCGAAGAAAATCTATCAATTCAAAAATATAATTTAGAAAAAATTCTCAAATATTCATGGCAAAATATACCATATTATAGAAAGGTCCTAGAAGAAGCAAAAGTTGTTATTAATGGAAATATCCATCTTGAAAATTTTCCAAAGATAAAAATTTTAGATAAAGAAATTTTAATGAAGAATTTTGACACATTGATCTCAACCGAAAAAAAAGTAAAAAGAAATATGTACATTAATTATTCTGGTGGATCAACAGGAGTTCCAACAAAATTCATTCAAAATTATAATTTTAAAACTCTCGAAACAGCAACAAAATGGTTATTCTTCACTTATTTAACCGATTACCCTTGCAAACATATTTCATTATGGGGTTCTGAAAGAGATATTATTAAGAAAAAATTCATGTTTAAAAAGAACCTCATGAATTTTTTACAACAAAAATTAGTATTGAATTCCTTTCAAATGACACAAGAAAATATGATCAATTACGTAAAAAAAATCAATAAATATAAACCTGAAATTTTAGAATCGTATGTACAACCAATTTATGAATTAGCTCAATTTATAAGAAGAAATAATCTTGAAATTATTCGATTAAAAGGTATTATCACAACAGCTGGAACACTCTATCCAGAAATGAAAGAATTAATTGAGGAAGTTTTTCAGTGCCCAGTATTAAATAGATATGGTACAAGGGAAGCTGGAGATATTGCTTGTTCTTGTTGTGAAAATCAAGGTTTACATGTTAATGTTATAAATAATTATCTAGAAATTCTAGATGACAATCTTAATCCTGTAAAACCAGGTGAAATTGGTCAAATATATATTACCAAACTCACTAATTATTCAATGCCATTAATTAGATATAAAATAGGAGATTTAGGTATTTTATCTGAGGAAATTTCTTGTAAATGTGGTAGAGGTTTTCCTTTAATAAAATTCATAGAGGGAAGAGAAATGTGTGTTTTTAGAACTCGACAAGGAAGAATTATTCCAACAGAATTTTTCATTCATTTTATAGGTGTGGTTTTTAATCAAGGAATAATCACAAAATTCCAAATAATTCAAAATGAATATGAAAAAATTACTATAAAATATATCCTCGAAAGTAATATTAAAAGATTTGAGAATAATAAACAGAAAATTGATGATGCAATAAAGAAAGTTATGGGTGAGAATTGCGAAATAATTTGGCAAGAAGTTCATGATATTCCTAACTTACCTAGTGGAAAATATCTTTATTCCTATTCTGAAATTAGTTAAAAGAAAGTCAAACTATTTTTGATAAATTGTCTTCATAGTCTTTAATAAAATCATTTATCGCAATTTTTAGTGATTCTTTAGGCTCATAGTCAAGATAATTTTTAGCTTTGCTAATATCAGCCAAAGTATCCTTTACATCTGCTGAATTAAAATTTGTATATTGAATATTTAATTTCTTCCCGGTTAATTCTGAAATTAATTTCAAAATATCATTAACTGAAGTTCTGATACCAGAACCTATATTGAAATCTTCATTTCTTGCTTTTTCTTTAGTTGCCATTAAATAAGCAGCTTCAACAATATTATTTACATGGGTCCAATCCCTTGTTTGTTCACCATTACCAAAGATAATAATTGGTGAACCCTTTAATGATCGAGAGAGAAATGAATTTATAGCCATATCAGGACGTTGACGAGAACCAATTACTGTAAATGGTCTAATAATTGAGATATCCAAATCCGGATTAAGTTGAATATTTACTCTTACCATTTGTTCAACTGTTAATTTACTTATTCCATAAATACTAATGGGATTTTTTGGATGTTTTTCATCTATAGGTAAATATTCACTTTTACCAAAAACTGACGAGCTACTAGCAACTACTATTTTCTTGATCTTCTTTTCTTTGCAAAAAGAAATCACTTGAGAGCTTCCTTCCACATTAATTCTGAAGCTTATTTCAGGATTTGAAATTGAATATCTTACACCTGGTTGTGCTGCAAAATGAAAAACTATTTCACAATCTTTTTTTATTGCTTTATCTAAAGATTTCTTTTCCAGTATTGATCCTTCGATTATTTTTGCCCCTTTTTCAATTAAATCAGAGGCATTTAAACGTTTGATTTTTTCTGAATAATAATTTGAAAAATTATCTAAGATAGTCACATTAAAATCCTTTTCGAGCAGGAAATTACTTAAATGATAACCTATGAACCCCACTCCGCCAGTAACAAGAACATCTGTCAATAATTTTTCACCAAATCTCATTTAATTTTATATTTTATTGATTTCCAACGGATAGAATTAGTACATTTAAGAGTTTGTGTCAATATAAAATAACCTAAATTACTAATAATTTTATTAAGAGAAAAAATCTTCTCTATTTATTATGTCAACTAAAAATGAGGATTCTATTGTTGCAATTATAAAAACTTCATCTAGTTATCCCATTTCAATTGATCCTCCTGAAATTTATCCTGAATTTCAAACTAGAATTCTTCATGATAGTTTTGATAAAAATAATATTTGCTTCAAAGGAATAAGATTAGCTTTTAAATTATTAGATTATGATAAAGAAAACATAGATAGTCCAACTTGGAATCCTTTAAGCGAAATAATTAAGCCTGGTGATACTGTATTACTAAAACCTAATTTTGTTTTACACAAATCTATGAATAAAGCTACTTCAATGGATGAAATGGTTACAAATCCATCAATAATTTTTGCTGTTCTTGATTATGTTATATTAGCCTTGAAAGAAAATGGTCGAATTATTATTGGAGATGCTCCAATTCAAGAAGCTGATTTTGATGAAATAATATTCAAACTTAAATTACATGAAAGGTTAAAGCAATATAATTCAAAAACACAAATTTCAATAGAACTTATTGATTTTAGGAAAGAAAAATCCATCAACATAAGATTTAGAGAGATCCAAAGATTCACATTAAAAGGGGATCCTAGAAATTATTCAACTATTGATTTAGGTTCTTTAAGTGAATTTCATTCTATAAGTGATAAATCACCTCTATTTAGAGTAACCAATTATGATAAAGCTAAAATGATTCCATTTCATAATACTGACCAACATGCATATATCATTGCTAATTCAGCAATAGAAGCTGATGTAATTATTTCCATACCTAAATTAAAAACTCATAAAAAAGCAGGAATAACATGCGCTTTAAAAAACCTCGTTGGAATTAATGGTTCAAAGGATTGTTTACCACACCATCTAAAAGGGTCAATTGAAGAAGGGGGAGATGAATATTATAAAAAATCATTTAGAAAGAGACTCCACTCTAATATTGAGGAAAGAAGAGCAAAGTCAAAAAGTAGATTTGGTTGCTTCTTTCTTTATCTGTTTAAAATTCTTATTTACATTTCAGAAAGAATTTTTCCATATAAAAGTCCTATTAAACATGGAAATTGGTATGGAAATAAAACGATTCCTAAAACAATTGTTGATTTAAATTATATCCTTAATTTTACAACAAAAGAAGGATTATTAATAGATAAACCATCCAAAAGGAAATTTCTTACAATAACAGATGCTATAATCGCAGGACAAGGAGAAGGACCACTCCATCCAACAAGAAAAGAATTGGGAATGATTTTAGTCAGTCAAAATTTCTTAGCAAATGATATCGTAGCAACATATCTTGCTGGTTTTAATCCTACTAAAATCCCAACAATTAATTTAGCTTTGAAATCAAAAATAAATATTCAAAATCTACAATCATTTGATGATATCAAGATTATTTCAAATAATGCTGAATTAACAGATATAAATGCTTTAAAAGAAATTTTCAGTAAACAAGCCTTTAAACCATCTATTGGTTGGAAGAATTATATTGAACTATTTTCTGATTGAATTTCAGAATTAGTATTATTTTTCTTTCTTCGTGCTTTTAAAATTGAGATTATTTCCTTTGCATCTCTAAAAAGTAATTTGACATTTATAATTTTAAGCAAAATAAGTATAACTATGAATAGTATGATATTTCCTAGACATATTAGAAAGAGATAGATTTCACTAAGAATATAATTATTTGAAATGAAAGCTAAAATAGCACTAATAAGTATGATAGCTAACCAAAAAAGTAATTTTTTGATATCTTTATTTTCCAGTTCAATATTTAGTTTAATTGTATAAAAGAAATAAAATGTAAGTAAAGATGTAACAGAGATAAGATATGCAATAGGAATTGCTAATGAAAGATAATTTTCTAGGAAAAATAATAAGAGAAGAGCTGGTAATACAAAAATTGTTAATGAGATAATCTTGCCAATAGCAAATAATCCCTCATGATCAGTGTTTCTAATATAAATTGCATAAGGATAATTAAGTGAATCAATTATTGCTACCAGAATGAATCCAAAAAAGATTATTCTTGAACCCGAAAGATATTCTATTCCATAAAGTATTTTTAAGAAAAAATTACCTAAATATGAAAAAATGATGATTAAGATTCCTTGCAAAAAATAGAGTAAGGATAATGATGTCTTAAACGAATTATTAAGAGAAGTAAATCTTGAAGTAAAGTAATCTTCTGATATTTTTGGACCTACTATAGCAGCTAATATTTGAGGTAAAATCATTAGAAAGGCTATAATGGAAAAAGCCACATTTATGTATCCTGCCAGATAATTACCAACAATTAATTGAGGTAATTTCAATAATAGATATAAAATAATACTATTAACAATATCAACTAAGAATAAACTCATTTGTTTTTTTGAAAATTTAAAAATTTTAATTTCTGAAAATGAAAATGATTTAATTGATGATTTTGTTTTTGTTAGTAGATAAATTATTGATATAATAATTGAAAAGCCTATACTACCAAAGGTTATATACACTAGGATATCAATGGTTAGAATTTTTCTTAGAATAATTATCATAATAAACATTGTAGTGCTTTGAATAACAGTTTGAATGAAATAGCCAAGAAAATCCTTGAGCCCAATGAACATAAATTGAACAAATAAAAACAATATGAAAAATGTTGATATTAGAATTGAATACTTGTAGGTTGTATTAATTTGGAAAACATACAATAAAATTGAAGTAATCAATGTAATTAAACCAATGATTGCTGAAAAGCTTAAAGCTGAAATAATTGATTTTTTCTTATCTTCGATTCCTTCCCTTGGTAGTGTTATTGTTAATTGTTGCCCTAATCCTAATAAAGCAATCGTTGAAACAAAGGTCATTTCATTCCAAATGACACTATATAACCCATACAAATCAACAGATGAAAATCTTGCTATGATTATTCTTGAACCCATTCTAATTAGAATTGATATAACATTTGATAAAATAAGGAAAATTATGCTTGTAGAAAAATACCGATAATTTTCTAATTTTTCATTCAATTGTTACAGCTCCAAATTCCTATTTTTCTCTAACTAGATATTTTAAATACATAGTAAAAATTGCTTCAACAGTTTTTTCAATAGATAAATGCTCTATAACATATTGGCGTGCTTTTGCACCTATTTGAATATATTTTTCTTTACTATCATAAAAAGCTAAAATATTCTTCATTAAATCTTTTTTATTTGAATTATCAAATAATATTCCATTAACCTGATTTCTGATAACAAATTGATGTTCAGGAATATCACTACACATTACTACCAATCCTGATGCCATAGCTTCTACTACTGCATTTGGCATACCTTCTTTCCATGAAGGATTGATAAAGATATCAGCAATTTCATGATATTTTTGTATATTTATTTGATATCCTGTAAAAGTTACTCGTGATTCAATTCCTAATTCTTTAACTTTCTTTTCTAATGTAGGATGAAAATTTCCATCACCAACAAGCAATAACTTAAATCGTTCATCTAACTTGGAAAGATCATTAAAAGTATCGATAAGCATCAAAAGATTCTTTTGTTCTTTGATATCTTTTTCAGGATTAAATCTCATAGCACCGATGTATAATAGTGTATATGATAGCTTTTGATAATCCTTTGGATTTTTTGGAATTAATGTTCCATTTGGAATAAGAAATATTCTATTTTCAGGATAACCTAAATACTTTGCATATCTTTCTGCTATTGGATTTAATGTCTGTATTCCATCAAGTTTTAACATGAATTTTCTTACAAGTAATCTATTAACTAACCAATAACTTCCTTTATCATATGGATATAATTCATCAGCTGCAACTCGAGAAATAACGGGAATTTTTAGGACTAATCGAAGGAAATATACAATTAAAATAAAAGCATCTGGAAGAGGTAAATGAATTAAGTCTATCTTCTTATGCTTGTTTATCTTCATTACTTTGAAGAACAAAGCTATCATAAAGATGAGCATTGAGACAATTGGAATCTTTGATACTTTTAATCTGTAAATATTTCTATTTTTACTTATTTCCTCATATGATGGATCATTTGGTGTTTGTTTTGCTATAATGGTAATCTGGAGATTATCTTTACTTTCAATCTGCTTTACCATCTTTAAAAGCTGGTTTTCTGCTCCACCCATGCCTGTGAAATTATTTGGAGATTTAAATTTCCATAATATATAACAGATGTGAACCAAATTACCCAATTCCATTAAGATTTGTAATAGATAACACCAATTTAATTTAGCTATTTTTAATATTCTAAATAAATTCATCCTATTTTAATCTTCAAATGATGCTTTTATTTCTCTAAGATATTTATTTGCTATAACCTTCCAATCAAAATTCTTAGAGTATTCAATACACCACTTACTCATTTGTCTTTTCATTTCTTTGTTTTTATAAAGAAGATTAATCGCTTCAGCTATTTGTTTGATATCTTTGGGATGTACTAATATTCCTGTTTTATTAGGTATTACACCGTCTTTAATACCACCAATATCGGAGGCAATAATTGGTAAACCAGCAGCTAAAGCTTCGAGTATAACAACTGGTAAACCTTCTTTATCACCTTCTTCTGTTTCGATTGAAGGTACCAATAAAACATCTGCTGAATTTAGATAATCTATTTTTATTTCTTCTGAAATTCGCCCATGGAAAATAATACTTTGATCTAATGATAGCTCTTTAACAAGATTTTCTAAATCTTTTTGCAAAGCACCACTCCCACAAACATGAAAAATAATATTTTGTTCTTTTAATGTTTCAATTGCTTGAATAGCATAAATCAATCCTTTTTTGTCAACAATTCTTCCTAAAAAAAGTATATTGAATTTATTATCATCAAAAGCTTTTTTTCTTGAATTTAAAAGAAAATTGTTGCAATAAACACCCATAGAAATAATTTTTACTTTTTGTTGTGATATTTTCTCATCATTATAATCAAGTAATTTAGTAAAACGCTCCTTACCATAATTACTTACAATAAAAAATCTGACTGAATTTTTAAAAATGAATCTTGTTATCTGTTTTCCGAAAGGTATACGTTCAAGCATATACAAAGCTGCAGCATGAACAGTAACGAAATTTTTTCTTTTCCAAATTTTCTGAATTATTGCACCAATTAAACCAGATGGAACTAACCAATGAGAATTAATAATATCAATCTTGTTTTTACGAATTAATTTCACCGTTGAGAAAAACTGTTTTATTATTAAAAATGGTATTAGAATGTAATTAATCCTAGATTGCTTTAAACTGGGAATTATTCCTTCACCAGTTGTAAGCTTTTGTTTATTTTTGGTGAAATATTGAAATCGCTGAATAACAAAGTTTTCAGATATTTTCTCAAAAGGAACTGTGCAATCAGGACGATCTGGTGTTAATATATGAATATTCAATCCAGCTATTGATAGATTTAATGCTATATCATATACGAATCGAGGGGTGCTATAATCTTCCTTGTCTTTGGGGAAGGTTGTTGTTAAAATTAGTACCTTCAATAGCTAATCTCCTATATTTATAAAATTAATTTTACTAAATATTATTTTCTTGGATTTTACATATTTTAATTATAAATTATTAAGAATACAATGTAGAAGTATTCCAAACATAATAATTATTTGTTATTTTTACCAATGGTGTATAACTATAAAGAGATTCTATAAATGGTGAATTAACTGTATATTCCCAGGCATTGGATGTATTTGTATGCCTAGATGATATAAAATACCTAATATTATATCTCTTTAGAATTATAAGAGCATCAATAGAATAACAATCAAATCTGTACAAGTAACTGTAAACCAATTGTTTACCATCAGTATTTGAACAATTAAACAGAATCATATTAGGCCAATAAAGATTCAGTGTGAACTGGCAACTCAGGTTAGCAATATTCCTATCTTCTAATAAGAAAGCTCCACGATTGTGTGGATCCTGTAAAATTAACCATCCACTTAAAGCAGCAATACGAATGCTAATTGTATTGTCAAATGACTCAAATGTACCAAATCCATTATCCATGAGAAATTTAGCAATTTCAATCTCTTCTTTTGTCACATGTTCAAAAATTGAAGAATTCCGATTAGTAAATATCGCTGAACGATCTACTATAAACATACTATTTAGTACAACAACACCAATTAAACAAGCAAGAGCAATTTTTGTTTTGTTATAAAAATTACCAAATCTGATTTTCAACCAATTTTTTGAATTTTTAATTGATAACAGAATGATTGTAGTTATAGAGATAATTAGAACAAATAAACCGATTATTAGATAAGGTAAAACTTTAGTTGCAGTAGCAAAATGATAGAGTGTAACAAATCCTCCAAATAGTAAACCAAAAACAGGCCAGATATAATGACGATACTTAGTTTTGTATAAATAATCTAATAAAATCACTCCAACTATTCCTACTATATAATTTAAGAAATAAAATGAATAAATTAGTTGATATGTTAAAATAAAAGGTAACATGAAATAAATCAACTTTAAGTTAGATGATTTTTTATTTATTTTATCCAACAGAATTCTTCCTTTGGGAAATAGTATAACAGCTATTGCTAGAAGAAATAAGAGGAAAGGTATGCCATAATGGAACCATTGGTCAACAATAGGTTGTATTAATAGATATAATGCTTCACTATCAATAATAGACATCAGAAAACAATAGATATTAAACTTTGATCTGAAAAAGACATTATATAGATTAGTTCCGAAGACAAGAAAGCCTATTGCATACAAACCTATAATACCGAAAATCCAAAATCTATTTTTAATATAATTTATAAATTTGAGGAAATTTTTTTGGTGTTTATAGCTATGACTAGAATCTTCTGTTTGTTCTTCAGAAGATCTAATTGAAAATTCTTTTGTATGGAAATTGACCAAAAAATCTCTTTTAGTAGTTTTATCGAGTATAAATAATAATATTGATAGAAAAATTATAACAAATACCATAATAGCCATTCGATGGAATAAGTTCAGAATTAAGCTAATTGAAACAGCATAAATTAGATATTTTACTTTTCTTTCCTTATTAAACTTTAATAGAAACGCTAAAACAAAAGGCAACACTGCAAAGAATGGATATCTAGCTGATGCCTGATAATAACTAAAAGCAAAAATATTAGGTAAAGAAGTTAAAATTAAAACAAAGAAGAATTTAGATGTTTTATTCAATTCAAGATTTTCAGCTAGAAAATATGAGCTTATTACAAAAATTATTGTAAAAACAAGATCAAAGAGAAGTATTGCAATCATAATATTCTCGCTAGTTATTAGAAGGAAAAAACAGAGAATTAATAACATACCAATTGGATAACCTGAAATAGGTGTTAAACCGAGTAAATCGAAGAAAGAAAAACCATTTTTAAAATATTCTCCATGAAGAATTAATTTTGCTTCCCAGATAGCAACAAAACTATCCAAACCATGAGCATAGAGCATTCGTGGAATACGAATTATTAAATTAATGATTAAAGCGATGAGGATAAATTGCTTGTTGACTTTCAATGATTTCCCTTCCTGTAAATCACATTGATAAAACCATAAAATAATAGTAACACAGAACCACTAACAGAAAGATAGAATACAAAGTTAATCCCAAACGAACAAGAGGTATCAATATAAACAATTGGTGTTGGATAATCTTCAGGATTATTAGGATCTGAACCCAATAATACTTCTTCCCTATCTGTGTACCCATCAAAATCTGTATCAATAGCATTTGGATTAGTATGATAGTAGAATATCTCCTCAAAATCCAATAAGAAATCATAATCTGAATCAGTATTCATTGGATCAGTACTATAAGTAAATATCTCATCAAAATCAGATAAATCATCGAAATCTGAATCTAATTCGTTTGGATTTGTTTTATAAACAAATAGTTCATCGTAATCATTGATGAAATCAAAATCAGAATCATTCTCTAAAGGATTAGTAAAAGAAGTAAATTCCAATAAATTACTTAAACCATCTAAATCAGGATCGAGACCAGCATCTGAACTACTTAAAGGATCAAGTCCAAACTCTACCTCAAAACCATCACTCATTTGGTCAAAATCTGAATCATTATTTAATGCATCAGTTAAATAGATATTTATTTCCTCACCATCTTTTAATCCATCAAAATCACAATCAGGAATAATTGGTGAGGTAGGATAGGAAAATAATTCTAGCACATCATTCAATCCATCGGAATCGGAATCAGCTTTATTGGGATTGGTTTCATAAATGCCTATTTCTAGTATATCACTTAATGAATCCGAATCGGAATCATTTGAAAATGGATTTGTTTTATAAAGAAATTCTTGAAAATTCATTAAACCATCTGAATCATTATCAAAACTTGCATCTGCTGGATCAAATGGATCTAATGAGTAAAGAATTTCATATCCGTCATTCATAAAATCTGAATCTGTGTCATCATCTAAAGGATTTGTAAAATAAATAAATAATTCTTCTGAATCATCCAAATTATCTTCATCTGTATCAGCTAATAAGGGGTTTGTTCCATAAAATAATTCATCGATATTTGTTATAGAATCATCATCATTATCATAGAATTTATCCAAATTATTATTTGGGTCAAGACCATAAATTATTTCATAGCCATCATACAATCCATCTGTATCACTGTCATTATTAAGAGAATTAGTTTGATAGTAAAGAATTTCTTCTCCATCCGTTAGATTGTCTAAATCAGTGTCTTTTTCTATAGGATTTGTTCCGTAAAATGCTTCTGAAAAATCATCCAGTAAATCGCTATCGGAATCTCTACAACCTGTATTGAAAGCATTTCCTCTAAAAGAATTCCAAGTACACTTACTTTTAATACTTGAATTTGGAACCTTTAAGCAAATTAGATTATCTTCATAGCTACCTAGTAACAAATCTAAATATTCATCTTTATTAAAATTACCAATCCAAGGTGTAGAATAGAAATAATTAGTATTCTTGAATTGCCCTTTTAAAATTCCACTATAATCTAATATATACAATTTATCAGAAACACAAATAATTTCCTCTTTATTATCACCATTTAAATCTACTAGTATAGGTGAGGAATGAACAACTAGATTGGTTTTATATTTCCAATTTAATTGACCATCAGAATTTAATGAATAGATATTTTTATCCCAACACCCAAATATAATTTCAAAATTACCATCAAGATTTAGATCACCAATAGTAGGAGATGAACTTATAACATCAGCACAATGATATTTCCAAATATATTCCCCTTGGTAATCTAAACAAATAACATCTCCATTACCAGTACAAACTATTATCTCCATTTTGTTGTCAAAATTAAAATCTGCTATACCAATAGATGAATAAATCACTTCTTCACAAAAATATCGCCAATTTAATATGCCATTTTCATCTAAACAATATACAAACCCATCTCCTGATCCAAAGATAATTTCATTTAAACCATCATTATTTATATCTGATATTGTAGGTGTTGAACGAATCCAATTCCTAGTTTTATATTTCCAATTTAATGATCCGTTATTATCCAGACAAATAATATTTCCATCTCTTGAACCTACAATAATATCTAATAAGAAATCATTATTCAGATCACCAATAACAGGTGAAGAAATAATATTTCCATCAGTTTTATATTTCCAAATAACAGAACTATTACAATCAAGACAATACAGAAAACCATCATCTGATCCGAATACCACTTCCAATCCTTTTTCGTTTGACAAATCTGCTATCGCAGGTGAAGATCTGATGGGACCATTAGTTAGGAATCTCCATTTCAAATTTCCAGTAGAGTTTACACAATATAATTTAAAATCATTAGAACCAAATAATACTTCATTATCACCATCAAAATTCACATCAGCAACAGTTATAGATGAATCTATTGAACCTTTAGACCAGTATGTCCATTGAACAACTGGTTCAATAAAACTTGTTTGATTATATATAATTATATTATTTGATGGATTATTAGCACTACTATTTAGTGATGATAACAATGTACTTGAAAAAATACATATAATCATTATATAGAGAGTGCTTTTCTTCATAGTTCAATCTAATGTTTGCTATGTGCCTTGAATTATAAAATTTGTTGTAGATGATTTTAAAAACACTTGATTTAGCTGAATGTATTTGAAGTATTTGATATTTCCTTACTCAACCACAATTTTAGAAATAGATTGAATCTTTTTCTAGCAGTTAAAAATTCTAACAAAAGAAAACAAATATTCAAAAACAAGTATATCAGCACTATACTAATTAAAATAACAGTTAAAAGGTGTAATTAAAATGGCTCTTCCTTGGATATGGGCAATTGTATGTCCAGTGTTAGCATATTTAATAGGTTCAATTCCTTTTTCTTTTATAATTACGAAATTATATACCGGAAAAGATCTTCGGAAAGTGGGAACAAAAAATGTAGGGGGATTGAATACTATGATTACTTCTGGGTTTAATGTAGGTTTTTTGGCGGGATTATTTGATTTTATAAAAGGAACAATTTGTGTTACAATTGTAATGGTTATAGAATTCGATCCAACATATAATGATGTTTTACCATCGGTATATTATCAAATGGATTGGGATGGAATTATTTACATTTTAGTTGCCACAGCAGTAGTTTTAGGGCATAATTTTTCTATCTATTTAAAATTTAAAGGGGGAAGAGGATTAGCAACCTCTGCAGGAATATTAGTTGTTTTGAATCCATTAATATTATTAATTTATTTAGTATGTTTAGCAATTCTAGTTGTATTAACAAAATATGCAAGACCTTCAACATTTCTAGCTTTCTTTTTAACATTACCAGCAGCATTTCTCCTACCATTGTTCCCTCCATGGGTTGTTAACCAGGGATTAAATAGTCCTTTTATTTTGGGTATAGTTTTCGTAGGATTAATCATAGTTACAGTACCAAAATATATTGTCCCTGTGATTGATTTATTCAAAGGAAAAGAATACAAAGTTGGACGGGAATTGAAACTTAATGAAAAAGATGAATTAGATGCTGATTAATAAAAAAAGAATTAGAAAGAAAGGAGAAATCCTTTCTCACTTATACATATTGGGCGCAACTATCACAATACCATCTTTGGTATTCATTAATGAATCTTAATGGTTTTCCACAGAATGGACATGTTGGTACATCTGCTGATGCTGCTGGAGAACCACTTGTGCTTGGTGGTGAGGCTGCCATAAAGCTTGGACCTGAAGATGCAGAGGGTGGTCCAGATAATTGTGCAGCTAAGCCCCCTACTGGTGGACCACTTGTAGCTGAAGGAGGACCTGTTGGGAATTTTTCTTTCTTCTTTCTCTTTTTAGGTTCTAAACCACCTACTGCTGCAGCTGGAGCTCCAGAACTTACAGCACTTTTATTGAAGAAGTATGATAAGATTCCTAAGAATAATGAGAATACAAATAATAATATGCTAATTAATAGAATCCAACCCCAAATGTTTATTGTTTTTGTTGGTTCCTTAATTATTGCATGTACATAAACCAAGAGTTCATAAACTGGTGAACTCCAAATTGATTCCACTGCACCTGGAGGTTTGTATCCAGGATAGATTATTAGAAAACTTGTGAAAGCTAATAAAGGCACTTCACTTTTTGGAACCTTAGTTGCTCCAAAATTACCTATCATAACAATTAAAGCTGTTATCATTATCCCAGCAATTTCTACAAAGAATGCAATTGCTGAAAGATCAAGTGTTAAGCGTGTATCAGTCATTATCAAGCCTCCTGCAGGTTGAGGACCAACGTAAGGAGGTATACACATAGCTAATACTATACCAATTCCTGCAACTAATATGAGCAGGCTGGTAATAACTCTTAAAACTTTAACAAATCCAATCTCAGAAGAACCACCACCAAGATTTAATCCACTTGCTGAACCTGATCGACTTTTCCATAGAAATATCCAAGCATAAGCAAAGAATGTTACTAGAAGCATAGCTAATCCAATAAGACCTATGTAGAAACCAAAATCTGCAGTAGCTAGCATATCATTACCTAAACTCAACAAATAGAACATTGGTGTGGAATATTGAGATATAATACTAGTTGGTGCAAAGATAAATATGGCTAAAGCAATTAAACCTGGTCTCTCTTCGTTTATTGTGGTACGAGGAGATAGCACACCTA
>Ga0307378_10003885_pt1 | contig 21682 bp, 22 predicted proteins | sample UN1MG_FD_202238 | JGI IMG/M metagenome (GOLD analysis project Ga0307378, IMG submission 202238) | Soil microbial communities from Risofladan, Vaasa, Finland - UN-1 | ecosystem: Environmental > Terrestrial > Soil > Coastal area > Acid sulfate soil | place: Finland: Risofladan, Vaasa | collected...
AACTGAGCTTCTACTTCACTAATCAGGGTAGCCATGTCTTGTTCAGAATATTTCATGTGCAAACTCCTTTATTAGTTAAATAGATTAAGAACCTTTTGTAGGCCAGCGAACATCCCAAACAATCTCTGTACCTGGATCTGCTTCAGCAGCAGCAAGGTTAGCGCCTTCTTTAAGAATTGTTTTGTCAATAGCTGCTTTAGCAAGCTCTTGCTCGATTGTAGCAGCATCAGACTTAGACATTGCATCGATGAGAGCTAATCTAGCCTCATGAGGTGCAAAAGCTACGTTAGCGTTACCGAAAACGTCCTTAGACACAGCGTCAACAGCTTCAATTTCGATAGAAGCTTCATTGGCACCGATTACAAGGCGAGCCCAGCCATCGTTAGTTTTTGACTCAGCTACGGTAAAGCCTCGTTGTTCTAGGCGATCCTTAAGATCACGAGCCACAGCTTCAGACTTTGCAGTTGATTTAGCCATAGTTTTCCTCCAAATTATTTGATAGGGGTTAGAAAGGTTTTTTAAAAAATACCTTTTTGTGTTGTCACATGCTTAAAGCTTGTTATTCTTACATAAAAATAAATAATATCCAATACTTACATTGAAAAATCTTTAAAAATCAAAATAAAAAACTGAGTATTTTTAGATATTTATCGAAATACAATTGGAGTAATAATCTTTAATATATAGCCTGCGTTAAAAGGAATTTCACATATGTCTGAAGAACAAAAAGAAAAAGGTACATTCATCCACGGTATCGCAGCGTCTGAGCATTTAGACAGTTCTGGCGAGCGTATTAGGGTTGATGGTATTGATATTTCTAGTTTGACCAAAGATGGTGTTTTCAATTTTGAGCATCAAAGCAAAGAAGCCTCGGCAATTGTTGGAAAAATTACACACGCCAAAAAGATCTTGAAGGAATCTGACTGTGATAATGAAAGTCATAAGTATTTCTGGAATAAGATCAAAATGCCTTATCTATATGTTGCAGGCGAATTATTCGATGTAGATGGCCATCAGGCAGCCAAAGATGTTGCAGCCATGCTTAAATACGATAATCGAAATAAAGACAAAAAAGAGTCTAAAAGGCTAATCAACTTCTCTATTGAAGGTTCTCGCCTTGAAAAGAAAGGTGCTGAAATCTTAAAATCCATAGCCAGAAAGATATCTATAACTATTACACCATGTAATAAAGTCTGTGAAGCTGAAGAGCTTAAACCAGAAGAAATCGAAAATGCCCAAAAAATGAAGAAATTTGGTGAGCATCAAAATACATTCAGTATGATTCAAGATCTTATGGGAAAAAGCGAAGAGCATTTTGCATCTTGTGAAACGATGGAAAAAACTAATTGGGGCGAAATGGGCATGGGCGCTACAATTAAGGCTGAAATGCCAAAACCATCTATTACTAATGAAATTGGCGATATATCTAAACCCAATAAAGGTTTTGGAGGTATCAAAGATGCTACACCTAAACCTGAAAAACCAGACTATGGCAAGGTTATTGTAAAAAGTAAAAAGAAAAAAGTTACAATGACTGCAAAAGAAGCTGTCAAAGAACATGAGGAATTGGTTGATGTGTTAGATTCAAAAAGTCATAAAGATGACAAAAAAGAAGCTAAGAAGCAGCGTAAAGAACTTAAAGAATATAAAAAGAAGTTAGATAAAACTGAACCTAAAGAAGATCTTTATCATATACATGAAGGTAATCAACAAATTACATCAAAGCCTGCTACTCTAGGTGAAATCCAAAGAATACACGGTAAAATTAAAGATTTAGAAGGAAAAGGTTTTCGAGTTCTTCAACACAAACCTAAACTAGCCATAAATAAAGCTGAAGATCTAGAGAAAAAAGAATTCTTCAATCGTATTTCAAATAAATTCAATCAAATGAAACAAAGACATGCTGTTAATCAAACTGCAAAGCGTATGCAAAGAGAAAGACAGTCCACAGGGCAAGAATTTGATAGAGACAAAACAGTTATAGCCAATAAAGACAAAACAACAATGGGTTCTGGAAGAGCACCAGGTTCAACTGATATCCATATTCCTAAAAACAGAACTAGATTTTTATTTGCTCCAGATGCTTTAAATCCTAAGCCACGTTTAGAACCAGAGCCATCATTAAAAGAAAGAAAATCGAATATCCAAAGAATTGATCGATCAGTTATACAGGCTCAACATGAAAGAGAAGATGCAAAAGCTCGCGTAAGATCTAAAGAATCAGGTAGTGATGATGCTGATACTGTAAAAATTGGAAAGTCGATGTCTAACTTTAGAAAATCAATTTCTGCTGGTTCTGGTATGGGCGCTCCATCTACATTATCTGGTGGTGCTGCACTTCAATCTGAAGAACTAGGTAAAACTCTCTCTACTCCCTTTGATAACGATCAAGTGAACATTCCATCAAAAACTAATAGATTTAAAAAATCTAAAGATAAGAAAAAGAAGATAGAAAAGTCTGAAGATGATAGAATGCCGTTTAAGCGCGGAGATACTGTTAGGTTACATAACGGTGCAAGCAGAACTGGTGGTGGAAAGATCACTTCTGGTAAGAAATATATAGTTCATGGTGAGGCCAAAACTGGCACAAGATCTCATTGGGTAGTACCAGTTGGAGAAAAGAATTCTAGAAACGGTGCTTATCATAGGGATGATAGAATTTATCACCATGAAGATCCAAAACTTGAAAGCCATACACTACCTCATAATGAAATTAAAAAATCTGAAGTTTTAAAGATCATATCTAACGAAGCTTTTCATAATTTTGAAAAGAAAGAAGAGCTTATATCTTTTTTACAAGAAAAACTTTCAAACAGATCTGAGAATGAAATACTTGCTATTGCTAAGACTGTAGCTTATGTTCAAATCAAGAAACAAGAGTTAATGCTTGCTGATATGATGAAGGGATCAAAAAATGTAAGAGAGCAACGTGCAAAAGTTTTTGGTAGAAGGTCTCAACCAGCTAAAAGATCTCCAATGAGAGATAAGCATATGCAATCTATCTCTGACTTCTCTGAAAAATTTCTAGGCTTAAAGCTTAATCCATCAGGTGGAAAGATTGACGAGAAAACTGGTGAGCGAAGAGATGAAAATCCAGATATTGGTGTTGATAAACCTGACTGGAGATCTGGTCAATTAGAGTCACAATGGAATCCAGAAGCAGCCGTTCATGAGCTTAGTCATATTTTCTTATTACCAAAAGGTGTTGGACTAGAAGATGGTCAAAGACTTATGGATAAACAATATGCTGACGTTCAAAAAAAATACGGATACATGAAACAAAAGCGTTCAGAAGGTGAAGTACAACCTATGGCTGCGGAACAATTAATTCGTAGAATGTTAGGCTTACCTGCAAGTGAAGTTGCTGTACCTGTTAAGGCAGGCGAACCTCCACGTACTGGTGTGGAAGAACCTAATCGTGAAATTGCAACTAGAGTTCAACGCGGTAAAACTAGAGATGGTGAAGATAAGCATGTTGATCTTATTAGACAGGTTCGCTTATTAAATCCAGACAATAGAAAACGTATACATCAAATTATGACTGGCCAAATTCTTTTTCATCCAGAACATGGATGGTATGATAATCCAGATGTAAATGCAAAAATTAATGCAAGAGCTATGGCACCTGCAGGTCTTGATCCAAGAGCAAGTGGCACACCTGAAGCGTTACCTGAAAATGCCTGGGCATCTCACGGTATGGAACAAGCAGCGCCAATGGAAGAAATGCAATCAGTGCAAAGCAAGGCTCAAGCAATTGACCCTGGACTAAAAAGAAAAGTTATTAAGCATGAAAGTATAGTTTCTTTTGTTAAAAACGAATATGGTTTAACAGATGAAGAAGCTGAAACAATTGCTAAGTCTATTTCTACAAAACGTGTAGAAGATTTACAGACCGACTTGATGAAACAAAAACCAACAATAGCAGATGCTCATAAAAAAAATGTAAAATTACTTATTGATAAAATTAAAAAACAAAGAGAATCACATCAAATAAAAGATACTAAAGATAAAGATGATCATTTTAATACTTCGTGGGATTCAGCCAAAAATCTTTTTCCAGAAGAAACACACGATCATATAAAATCGCATGTTAGAGAAAAGGTAGAAAAAAGTGAAAAAGATAATGTTGTTAATATGCCAGCTAAAAATTGGAGTAAGGGTTCAAACAATGAACACGGCAATAAAGTAGGTACCACAGGCAAAACTGGAATTCATGAACACGGTGGCATTCATAGGCAATCATCAATGATGCCGAGATCTAAAGGTGGAGTTATGACTATTGTATCTAGCCACTTACATTCTCCAGATGGAGATGAAGTAAGACATGAAACAAAAAAAGATGCTGTAAATTTTTTGAATTCCTTAAGAAAAAAAACTAAAAAAGAAATGAAGGATATGCCGTTCTAATGTCTAAATCACCCTCTAATCGCGTAGCGTTTGCACTTATTTGCGACGATGATCACAATGTTCTTGTAGGTATCAGAAATGATAACGGCAAATACACGATACCTGGTGGACACTTAGAGGTAAAAGAAGACCCATTTGAAGGTGTTGCTAGAGAGCTTAAGGAAGAAGCAGGTCTTGATGCCCTTGAAATGAAAATTGTCAAGGTCACGAAAAGAGGCAACATGGTTATCTATGTGATGAAGATTACCGTAGCCAGAGAGCAAGAGATAGATTGCTCTAAAGACCCAGACAAAGAATGTGATGCTTGGTTTTATATAGACCCAAATGAAGTGGCAGACCAACTACATGTCGATCTGCCAGATAATGCTGTATTACAAGCTTGGATGGAAAGTTAATTACTTTCTTACAACACTTACTCTTAAGTAATTAGTTACTTTAGTAAAATTATCAAGAAAATCTTCACCAAGCTCTTTGAGTAGAGATGGTTTATCTAAAGACTCTCTAGAAGTTTCGCTAATTGAAACCAGAACATCTCCAGCATCAAAACTTGAAAATCCAGAATCCATAAACATTTGTTTAATAGATTTTTCTTCAGCTTGAAGAACCTTAAGTTGATCTCTGATGTCAGCTAATCTCTTAGCTGCTTGAGTAGTAACGTCTATTGTTTGTATTTTTTTTGCGCTCATATGAACCTCCCATGAACTTGTTAATTGATATACCCTTATTATACAGGCTTTTGTAATAATTGCAAGCACTATTATCGATATTATGCAGTTTCTTCCTCATCTCCATATAAATGCTGGCTGATCTCTTTCTCAAGCTCATCCATGCGTTTTCTGGTGAAATTTTCAAAATCAATTGTCTTAAAAGCTTTGACACTTTGCTTGTCAAGATCGACCTCATAGGCATATTCACAGAATGCTTTATCTTTAAGAAAAGACATTTCAGTCTGGACTCTGTCTACTAGAACCCCTTCTACAGTGATATTTCTACGCTCAAAACCATTTTTAGTGCTAAAGCTTTTTTCATAAGTATAAACGCCATCTTGGACCATTCTTAGTATTTTAGAACCAGTATCTCTTGATAAAAATGGATACATGTCTGCAAATTTGTCGGAAACGGTAAAATTTACTAGATTTGACTTGGGATCGGCACCAGCTTCAGTCCAGCGATCTTTATGGTCTTTTTTGGTAATGCGCTTTACGGCACGAGTTTTTTCCTTCATTTTTTCAAGATCAAGATTGTTTTGAAGAAAATCAGCGATTGTATAGCCCTGACCTCTAGGATAGCCATCCCATTGACCGTATTGAGCAATTTTCACTTTTCCATCAACTTTTACGATTGTTAAATTTCTTGTACCCATCTTTGCCTCCCAAGCATTTATTTGTCTATATCTATATATTATACAGGATAATGTAATTATTGCAAGTAAATAATGAATTATTTTTCTTTTGTAAAGATAAAACGTCCAAATATGCCAAATTCAGCGACTGTATGGTCGTTTTTAGCCATCTCATCTAGAGCACATTCGATATCATCTTTCCTAACGCCCATCTCAATAGCTCTACGGCAGATCTTGATAAAAGGCCCAGAATAGGCACCAAACTTACTAGAATGAATCTCAAATGTCTTTGTTTCTGGCTTAAACCTCAAACGATACATAAAATCTCCTTTTTTATAATTATTACATAATACAATATAAAAAGTCAACAACAATCAAGTAAAGATAGTAAATAACAATAATCTTTACATCGTAGCGTGAGAGCCTATTTTAATGTTAGGTGAGAAGCTAAAAGGATATATAAAATGGGATTAAGTAAAGATACAGAATTTAGATTAGACCATGCAGTTACGGATGACAAAATTGGTGATGAAATTGCTGCTCGTGTAGAGGCTACATCAACACCTGCTACAGCTAACGATGCTCAAGCTATTCTAGCCTTATTAGATTCCAGTAGAAACGATGCAGTGGCCGAGAGGCTCTTTGTAGGTTTAGCTGGTGATAAGAACGGTGCTGCTGGTAAAGAAATGTCTAAAAAAATAAACGGTATGATTGCCGTATTAGAAGCTAAAGCCAACGGTGATGAAACTGCTGCTGTTGCTTCTCAATTCACTGGCCAAGTAGCTGGTATGACTACTAATGTAACTATTGATGCTGATGTTGCTGGTATTGCTGGAGACATTACTCTAGTTCAAGATGGTAGTGATATCGATGCTCTTATTACAGCTTGGAACGGTGCTAATATTGGAAATACTGTTACACTAAGTTTAGGAGATGGTTCACAAATTCCTACAGCTAATATTGTTTTAGCTGGTGGTGCTGATGGAATCGATACGGATATTGCTACTGCACAAGCTGAAATGGGTTCCGAAGAAATGTCTGAGTCTACTAGAAATGCTCTTGAGCATGCTTTAACCGATAAAGCTGCCGCTAATGAGTTTAAAGCATCTTATGATGCCATGGTAGCTGCCATGCAAGCTATTTCTTAAGGGATTTAAATGAAAAAATCTGATAAAATGCGAAAACTTATGGCTGGGATGGGTTCATCTAAGCCTAAGAAAAAAGAAGCTAAGAAAAAAGAAGCTAAGAAAAAAGCTGAGCCTAAATTTGATGCCGATATAAATAAAGACGGTAAGGTTGACGAAAAAGATATCTCTATTGTTGAAGCAGCAGCTAGAAAGCTTAAAAAAATCGTAAAGAAAAAAGATTAATCTGAAGGCTTTTTCTCTAAGGGCTCTTTAATCTCAAAATTTTCTAACAAATACTCTTTAATCCTATCAAAGATATCCATCATGGATTCTTTGTAGGAAATTTCAATAACATCGAATTTTATACCCTTAGACATTGTATTAACGTCAAATTTTCTCATGGCGCTTACAATGTCTTTTTCTTTTTGAAAATCTTCAATTTTTTTAACTGTAGTGGCTAATATCCTAGATCTTTGTATGAGCCTTCTATTGGCTTCCTCTATATTGTCCATAATGATAAGAAAGTTTGCAGTGCCGAATTGGTGGTTTAGTTTTTCCTGCAAAAACATAAGATCTTGATATTTTTCAGTAATCTTAGATCTTGTTTGGCCGCTAACTAAATCTATAACCATCATTCGTGCAATAGAGCCATCGTTTATCACTACACCATCTGGATTATCTTGTAAAAACTTCAATGTTTTATAACAAATTTCTTTACCAGACTCAATGTTATCGTCTAAGTGATTGGTAAGACAGGATATTCCCTTTCTTTTCAAATACTGGGCAAACAAACCTATTTGAGTGGTTTTACCAGAACCGTCTGTTCCATCGATATTAATGATTCTTAAATATTCTCTCATAGCTATATAATACCACAAAAAAACAATCTTTAAAGCATACCCTGTATTAGGAGTCTAAACTATGAGAATTAATGCAAAAATTATAAAGAACGTGGCTGATGTAAATCAATGGGAATACGCCAATGTAGCTTACGTTCAAGAAGGCCAATCTAATGAAATTTATATACAATTAGTCGATCTAGATAAAACTCACTCTGCTGAGAAATCTACGGCATTGCCAGAATTTCCATTGAGATATATGCCTCAAGGTACAGTAGTCACCTTAACAGCTACATTTCCTAATATCGATAGCGATGAACAATTTACAATAACTGGCGCTCAACCTTTTGCCGATGACAAGTCTATCTGGAGACTTCCGTTGACTGCAACTGACATACCTGCTTCTGGGAATTTTATTATAACTCTTACAGAAGATGGGGTAGAAAAAACATTTTTGATTCGTAACGCACTTAGTGTAGAATTAGTAAATGTAGGAGGCTGTTAATGGCTGATTTTCCAGAAAGTAAAGGATTTGGTACCAAAGCGTATCCTGTAGAGGCGTTAAAAACAACGCCCTTACTTCGTAGATGTGAACCTATGTTGACTGCTGATCTTTTAAAGTCTCGTTATCTGAAGGGCATTGACTTTGACAAGTACACAGACCCAGAGCTAGAACAAGAAATTGAAATTGCTACAAATGAATTTGAACTTATGTCGAATCTCACTGTAAACAAAGTTATATTTAAAGAGCGTATACCTTTTGATCGTGCTGCTTATCAGGCTTTTGTTTTCATGAAATTAAACAATGGACCTATTCGTACTATCGATGAACTTATAATTGAAAGCTCAAATGGAGAAGAAATTTATAGACTTCCACCAGATTGGATTGAAGTAGGTCTTGCTCACAAACGTCAAATAAACCTAATACCTATTCTTTCTATCTTTGGTGCTGCTGGCCTTAAAGACGGTCAAGCTAGTAATGCTGGACTTATCTTTATTCAAGCCGTGAATAACTTTCGCTGGCTACCTGCTTTTTATAGTGTGACTTATACAGGTGGACTTAGCAATACAGATGGTGAAGTTCCAATTGTGGTAAATGATATTATTGGTATGACCGCTGCTATTGAAATTCTTAGCGCCTTACAAACCAATTTTTTATATAACTCTACATCAATAAGCCAAGATGGTATTACGCAGTCTGCTAGCGGTCAGGGACCACAAACATTCCAGGCTCGTATAGAAAAGCTCATGGAGCGAAGAGAAAAAATGCTTAAGAGACTCAGAGCCGAGTTTCACCAAAAGTATTACATGTCTAACATCTAAGGTGTAAAATGCGCAAAAAACTGATGAAGTTTTTAGAAAAGTCAGAGGGTAATTCTGTTAAAGACAGACAGCCTCACTTTATTTTTAGCGCAGAAAATGCCGTACATCCAGAAAACAATAAATTAAAGCTATCGCATAAAGAGACTTTAGACTTTTTAAGAAAAAAAGGCTACAAAGCTGAAGAAATGGATGGTAAATATGGAAGTCCAGAACGTAGTATTCTTGTTCACAATGTTCAAGAAGAAGCTATACCTCATTTACACGATTTAGCAAGAGATCTCGGACAAGACTCCGGTATTTACTCAGATGGCTATAATCATGAAATGCATTATTATCATGGTGAAAACTCTGGTAAGTATGTAAAAGGTCAAGGTACAGAGTTTCACAAGAGACCACCTAAAGATTTTTATTCATTGATGGGTGATGGTACTCTTTTTACGCATAATTTTGACTTTAGTAAATTTCATAACAAAAAAGCTTTAGCAAAAACTGAAATTCAAAAGTCTGCAGCAGAAGATATGGAAGAACACTCCGAACCAAATACTCCAAATTTATTAACTCATCGCGGTGTATCTGTTGAACCAAATCCTAATATTAAAGCTAATACAAAGTCTGTTTTAGACGCTAATACTGGTACTCTACACACTCCAAAGGGCAATTTTAAATTACATATGCCCGATAGAGGAGATAAAGACTATCATGATATTTTAAATTCACCTAGCATACAGGGTATACACACCAATGCCATGAAAAACTGGTTTAAGTTAAACTCTATCCATAAGGCTGGGCAACAATTACCAGAAGAAATAATAGCACATGCCAATATTTTTTCTATATTGTCTGCAAACAATCCTGTACCTCAACAAGAACTTGCCTATTCTAGACTTGTTGATACAATGAAGGAATTAAAGCTGGACCCTACGCATCCTAATTTTGCTGAAGCAATGGCCAGAGGTGGTGCTGGTAGAGAGCACTGGAAAGGCCAGGATAACCCACAAGAATTTCCAGAGCATGCTCAAGAATACTGGAAAGGCCAAGCTAACGCTGCTATTACTCAAAAAAATGCTAGCAAGACTACTGGTAGGCAGCCAGGTGATGTAGTTGCAATAGGCGGCATGAATTCTTTTTCTGACAGACTTTCTAAATACCCAAATACACATAAATACATTTCTGATCTAGTACATTCTTTTGGTGGAGATACTAGATCTATAGTTTCTCAAATGATGGCAGACAAATCTAATTCAAAATTACCTAAAGATCATCCTATGAAACAAGGTGTTGGTTTGGGCAGCAAGACATCTAGATATGCAGTTTCTATGATGGGCGGTGGTAATAGTGTTATACCTGATACTCATTTTGTAAGACATATTTTTGGTTTAGATGCCAATACTGACTCTAGCACTATAGCTTATTTAAAAAATACACTATGGAATCCAAAAAACCATGGTGTATTAAATGATCTAGATGAATACTATCATGAAAACCATCCTGCAGTGCAACATGTACAAAACGAATATTTTAACGGAAAAAAAGATCCTAATGCTATTTTTCCTGCTTTCTGGCTACACTGGCTTTCTATCTCACCACATGAAAAACAAATGAACATAGGAAAACCACATGCTTCTAAAAACCTAACTGATCACACTCCTTATTGGGATACTGCACAAAAGATTTTAGACAAGTATGACTTATCAAGTCTTAAAAAATCTGAAGATAAATCAGAGGTTTCGGTACCTATCAGAACTGCTGCTGCTGCTTTAGAGTTAGAACACAAGCTTGGTGCTGCACCAGCTTCAATGATATATTATTCACATCTATTACCTCACTTATTGCAAAAAAAGGCAAAGCCATTTGAAATCCATAAAGCTGAAGATGAATATCTTGAGCACTATTCTGCAAAGCAAGGTTTAAAAACAATCGATCCATTTCATATGAGCAGTGGTAAAGACGTTACACAAAGAGCTTCAAAAAATAGAACAAGTAAATTTAGTTTTTACTATCCAAAAGGATATACGGAGCCAGAAGCCGATGTAGTCAACGCGGCTAGGTCAAAATATACTACAAAGCTTGAACCTCATCATAATATTTATGACCATAAAATTCATGATAAATCAATTATGGAAAACTCGAAACTTTCATCTGGACATTTAGATATTGATACCTTTGTTAATAACTTAAAACAATCTGGATACCATGGCTTTAAAAGTAGACCTCAAGGCATTGAAATGGTAGCTATGTTTCATGAAATGCCTGTTGTACAAGAACATCCAGTTCAACCATTCAAGTTCAACAAGTCTGAAGATTTACAAAAAGGCGCAATGAAAAGAATTGCTCCTTTTAGTCCAGAACACAGTGTTGATGACGAAGAAAAAAATGCAGTTACAGGTTGGCAAGAATCTGCAAATCCCAATGACAGAGTAGAAGTTCCAAAAATAGACCCTAATGCAAAAAAACGCGCACTTCATAAGCTTCATGTAAGAACCCAAGTTAGAAAAAACCCCAAAACTGGAGGGAGGGAGTTTTTACTACATAGAGGTATTGGACCTAATGAACTTGATCAACATAAAGATGGTAAAACTCAATATACAAATCATACTAGGTCTTCTTGGACACCTCATCATGAAACTGCTGAAGGCTTTGCTGGTGATGAAGCAAAAAATTATAATAGTATATATCCAGAGCGTGAACAGCATGGTCCAAAAACTATATCTGCATGGATACCTGAAAAAAATATTTACTCTGTACCTAATCAAATTTTACATCCAGAAGATAACCCACATCCACACGAACATGAAGTAATAGTAAACCATTATTCTGACGATATTTTTGAACATGCTAATCCAGAATCTGTGGAAACAAGTAAAAGAAATATCGAAATAGCTCCTATAAATATTGACGAAGCAATTACATCTAGAGGAAAAATGGGAGGCAGTTGGTTAGGTCGTGAACATTCGGATAAGTTCTTTAGAGATAGTATTAAAACTAGAGTAAAAAAATCTGAAGTTCTTAAAAAAGCTGAACCTTTCATGCCAAAGATTTCAAAGGTTAGTTTAAATTCTCAACATGGCGCTCATATAGCTGATGCATATCATAACATGGAACATAACCCAGAGCATCCAGAAGTTAAAGAGGCTTACGGTGCCTTGATCAATGAAACAAAGAATCAATATAAAAACATAATGAATTCTGGTGTAAAGTTTTCACCAATCCAGCCTGGAGCAGACAATCCATATAAAAACTCTAAAGACTTACATCATGATATAGCTAACAATAAACATATGTGGTATTTTCCAACAGAGCAGGGTTATGGTTCTAAAGAAAACGATCAATTTAAAAATCACCCGATGCTACAAGAAACAGAATTTGAAGTTGGTGGTAAAAAATTACTTGCCAATGATTTATTTAGAATAGTTCATGATATTAATGGTCACCATAAAGGCGGTATGACTGGCTTTGGTCCTAAAGGTGAGCATAAGGCTTATCTTACACATAAACAAATGTACAGTCCTAATGCTCAAAAAGCTTTAGCCTCTGAAACACTAGGTCAAAACTCTTGGGTAAATTTTGGCCCACATGGTGACCATAATAGATCAAAACCTCATGAAACTATCTATGCCGATCAAAAGGCAGGCTTGTTGCCAAAACATATTATTAATGGTGACTGGCATTCGTCTGAAGATGTAAAAAAATCAGAAGAGATTGATCTTATGAAAGATATAGGCCCTATTAAGTTTAATCTTAAAGGTGTCTCTACTAGGGCAGATCAAGAAGTTAGATCTATTAAAACTCCAAGGCAAGCTGAAATTGCTCGTAGAACTATCTTGCACCAACAACGTAGAGCCAATCCAGAACTTGGAGAAATGGAAAGAGTTAACGAAAATGTTGCAGGTCCATTGGTGGGATTGGTAGACTCAACTAAAGAATACGAAGGTGGTAAGAAAAAGACTAAGGGTATTCGAGGTTTTTTATCTAAGCTACCTTCTAAAAACAAAGACCCTAAAGAAGCTAAAAGACAAGAGCAACAAAAAGAAGTTGATAGTGGTCTTTATTCTGGCTTTAGTATTAACCTACCTCAATCACCAGAGTCTCCTCAGACTTTTGTAGCCGGACAACATTTTGGAGGTCCAGTTGCACAACATGAGGCTCATCACCATATGTTAGGTCAAATTGGTTCTAAGTATGGAGAAGATGCTAGACAAAAAACTGTTGATAGGCTTGTAAATCATATTCATCCATCAGATAAAATGGAACTAATGAGAACACTTCATCATAATTATGGGTATGACCCACATGATAATAGATTTAATGAAGAAGTTTTAAATCATGTACACGATATCTTAACTCATACTCCTAGTCGTGAAGCTTTTATGAGAAATACAGGTGCTACTCAAGAACACCTTAGTAGAATGAAATCATCGTGGAAAAGCATTGGAAAAGACGCTAAAAATATTACAGAAGATTTCTTTAAACACGAAGAATTGGAGAAAAATATGAAAGGAATACGCGCTGGTATAATTAGTGCAGTAGCTGCTGGTACTCTTCATTCAGCAACTCCAGCCATTGCCGAACAATCTACGATGCAAACTCAACCAAGTATTACACAACCAGATCAGGTAATTAGACACGATCAACAGTTTAAAGAAGAAAATAATAAAAACCACATATTGAACGCTATTTCTATGGTTGAGTCCTCTGGTGGAAAAAATATAGAACACGAAAGGCTTCCGGCTAACTCTATACATCGTGGAGAACGTGCTTTTGGTAAATACGGATTAACACCACTTCTTATTCGTGAAACTATTGGTGCTCATAAAGATCTTTCTAGAAAATACGGTCACTTGAAACAATTAAAAGGTGATCAGTTTCATGAACAAATGGATGAGCATCCAGAACTTGAAGGTATTATAGCGTCAAGACACTATGATAGAGTTGCAAGAAAATTTGGCCATGATCCAGCTAAAGTTGGTTATGCATGGCTTAATGGAATCACTGGCACAGCAAGGGCTGTCAGGGATAAAAAAGATATCAATAATCATTGGCATGTGCAAAAAATACTCAATGCCTTCAAGGACTCCAAAAATGGTCGGTAATATGGTATATTACTATATATACTGATCGTAACTGTGGAGTTAAAAAAACAATGAAACAAAAAGACATCACGATTCATCGAGCTATAGCTAGCTCTATGACAGCTATAGAAGTATTTTCTATGATTAAAGATTTAGAACAAGAAAGATCTGAACTTGCCTCTTTTTTAAGCCAACAAGAAATTCAAAAATATCACACCATCATCTCTATTTATATGGAAGAATTAGAGTTTATCTCTTTTCTAAACAGTCAAAATCACTCAAATTTAGCCCATTAAAATCTCCAAAACGATAATCTTTACAGATATAGTCTATAGGAGGCCATATGGATATTAGACCTGACGAAGTCGAATCTGTAAAAGTTATAGGTAATCTCTTTGGTAACGATGTAAAATTGGTAAAAACCCATGGTGGTTTTCATATTGCCGTTGGTAAAAAGAAGAAAAATAATAGTAAAACCGAGGCTTTAGCTGCTGGTAGTCACCAGGCTATTGTTGCCCATCAAATCTGCAAAGAATATGGTTCAGATTTTCAACCTGCACTTTTCAAGTCAGAACACGATGCACTGGAAGCTGTAGAAGATAGAACTGAATATCTACCTAGTGAGGCTATCACTAAGGGTATTGAACTTTTTACATTAAGTAAAGGTGAGCACCATGAGTTTATCTTATACAAGAGAGGCGTTACTCTGGCCAAATATGAAGCTACGGTAAAAGACCAAGCCCTTATACTTAAAAAATATGAATTTAAAATCAAAGCTGATGAAGATATCGCCAAAGCAATGGCTAGAATTATTGAAGAAAAGGCTGAAGACCTTGGAGTAGACATTATTGAAAAAGGCTGGCTATGAAGGTCTTCTCTATAACTGAAGAAATAGATAAGAAACGAGAAACAGAAGCCTTAAGGCAATTAGATATAAAAGCCTCATATGTGTTGATTGAAAATTGCTATAGATTTTTAGAAATGAATGATTTACAAGAAATTAAAGGACTAAAAAAGCATATGTTACAAGCTTTAATTAGACTTAAGGAGCTAAGGTAAGTGGCCGGACCAAAAATAAAAGCACTTCCAAGTGTATTACCTGAAATCAAATTTAACTTAGAAGCCCAAGAGCAATTTGCAAAATCTCGCGGTGTTATATTTGAACATTGGTCTGCTATACCTTCGCCAATTGGACTTAAAGATCGTGGAGACTATAGAAGGCCTGACTCTTTAGATACAATCTCAGAAAATGGATTTATTTACAAAAAAGTTGGTGAGTTTATTGGTACTATTATTGGAAACAGCCATCAAAACCAATTTAATGGTGCTGCAGAGGCTGGTATTTATGATAACAGCACTGGACGTATAGTTATTCCTAAATTTTATAATGGTGACAAAAAGAAGAAAGAAATTTCACTTTTGCCTGGTGATAGGATTTACGCTAAAAATATAGAGCTTAAGGTTGAAAACTACCAAAGAGTTCAATTTAGACCAAAAAGTTCTGACTACCTTCAATTTCCAGCAAAGTGTGTTAGTCAACTGACTGACTCTCAGGGCATCGAGTATGCTGAAGGTCGGCATTTTAAGGTTACTAAAGACGGTAACATTAAATGGTTGAGCGGAGCTAAGAATCCAGGTATCGACCCAGAAACAGGCAAAGGCAGGATTTATTCTGTTAGATATCAATACACTGCTTTTTGGTATATCCAACAATTAATCAATGAGATAAGAATTACAAATACTGACACTGCTGAAGATGCTGCTAGACTGCCTTATCATGCTGTCATTCAAAGAGAATACGTTTATCACAATCGTAACAGAGGCGATAAAGTAGATACAAATAAAAAAACAGAAACACCTCGTACAAACGAAGAACCTGTAGAATCTACAGAGCCTAATGAGCCTCAAGTTAAGGTAGACATTAGGAATTTTAGCGAGTAACAATCTTTAAAATTAGATTATAGGAGTTAATAATATGTCAAAAGCAAAAGATCCAATCAGGCGAGTCCGAGCGCGACAAGATATCGGTGCTCAAGAGTCGATACGTTACAATGATGCTACTGGAGCGGATAAAGTAATTATTGTTGAGCCTGCAATCGCTAGACCAGTTGCTGCAGCCGAACCTATTGGTTCTGGTAAGTATGTAAAAGTTACAGGCGCATCTTACACTCTTGATGCTCTCGGCAAAGCATATGTTCCGGCTAATACCTATCAAATAGGTGATGTTGTAGAAAACGGTGGTTTTATTTATATTGCAGATAAAGACGATATTACTGGTGCTTTCGATGCCACACAATGGAGAAAAGTTGCTCCAAAGACTGTAGGCCCTATAGCCATCACTGCTGGTTCAGTAGTTACAACTGGCCGTTGGCACAATACAGTTACTGTTGCTGGTTTTTTAGTAGACGATGAGTCTGATATAAGACATTTTAGAGTGAGAGATTAAATGTTATCGGAAAAGGATACTTCTCTTATTAAGAGCATCCTTGGCGATGATATATTTCAGGAGCTTGAAAAGTCTGAAGTAGGCGGTGGTCTTTATAAAAAGAATACCAAGACTGCCCTGGACCCAGGCGAAATTAAGGTAGCTCTTGAAATTGTACCTCGTACAATTTTATCTTTTTTGATGGCTAACCTTAAACATAAAGAAGCCGGAGAAGTTTGCAAGATTGATCTACCTTTTGCACCTGGAGCAGTACTTGAATGCCATAAATTGGGCGCTGACAATTACTCTGGTGAAATTGTTAAAGAAGGAGCGCGATGTGTTGAGTTTTTACATAGATCTCTCCCTGGTATTGGATTAATTATACTTACTACATTTGAACTTTATGATTTATCTGATATGAGAACTAACAATTCTGCTCCAGAAAATCATGACAAAACAGAAAAGTTGCAAGAAATTATAGATCAAAGGCTTGAACTACATAGACTCGTAAGAGATGTAGTTGACAAACGTATCTCAGAAAGAGCGGCTATCGATATGCTTATCAGGGAAAGATTGAGTAGCCATATTGTTTCTGTACAAATAGATAACGAAAAGGATGAAGCTCCGATGGATAAGAAAAGCAAGCTTAGACAGTTTCTAGAAAATAGAGAAAAGAAACGTCAAGAACCTGTCGAAATGGATAAATCTGATATTAATTGCCCAGATTGTGGAAACACACTTTTTAAGAACGAGAATGATAAGCAAATTAAGCTTTGTATTTGTTACGGTGATAATATGAATAAAACCATAAAATTTACAAAAGCAGAAGGCGGAAAAGTTAATTTAAAATTTCCCAAGTCTTTCGACATTGACAATATTGAAATGCTTCTTGACGCGCTAAAAAAACAGTAACGGAGTTTACTATGAGAGATATTTATGTAGCAATTAATGGAGATGATGTCGGTGGAAGTATCGGCTCTGCTGTTGCGTCTGATGATAGAGAATCATTAAATAATAAAACATCTAAGGTTAGAGATATTCATTCGCAAATTGACCAATGGGTTGAAGGAATGGGTGGAGAAGTTATAATGTCTTCAGGCGATGAAGGTATTTATACTATGCCCGAAGAGGCAATGGAGCATCTTGAAGATTTAAGAGCGAAATATTCTGAGCACACTGAACACACTCTTACAATTGGTGTTGGTGGTTCAATGTCTGAAGCATCTAAAGCCCTTATATATGGTAAGATGTCTAGCAAAGATCAAATTGTTGAGTACACTCCTGAAATTGAAAATTCTATTAGTGGTCAACAAGGAGAAGGCGAGCAAGGCCCTGCAGGATACGAAAAACAATATGAAGATGATTTGCCTGCTGAACAAGATGTAATGTATCAGCGTGATAATGCAATGGAAGAAGAACAGGGCATGACTGAAGATCAAGCTCAAGATATTGCTGAAGATGATGCTCAAGAAGATGATTCAGAAACAGTTATAGATGATGCTGCTCAAGACAAACATGCTGAAGAGCCTGAACATGAAATGGAAATGGGGCCTGACGAAGAAATCGCTCATGATGCTGCAGAAAATGAAGCAGATGAAATGGATGATGATCTTATAGAAGCTGATGAAGAAGCCGAAGGCGCTGGTATCGATGGTCAAGTTGATGGTGAAGATATAGGTGAAATGGATGCTGCAGATGAAATGTCTGAAGAGATGCCTATGGAAGGCGATGCGATAGAAGATCCCGATGAGCCAGATGCAGGTATGGACGAAGAAGAAGATGATCACGGTTCAATGTTAGCAGATATGATTCACAGTCACATGGCTGGAGAAGATGAAGGATTGGCTGAAGATGAAGGATTGGCTGAAGATGAAGGATTGGCTGAAGAAGATAATACCGAACAACTTCGCGCTGATATTTCTGAATCCCTTAATTCTTTTAAACAAAACCGAGATATGATTGAAGGTATGCAAAGCCAAAGTCCAGAACTTTACAATTCAGTTATCGTAATGCTTAGATCAATGATCGAAATGGCCAAAAGACTTAACATGTCACCTGAACAAGACATGGCTGAAGAAGAACCTATGGAAGAGATGCAACAAGAACAAGCACCGATGGAAGGCCAAGACGAACAGCCTATGGAAATGTCCGAAAAAAAGTAGATAGGCAGCCTCTCAAGAAGGCAAAGAAAAAGATGGACATCAAGAGTCTGCCTAAAAAATCTACAAAACATACGACACAAAAACAAGCTCCAGTTGGTGCCATCAGGAATGGCAAAATTAAAGTTATGAATGGCGATACTGGTAAGGTTAGCTGGAGACAAGGCAGAAAAGGCTTTGCAAGAGATTGGGATGGAGAGCCTATAGCAAGAAACTATAATAGGTCTGGTATGAAAACTCAACCTAAGCATAGTCCAAAATCGGGCAAAAAATCTAAGAGCAAAACCCATATGGGTGACAGGCAAGGTGCCTATGTCGGAGATGAATAATGGCTGATTTAAAATTTGAACTTGATGTTGATGCCATTTCCGAGCAGTTTGGAAAAATTAAAAATAAGGTTAAACAAGAACTTCTCGATGGTGTAGGCACTCTAGCTACAATGACTCATGCTAAAACTCTTGAGCTTTCAAGAGATGAACTTAAAAGTCTTTCTTCAATGTATTCGGAAAATGTAGAATTTGACAATCCTCAAGAAGGCCTTTGGGTGGTTACACTTAAAAGTCCTGCAATGTGGATTGAAGATGGACGTAAGTCAGGTTTTATGGAAGAGCTATTGTCTGGTAAATCGGGCAAAGTGTCTAAAGACGGTAAAAGATATGCCGTTGTTCCTTTTGAGCATAGTAAAAACCCAGACCAACAATCTGGAAAAGCAAAACAATTGACCGAACAAATTAAAGGTGCTTTAAAACAGCATGGTATTAATTGGGGCAAAATAGAATATGATTCTGATGGTAGTCCTAGAATTGGTCGATTACATTCTTTTAACTTAGATAGTGCAAGAGTGAAGTCTCAACATAAAGGTCCACTTACACATGGTATTTCTGTTTATCAAACTAAACAATCAGATGGAAGTGTAAAAAGAGATGTAATGACTTTTCGTATTATACATGAAGACCATAAAGGTGAAGGCCTATGGATGCATCCAGGTAGACCTGGTGCTAAGTTATTAGACAAAGCCTTTGATTGGGCGCAAGATACTTGGGAAAAAGACATCTTACCTAATATCATGAAGGACTATAAATAATGAGTTACAATCCTTATTGTCCAACTATTACAGGTATTTTTCAAGGCGATCTTATTATCAAGACCGCTGTTGAACTTGCTCTGTCTGATATCAAAAAGTCACCTTGGTTGATCGAAGATATATTTGGAACTTTAATGGAAAACCCATATCTTAATGTTAAATATGGAATGAAGGAAATTGCTAGAGCAAAAGAATTTATATTGAACAATGAAATTCCTGTCTACATGAGACATCGAATCGATAAGCAAGAATTTCCCTGTGTAACTATTTCAATAGGTGAATCTAAAGAAGACAAGTCTTTAGCTACTCTCGGTGACCAATCACCATTTGTTGAAGAGTATGGTGCCGATGAAATTGGCAAGCCTATTAAATATATAGTCTCACCTTTCAATCCAATCTCTTATGATCCAACTACAGGCATCGTAGAGATGCCTGAAGGTATTAACGAGTATAAGTATATAGACAACGGTATGGTAGCTGTAGACCCTGACACAGGCAATGGGTATATCATTGAAGGTAAGGCCGGAATCAATGGCTTTAGAATTATTACTGGTGCAAATATTACATCTAGACTAGGCATTGTGCCTCAATATCAAGTGTATAGAGCACGTAGAGAAAGAACAATTTCTCAAGAGAGTTATAATATAGGATGCCACTCTGAAGGAGATCCATCAACGCTTATATTTTTATACGGTGTTGTAAAATATGCACTCTATAGATATAGAGAAGGCTTATTTGAAGCCAATGGTTTTCAATTATCTAATTTAACTTCTACTGATTTAGTAAAAAACGATGCTTTTGCTGCAGAAAATGTTTATTCCAGATGGGTGACTATTTCTGGTCAAGTTGAAGAAAGTTGGATTAAAACTCCTTATAGAATTATAGAAGCCGTTGATTTTATTGATGAAGAAAATCCGAGTGAAGATGGTTTAACTCAAGGTATTAAGATATTAAGTAATACCGAACCTCCAGGTCAAGGTGAATGCGATCCATGGATTGCTATAAAAGACGAAGAAACCGAAGAATAGTAATCTTTATAATATACGAGCTATGTAGGTGATTTTATTATGAAAAAAAACAATAAAGATAAAGAATATAGCCAAAAAGATATGGTAAAAGCCATATATAAGTCTATATTGAAAAATATCAAAGAATCCTCTTATCGATCAGATGCTCAAGCTGTTGTTGCTGATATTCTAGACCCTAATAGTGTTGCTCAAGTAGACCCAGATAAAATCCCATCTAAAAAAGCTAATATTATGAATAAAGCTAAGGGTGATGAGAAAAAGCGACGACAGGCTTTGGCTAGTAGGGCTCATGTAAAAAGAATGAATGAAAATAGAAAAACTGGTGAAATTGGTGGCAAAAAATATACCTATCCAGATGATCCAAGAAGTAGCCACAGTTATGGTATTAACAAACCTTTTCCTAGATCAAAAGGGCCTGGTGAATCCTCACGAGGACATAAGGTTAGAAACCCAGGTCAATGGGCATCACAGCCTAAAGAAGATGCTAAAAATACATTAGAACATTTAAAAAGAGCACCTAAGCCAGATCTTCCTAAGTCTGAAGCATTCGTAAGTGACATGATAAAAACTATCAAAGGTGTTCATACAGCTTTTGAAAGAAAACTTACCAGCAAAGGCAAGAACGGCAAATACCGATCTGAAGATGTTAAAGGCAAATCTCATATGGGCCATTGGGCTAGATATGGTAAACAAATAAAACAAGCTACTTCTGTAGGTGGAAATAAAACCAAAGAAGAAATAGCTGATGATACCAATGCTGCTGCAAAAGCTGCCTCTAAACGCAAACTTACAGAGTTAAAGGGTATGCCTAAACCAGATCTTCCTAAGTCTGAAAAGGGTATTAATAAATTGAAAAAATTTCAAAAAAGTGTAATGGAA
>Ga0307378_10003888_pt1 | contig 21665 bp, 21 predicted proteins | sample UN1MG_FD_202238 | JGI IMG/M metagenome (GOLD analysis project Ga0307378, IMG submission 202238) | Soil microbial communities from Risofladan, Vaasa, Finland - UN-1 | ecosystem: Environmental > Terrestrial > Soil > Coastal area > Acid sulfate soil | place: Finland: Risofladan, Vaasa | collected...
TCCCGATTAAAAAATTATTTGCTTGTGTAGGTTCAAAAACAAAGGCAATTCCTAAATCTTCCAGTTCAGGGCTAACATTTCTTCTGTAATTTTTATCTCCAAATTTAGCCATCATATAACCGAATTCCACAATTTTTCTTTTCCCAACTGGGAAAGTCTTTTCAGCTACTAATAACTGTCCCTGTCTCGGCTTAATAGGAATATCTATATCCACCATATTCCCTATTTCAGGAGCCCATACACCTGCACAGTTTACTGCACATTTTGTTATTAACACCTCTTGATCTGTTTCTACTGCTTCCACTGCTCCCTTTTTATCTAATCTAATACCTTTTACGGAAGTATAATCAAATATTTCAGCCCCGTTTTTTTTAGATTCTAAAGATAATCCAAAAGCAAGTGCCATAGGATTTAGAGAAAGATCGCAACTAATTTCTACTCCTCCTATAATATCTTCAGCCAGATAAGGTTCATCTTCATGAATCTCCGATTTATCCATCATTCGCATCGAATATCCATCTTCTACCTGTTTTTTAACATATTCTTTAGCTACTTTAAGTTCCTCTTCACTCTCTATAATATATATACTTCCTCGTTGTGTATAATTAAAGTCATATGGAATCTCACTAACTAATTCTTTGAATAATAATTGACTTGCATAACTCATTTTCGTGTCAAACCCTGGCTGTTTATCGGCTATTAGGACATTACCATCGCATCGACTTGAAGTTCCAGATGCAATATCCTCTTTTTCAACTAAAGCTACTTTTACTCCTTTTTTGGAAAGATAATAAGCTACACTCGTACCTATAACGCCACCGCCGATTACAACGGTATCGTAGCTTTTCATTTTTATTCCCCTCCTAACGTACCAAAAGTCACAGGTCTTACTGGAGGTCGGAATGTTGACATCCCTATTTCCCCTACTTTTTTACCTAATTCTTCTTTTATAATTTGCTGAATCAATTTTTCACAAGTACGTCCCTGACACAATCCCATACCTGCCCTTGTCCTCCTCTTTATTCCCGTTACATCACGTGCTCCTTCTCTGATTGCCTGTTTTATTTCGCCTAATGTAACCTCTTCACATCTACAAATTATTATATTATCATCTTTCTCCTTCATTATTTTACTCCCTTCTGTAAAGTTACTTTGAATCTTTGCTTTCTTCTAATCTTTTTATTCCCCTCACTTCATCTAACTTCTCTTTCGGGATAGCAATAGTTACTACAGGAGTCCGATCGAAGCTTTTTTTGTTTAAAACTTTTATCACTTTTCCAGAAGAAACAACTTTTCCTTCTCTGTTAATTGCTTCCACAATTGAACCAGTTATAGGCAAAGGTAGATATTCGTATGGAAACGAAATTAAACCCTCTTTATCAGAATAAGTTTTATCAACTAGAAATATTGCTAAACCTGGACATTTAGCTATACACAAACCACAACCTATGCATAAATTTTCGTCTAAAATAGGAATATTAGTAATCGGTTTTCCTATCTTTATTGCCTTAAATTTACAGGCAACTTCACAAGGATTGCAGGGAATTTCTTCAGTACACTCAACTATTGCTATTGGTCCTTTGTTGAAACGTTCTTCAGAAGGATAACATTTCGAATTTACAAGTTCTTCCTTGGTTAAATAACCTGTTTTCCTTAATACCATTTTCCCCTTTTCCTTTACTAATTCTAAATTTTTTATATCTTACAGCTTGTTAATATATTATTTTTAGCTAACATCCTTGCTTCCCCAAAGGGTCCCATTCTTAATTCATTTAAGCGTTGCCATATTTCCTTTTTTATTTTCCTCGCATCTTCAAAAGAAATGTATTTTAATGCCTCAGCAATTGCAGTACCTGCTAATCTTCCTTCTTCTAAAGCTGTATTTGCCTCTTCAACTCCAGTGACATCACCAACCAGATATATTCCTGGATTAGTAGATTCCATATTTTTATCATGTATAGGCACCCAGCCTCCCAATTGAGGGAGAAAAGAACATTTGCAGTCATGCATCATAGCTAACTCTATTAATGGCTTTAAACCAGCGGCAATTGTAATCGCATCAACATATAATATTTTTTCTGTTCCTCGGATGGGTTGCCACTTATCATTTACTTTACAGATTACAGCTTTTTCTACGCTTTTTTTGCCTATTGCTTCCTGAATCGTATGAGATGTATAAATAGGCACCCCTGCTCGTCTAATTTTTGCAGCATGAACACCATATCCTCCTATTTGAGGTGCTGCTTCGATAACGCCTACTACTTCTGCCCCGGCTTGTAATAATTGATAAGTCACTATTAATCCTACATTTCCTGATCCGATCATAAGAATCCTTTTTCCAGGCAATACACGGTTAACATTAATCATCGTTTGAGCAGCACCCGCTCCCATAACCCCGGGTAAAGTCCATCCTTTAAAACTAACAGCATTTTCTGAAGCTCCAGTAGCAATAACAATTTTTTTAGCCTGGATTATTTCTAATTTTTCAGAATTATCTGCTAGTGTCTTTTTTATTGCAGCTTTCTTCTCCTTAAATATACCTATTGCAACACTATTTAACCAAACTTCTACACCATATTTTTCTGCTTCTTTTAATAATTCGATGGCAATATCAATACCTCTAATCCCTGCTCGATGGGCACTGGAACCAAAAAATTTATGTATTTGCTTAAATAGTTGCCCTCCTGCGCGTAAATTCTCATCTACAACCAAGACCTCAGTACCTCTTTTGGCAGCTTCCACAGCAGCAGATAACCCTGATGGACCTCCTCCGATAATAACTACTTCTTTCTCAATCATTATCCATTACTCTTTCCTACTCCATATTGCGTTTCTATTATCATTCCATCTTCTACCGGAGTAATACAAGTTCGAACATTTGGTTTACCATTTACCACCATAACACAATCTGTACATTGTCCTACCCCACAGAATATTCCTCTTGGTTCTTTCTTTTTTACAGTATATCTGTTTATCCTAATTCCATTTGCCATTAAGGCGGCAACAATCATTTCACCTTTTTTTGCTTGGATACTTTTACCATCTACCTTTATCTCTACCATTTTTTTTCTTTCATCTTTACCTAAAATAATATGATCATCTACCCTCATATATTTAAAGACATTCCTTTCGTTAATAAAATTCTGTCCTGGCTTTAAGTTGTGGTTAGAAATTGATGCTCCAGAACCTCCTTATTTTTACTGGTATTTTACCTGGAGCTCTGGAATGGTTCAAAGGGAAAAGTTATTTAAGGTATTAACCTCCCTAAAAATATAAATATTGTAACCATCACTAGAAGATACTAGATTTTTCAGTACTAAGAAGGAGGTACAAGATAGATCATTTGCCGGTAAGGGGATTAATACGTGTAAAGGTCTACTTAGGGTTTAAGATATCAATCATAAATTGTAAAAGATTGATAAAAGGTTTGATAAATAGGCCTATAACTGGGCTTTCTACTCTTTTATACAGCCATTTATTTTCGCTATTTAGTTTTCAAAGAATATATAGAGTTAAATTTGCTCTTAGGTAAAATATGTTGTATTAAATAGTTAGTTTTTGGGAGATAATCCTATATATAGATTAGAATTTTACTATGTATTCAAATTTGCCAGCTACCAATGACCTTGGGATTGCACGGAATTATTCTCCTTGCAGCCCAAATTACCAACTCACAAACCCATTTTTTAATTTATCGTTGGCTTCCACCACCAAATGATTGAACCCAGTAATATGTACATCGCTGCAGGAAACACGAGTTACAACTGCATCATATTCCCCTATTTTTTCTTCCCGTGTAGCAATACCGCAAAAGGCGTTGCCTAGGATACTTTTATGAACAAAGGGCTCATTTAATCTAATCAATCCCTTTGCATAGCGTTGCGCCAGCCGTGTCGAGGTACCTGTACCGCAAGGTGAAATGTCCACTTGGGCATCTCCGAAGATGCATTGACCTAAATATCCCCCATCCGCTTCCGGATTGTTCTGGCAATAAAGCAATTGTTCCATGTAATTAATAGCAGGATTCAGTGGATGCTGCACTTTAATAACTTGATTCGCAGCAAATAATATTTTCTGGCTCAAATCCTTCATTCGTTGAATATTGCAGGCGGAAATATCGAAACCAACCTGTGCGACATCCACTAAGGTAAAGAAATTTCCGCCAAAACCAATATCTACCGTTATAGTACCAGTTTCAGGGATCTCCAGCTTAACATCACGGCGATAGAGAAAAGCCGGAATGTTCTCAAGGGTAACACTCTTGACCATGCCTTGTTGAATTTTCACAAAAACAGTAACTAAGCCGGCCGGTGTTTCAAAAACCACTTTGGTGTTAGGCTCAACAATATTAACCATACCGGTTTCCGCCACCACCTTAGCCACGGCAAGAGTACCTGCGCCACACATGGGTTGGTAGCCAAGAGAATCTATATAAAACAGCCCAAAATCTGCTTCCGGAACGCATGGCTCTGTAAGTACAGCCCCTACCAAGGATTGAAAGCCACGGGGCTGTTGCATAGAGCAGCTCCGGAGCCAATCATAACTTTGCTTCATATATTCCATTTTCGCAGTAATATTTGCTCCATGCAAAGAGGGGATACCACCGGTAATTACCCGAATTGGCGTACCGGTAGTATGGGCATCTACTACAAAAAGAGATTGATTAATTTGCATAATTGATCCTCCATTAATAAACTTTCTTTGTCTTCAATTTTCTTCGTTATTCTTAATTTTTCACTTTGATCTCCTTCTTAAAACCCGAAAATTTTAAAAGGAATTTCAGTCAGGAAAGGAATATAGGTGACTAACATAAGCACCGTAATACTTGCTAAAGTAAACGGAATGGATGATTTAACTGTCTGCTCAAATGTTACCTTACCTATATTGGCGGCGGCATAAAGACAAACCCCAACCGGTGGAGTGCTCAGGCCGATAACCAGGTTTAAGCAAATAATCATACCAACATGAATAGGATCTAATCCCATACCTACTACCATAGCAGGAGCCAAAATAGGTGTTACCAGCAAGATCGCTGGAGCGCTGTCCATAAACATACCTACCACTAAAAGAGCGAGGTTAATATAAAGCAGTTTTACCCAAAAAGGAACATCTAATCCTAATAAAAGGTCGGTGAGTTTTACAGCGATCCGTTCATTGGCAATAACCCAACCAAATAAATAGCAAGCGCCTACAATCAGCATGATGGATCCGCTATCTACAGCGCTGTCCACCAGGGCATTCCATAAGTTCTTCCAGGTGATGCTTCGGTAAACAAAAGCAGAAAGGAATAAAGCATATACACAAGCAAAAGCTGCTGCTTCGGTAGGAGTAAACCAGCCACTAATGAGACCGACAACAATCAAAATCGGCAAAAAAACACAGGGCAAGCCTTGGAGCACAGCCGCAATAAATTCTTTCAAGGTAGGCCGGATCATTTTAGGATATTTACGCTTGGAAGCGTAAATATAAACTACACACATCATGAAAAAACCCATCATGATACCGGGAATGTATCCGGCTAAGAACATATCCCCAATGGAAACTTTTGCCATAGCACCATATATAACAAAGGCAAGACTGGGAGGAATAATAGGGCAGCATGTGGATGCCACAGCGGTTAAACCAGCAGCAAAACCACTGTCATAACCCTCTTTCTTCATAGCAGGAATTATAATGGAGCCAACAGCAGAGGTTCCCGCCACAGCAGAGCCAGAAATCCCGCCAAATAAGATACAAACTAAAACGTTAACCATAGCAAGACCACCCCGAATATGCCCAACAAAAACCTGGGCAAAACGAACAAGCCGTTCAGTGATACCACCTTGGTTCATGATATTTCCAGCTAAAATGAATAAGGGCAAGCAAATCAACAGAAAGGAGTTAACTCCACGCATTATACGCTGAGGCACCAATAGCCAAGAAACATCACCACCTGTGAAGAAAATATAAACTAAAGTAGATAATATTAGCACAAAGGCAATGGGTACGCCTGTAGCCAGAAAAATAAAGAATGAAGTGAGCAACGAAATCATTTCCTAAGTCTCCTTTGTTTTTTCGCTTTTATTCTTATTTAACCGGACGGTATACATTCCCGTAGTAAATCAATTCCAAAAACTGGACAATGGAGTGATACATCATAAACACACCGGAAATAGGTATGGATATAAAAACCCATCCCATAGAAAAGGGCATGGTAATAGCTTTTTGCTCTATCTGATTTAAGGAATGTTGAGCGCCGGAAATGATAAATACTATCAGAGCAAGGAATAAACAAAGATAAGAAATTATTTGCACCGATGTTTTGATTTTACCCTTCAAGGCATTCGTCAAAGCATCTACTTGGATATGTAACAATGACTTCGAAGCAATGGCAGAACCCAGCATGGTGCTCCAGACAAAAAGATAACAAGCCAGCTCCATTGCCCAGTGTATGGTAATTTGAGTAAACAGTCGTAAAATAACTTGCACAACAATAACAGCAGTCATAATAAAACATTGAATCCCAATGACGACCTTGGAATATTCATTGATTCCATTCCCAATTTTGCGCAGACGGAGTATACATGCTTCCATAGTTTTATCTCCTATGAGCCGGTCTTTTTTAAATAAAAAGCCCGGCTCATCGTTATTCAAATATTTTCCTACTTTGCTTATTTTGTGTTACGAATAAGTTCTACATATTCTTTCCATTTGGGATATTTTTCATAGTATTTTTGATAGACAGGTTCACAAGCTGCTACCCAGGCATCCCGGTCATTAGGATAGGTGATGGTATATTTGCCACTTTCACTCAATTCTTTAGCCAATGCTGTTTCACTATCCCAGAACCATTTTCTTTGGGCTGCACCAGCTTCTTCAGCAGCTTCTTTAACCAAGGCTTGGTCTTCTGCGCTTAAGTTATCCCAAAATTTCTCGCCGGCAATGACGACACCTGCGGAATAGAAGTGGCTAATCATAGCGACATAGGGTTGTATTTCCAAATAACCAACGGATTTACCACATAATACACCGTTGTCCTGACCATTTACGATACCGGTTTGAATACTAGTGTAAATTTCGGCCGAACTAATGGGAACAGGGGTTGCACCCAAAGCTTTATACATATCTACGCACATATCGTTCATCATAGATCGGATTTTCATGCCTTTTAAATCATTAATGCTATTGATGGGTCTTAAGTTATTGGTGATTTGTCTCCAGCCATCTAGATGGAAGGCTAACCCAACGAGTCCATGTATGCCGGAAATTTGCTCCAACAAATTTTGACCGACGGGACCTGTCAGAACTTTTTCTATATGGTCGTCATCTCTGAACAAGAAAGGCATATCAAGAAGCATCAAATCTCGAATAAAACCGGAAAGGTTCCCGGAGGAGAACCAGCCAATATCCAAGTTCCCGGCTCCGAGCATTTCAGTACCTTCAATTTCGTCAGCTGTTAAGTCGCTGGGATAAATGGTTGCGGTGATACGACCACCAGATTTTTCTTCAAGGATTTCTTTGAATTTTTTTGCGCCCCAATCAAAAGGGCTATCAATGCCGGTAACATGCGCAACTTTAATGTTAATAGAAGAAGCTGCAGCAGAAGCATCGTTTCCACCACCTCCGTAAGCTGTAGCCAAAGACAATACCATCAGGCAAAGTAATAAAACCAACAATTTCTGTCTCATTCCGTATTCCTCCTTTAATTTCATTTTACTTTCGTTTTCATTCAATTTCTGTCTCATTCCGTATTCCTCCTTTAATTTTGCTAATTTTAGGAATTATTAAATGGTTTATTTTCCATATATCACCCCCCCCCATAAAAATTTTTTAATTTACGGTGAATTTAGATTTATTTGACAAAAAAATCCAAAGCACTAAATAGGTAGAAGACGAATTATATTTTTCTTCCGTTTATTATTAAAAGGATAATATTATTTATTATTGGAACATTAAGGTTTTTTTAAAGAGACTCTAATATTCTTGATATGTTCTACCATCAATTCTTTCGCTTGTTCGGCATTTCTTTTTTTAATAGCCTGGACCAAATCCCTGGTAGTTTCAATGGTATTTTCCCTAGTATCTCTGGATATTTCAATAATTTTCTGAGTTTCTTTATATAACATTTCTCCTATAATTTTCATTAATCCATTCATGATAGGATTATGGGTTGCTTCAGCTATAGTTAAATGAAATTCCAAATCTTTGACAAAAAAGGTATTTAAGTCCTTAGAACTGGCAATTTCATTAAAAACTCTTTCAATTACATAGATTTCTTCCTGGCTTGCATTTAAGGCCGCTAATCGTGCAAACTCACCTTCTAACATAATTCTTGCTTCCATGAGATAATCTAGAGAATAATGAGAGAATTCCGAAAAAAAATTAGTGATTTCATCATATTTGGTAGCAATCTCTAAAATATAGGTTCCTTTCCCCTGAATTACTTCAAGGTAACCTGAAAATGCAAGAGCTTGGATCGCCTCTCTAATAGATGCTCTACTTACTCCTAACAGATCGGCTAATTTCCTCTCTGATGGTAATTTTTCTCCGGGTTTTAAAATTCCCTTTTTTATTTGGTTTTTTATCTGCTGGACAATTACTTCTAAAGTAGATTCCCTTTTTATTGTTTTGAAACTCATTTTAACGCCACCTGTTAGGATATTAATTTTATTATGTGGTATGTTATCTTATGGTATGACCTCTTACCTGTATAATATTTTATCATATCTTTTTTGTTTGTCAAGGCAACTTCGCAATTTATCCACTCCAGATGTCCCCGGATTGTTATAAATCATACAAAAGTTTAGCCCCATATCCTACCCCACCAATATATTTTCTCAAATCATCAAAATTTAAATTTTCTTCTTTAGCCTTCTTTTCATCAAGAAAAACTCTTAATAATTTTCCTGCATAACCCTTGACCATTGATAAAACACCCTTCCTTTTATATTTTTAAATTTAATCCGCATTCTTGCAGCTCTTTAATCAAACCTGGTTAACAAACAATAAAACCTTTTCTATAGGTCCACAATATCTTTTTATCATGAATTTGTAAGATGTTTTGATTTTTAAATGAAAAGAAATCACTGCATTATTAAGAATTGTCGAATTCTCTAGTTCCAGAATTGAACTCAATATAATGCAATTAGAAAGAGTGATCTGATCTATACATCGATGCCGAGAACATTACATACCATCTCTGCTGCTCGTTACTGGTGCTTAGATATAATTGGGGAAAATATTCCGAAATTGTATCCAGGTTAATTTTCCCTACAATGTCTATCTTTTTTATTTACCTCCTGGCAAGTGTCTTTCTTCAAAACTCATACTAAAATCTTACAAGCTATCACCACAACCCCTTCATCCCAGGATATTGATCAGATAGTTTCCATTTTTTTATCTCAGAGATTGGTGGAGATTCATAGCTGCAGATTTTACTATGACCCCAACCAAAACTCTTGCGAAGTTCAACCATGAATTCAGCATATTTAAGCGGAGCTATGATAGCATCTATCACAGGAATTTTAAGATCCTCCTGAAGCTCTTTATAAAAACCAAATTGCATGGTACAACCAAGGATAATTACTTCAGCAAGTTTTTCATGAATTGCTTGCTCTGCAGCTTTATGTATTCGCTTCATGGTTTCTGTTTTATCCTTTTGAAAATCATTCACCTCTAAATCGACTGACTCAAACGATGCTAAACGATTAATTAAACCATAATTAACAACATTTTCATACATTTTGGGAATACATTTATTACTCGAGACGATAATTGAGAATCGGTGCCCTAATCCAGCAGCAATCAAAATACTTGCCTCGGCAGGAGCAGCAATGACAATTCGATCAGTAATCTCTCTTGCTTCCCGAAGACCCGGGTCATAAAAACATCCAATTATTGCAGCATCATAGCCCTCTTTTTCTGCTCTTTTAACCTGATGTAGAGTATCACCAATGATTAGAGCATCATAATAGTAGTAATTAAGATGCATTGGTCCTCTTTTGAGAGAAACTACATCTACATATGTATCCGCTCGCTTTGCAATATTAATATACTCTGCAATAGACCGATTGGAGTCAACCATCTCATTTATAGGATTAATCCAAAGAATACGATTTGTTATTTTCTTCACTCCCTTCACTAACCGTAATATTTTAGTTTTCTTAAAAGAATTTAGATAATATTGTTCTTTTTTAATCGATATTCGTTTTTTATCTTAGAGTGCTTTAAATTCTGCATTTCGGCTATTTGATATTGTTTAAGATTTCATTACAAAAAGAAATCCCTTTCTACTTCCCTTAGAGAAAATTTCTTTGCTTAAATCATCCATTTTATTCCAATAATCTCTATTTTGTATAAAGATGGCATCTAACAGTATGTCCCTCGTTTACTTCTGTTATAATCGGGTCCTCACAAGAGCAGATGTCCATTTTCTTATGGCAGCGAAAATGAAAACTGCAACCAGGAGGAATGTTTACAGGGCTTGGAATCTCTCCCTTAGATATTATCTTCTTGGGTTTAAGTGCTTCTTCTTCATCGGAAATTACTGGGATAGAAGAAAGTAACATTTGTGTATAAGGATGAAGTGGATTCTTAAAAAACTCAGAGGATGGCGCGATCTCACAGAGCTTTCCAAGGTACATAATGGCAACCCGGGAGGCTACATTCCTCATCAAACTCAAATCATGAGTAATAAAGAGGTATGATAACTTGAATTTATTTTGAAATTGAATCAACATATTAATAAGTTTCGCCTGTACTGAGACATCAAGAGCTGATGTAGGTTCATCCAATAGAACAAAGGAAGGATTTGTAGCTAAAGCCCTGGCAATGGCTACCATCTGTTTTTCTCCACCTCCAATCATCGAAGGATATTTGTATGTATAACTCACTGGTAATTGAACCATTTCGAGTAGCTCTTTAACTTTTTTAATACGACCCTCGTGATTTTTACTGATATTGTGTACTTTGAGTGGCAGTTCCAAGATATCCTTAATAGTCATTGAGGGATTTAAAGAGGTGCCAGGGTCTTGATAAACAATCTGTATCTCTTTTTTTATTGCAAGAGGGCGTTCCCTGCTATCCTGGCTAATATCCTTATCCCCCTTATATATAATCTTTCCTTTGGTAGGTCTATACATTCCAACTACTGTATAGGCTACTGTGCTCTTCCCTGAACCAGATTCGCCTACCAGACCAAACGTTTCGCCCTCTTTAATAAAAAAGCTAATTCCATCTACTGCCTTAACAATCCCCTGATATGTAAAAAAATACTTTTCGAGATGATCTACAAATAATATATTATTTGTCAATGCAATCACCTCCAAAATTCTGAAATAGAAAACAGGCAACCTCATGTTTCTCGCTGACCTTAAAAAGGGGTGGCTTTTTATCCTTGCATATAGGCATTACCTGTTTACATCTTGGATGAAACCGACAACCTTTTGGGGGATTGATATATTCGGGGATGTGGCCATCAATTCCTTCTCCTATTCCACCACCAGTTAGTCTAGGGATAGCAGCTAATAGCCCCTTAGAATATGGGTGTAATGGATGAGCAAATAAGTCTTTTGTCTTAGCCAACTCTACCATTACGCCAGCGTACATGACATAGACTTTATCTGTCATATTTTTAACTGTTCCTAAAGCATGACTAATTAAAATAATCGATGTATTATGTTTCTCTACCAGTTCTTTTAATAATCTCAGGATCTGGTCTTTTATGGTTACATCGAGCGAAGTTTCGGGCTCATCGCCAATAATCAATTCACTGGCGCTTACCAGAGCCATAGATATACACACTCTCTGACGCATACCCCCAGAGAGTTGGATGGGATAGTTGTGCAGCACTCTTTCCTGATCCGGTAGTGAAACCTCCTTTAATACTTGCATTGCACGTGCTTTGATTTCATCTTTTTTCATTTTCCTCCCTGATCTCCCTGAAAATCTAACGGCATCCTGGATTTGAGTACCTATTGTAAAGACAGGATTTAGGGCAGCGGTCGGATCCTGAAATATCATGGAGATTTTTTCCTTTCTAATTTGTTGGAGTTCTGCTCGGTTCATCCGCAGGATATCCTTACCTTTAAATAAGATTTCTCCCTTAGGGATTATCGCAGGGGGCATGCTGAGTAGCCTCATTATGGCTTTCATCGTAGTTGTCTTCCCACAACCCGTCTCTCCAACTAAACCCACTTTTTCTTCAGACATCACGGTAAAATTTACTCCATCCAATACTTTAAGTATTCCTCCAAAGACTTTGAACCATACATGCAAATTTTTAATTTCAAGTAACGGTGTAGGCATAAAATTTATCCCCTTTCTACTCCGAGCGTATCACGAATTCCATCTCCAAAAAGATTGAAACTTAATACAATTAACATAATTGCAAAAGCAGGAAATACTGATATCCACCATTGATCGGGTATATATTTGGAGCCATCGGCAACCATGCTCCCTAAATCAGGGGTTGGAGGCTGAGCACCAAGTCCTACAAAGCTCAAACTCGATCCAACCAGGATTATCCAACCCATATCCAAACTCATTTTGGTAAGGATAGGTGATATACAATTTAAGAGAATTTCTCTGAATAGTATATACATTTTATTTGCCCCAATCACCTCTGCCGACTTAACAAAAAACTCTTCTTTAAGGGAAGAGACAATTCCATACACCAACCTTGTATACCAGGGCCACCACGCAATAGAAATTGCAAGCATAGCATTAAATATGCTAGGAGTTAAAACAGAACAAACTGCCAGAGCCAAAATTAGAGGTGGAACAGCAATAAAAATATCGGTGATTCGCATAATTACTATTTCTAACCAGCTACCTCTATGGTATCCCGCGATTAGTCCCAGAACAACGCCTACAGGGACAATCAACAATAATACGGTGACTCCCATTATTAGGGAATACCGGCAGCCAAAGAAAATACGCGTTAAGATATCTCGGCCAAACGCATCTGTTCCGCATAAATGAGTTAAACTTGGTGGTTGGCTTGCTTCATAAAAGTTTATAAATTTACCGGCTGATTCAGGATATGGAGAAACAAGAGGGGCAAATATAGTAAAAAACAGAATTATACAGATCATTACCAGTCCTGTAATAGAAAGAGGATTACGTGAAAATTTATACCAATTTCTTCGAATATTTTCCCATCTTCTGGATAGTTCTTCTTGAGTATGGGATTTCTTTTGCATCTTATTCACCACTCCTTTCTGTTCCCAAACCAATCCTGGGATCAAGATAACCAACAGTCAAATCTACAACAATATTAGCGATTATGAAAACTAGCCCAAGCACAAGAACTACTGCTGTTATAGCATTGAGATCTTTTTGCAACATTGCATTCATCCCATAGCGTGATAGTCCGGGCCAGCTAAAAATCAATTCAACCAAAAAGGCATTACCTAAAAGTGAGGCAAAATCCAAGCCGTATATGGTGATAGTTGGAATAAGCGATGGCTTTAAAAGATACTTAAACATAATAGTTCGTTCAGGTATGCCGCATGACCGTTCACTTGCAATATAATCTTTTTGTACATTGTCAACTAAAGATGCTCGAGTAAGCCTTGCCTCTTGAGATAGTGGTCCCATAGCTAGACTAATTGCTGGTAATAAAAGATGCTTCAGGGCATCAAAAAATACATCAAAGCGACCTGTAATTAATGCATCGAATGTAATTATCCCTGTTATTGAAGGTGGTGGCACTACACCTGGGGTAAGTCTACCTATTGTAGGTAAGATTTCCAAGACGTAACTAAAAATTAATACAAAAAAAATGGCAAACACGAAAGCAGGGGTAACAATCCCCATGTAGGAGATAATCCGTACCAGGTTATCCACCCATGTATTAGCGAACCAACCGGAAATAGTACCGAGTATAATTCCTATAATCCCCATGAAAATCCCAGCATACAAGGCAAGTTCCAGACTTGCTGGGAAAAATGCCTTAATATCATCGGCAACACTACGACGAGTAATCAAGGACGTCCCAAAATTACCATGTAGAGCTCCCTTCGCCCAGTAATAGTATTGGACGTAAATAGGTTCATTAAGATGCATCTCTTCTTTTAGTCTCTCCACAACCCATTCAGGGGCTCTTGCCCCTAAAGCCATTCTCGCTGGGTTACCTGGCATCACACGAGCGATAACAAATATAAGTATAGAGAGTCCCACTAAGACAAATACTGAAAATACCAACCGTTTTGCTATAAACTTTATTGTTTTTCCCATATTTAAATAGAGAGGAGTCTATATAGACTCCTCTCTATAGATCCTCCTTTTCTTTACTTTAACAGTTCCGCTCGTTTATCCGGATATACTTTAATAAAACGCCCAGCAAAATTGTAACCCATAACCGGAATAACCTCTCCTCGGGCTGCAGGCCAATCTATATAGCCTGCCTGATAGGGGTGTTTCTCCATCTGGTCAAATATGAAGAGAGTAGGGCAAAGGTCTATAATGTATTGTTGTATCTGACTATATTTAGCAAATCTTTCTTCTCTGTTAACGGTCTTAAGGGCCTCCTCAATCATCGCGTCAAACTTGGGGTCAAGCAACCATTCATTTTGCTCCCATGTGGCAACTGAATCAGACTTGTATCGTGACTCAAGCAAAGATCCTGCCTCTGGATAGTGGGGAGCAACATTAACTCCTGCGACATGCGGACTTGTCTCCTCTGATGCCATTATCTCAATTATTGATGCCCAGGGGACCTTTAATGTCTCAACTTTTATTCCGATATCGGCCATATTAGACATAAATAAGAGGGCCATTTTCTCATTGTCAGCCGGAACGGAAGGAAAGGCAACGACGACAGGGTACTTATCTAATTGATCGTAATATTTAGACTGTTTTAACTCCGCCATTGCTTTATCCAGATTCCGTTGGTATTGAAATATTGTAGGATCGGCACCGGGAATTGACTGATTAACGGGACCCCTTGACTGAATGCAACCAGGGAATATCTTATCTATTGCAGTCTTGTAATCCAGAGCCCACGCCATAGCCTTTCGGAAGTGGATATCATCAGTTGGGGGCTTTTTTGTATTTAACATATAATAATGTGAACTTCCCGAGGCAAACCCCCCAATCTTTACACTATTAATCTTTACCAATGCATCGAGTGCCTCAACTGGCTGCCATTGGTCTGCAATTTCAAGTTCCCTACGTGACATTAAGGTCCTAATTGTTATCGGTTCACAGGTCCCGATCATCTTATATTCATCAGGGGCATTAGGGTCAATGGGTATCCAATAATTTGAATTTATAGTCATAAGTAAGTATTCTTCAAGAGGAAACTCCTTAACCATATAAGGTCCAGAGCCGGCATCGTGAGTTAGAAGGTATTCTTTACCATAATTACCCATATCACCATATGGTCCAGGTCTCTTAATATTCGCCATAACTAAATCCTTATTTAGAATATAAAACCTGTACAAAACTGTTTCGAATGGTCCGAATGGATGATTTAAATGGAAAACCACGGTATATTTATCTAGTACTTCCGTGCTTTTAACCACTTTAAATAGGTAAGCGTAACCCTCTCCAATAGTTATCAATCTGTCCATAGTAAACTTAATATCCTCTGCTGTTAGTTCAGTGCCATCATGAAACTTAATTCCCTGACGCAGATGAACTGTCCAGACTAGTCCATCGGCTGATACCTTCCAGCTCTCCGCAACATGAGGCTGAGGATCCCCTTTAATATCAGGATAAAAAAGAGTATCGTAGAGATTAACCAAAGACATAGAACTTGAAAAATCAGAGCCCACTGCAGGGTCAATATATGTAGGCCAAGACTCGTTAGTTCTGAAAGGCCGTTCTGCCGCACTTGCAGCTCCCAAACTTAATATCCCAATTAAACATAATGTAATCAATAAAATCTTTACACTCTTACTCATAAAATCCTCCTTATAAATAAAATATTTTAATTTAAGTTTAATTTAAGGTAGTAACTTATTGTTGCCCGTATTTACATCACCTCCTTTTAAATATTTCTTAATCAAGATAAGTTCGACCTTGAGTCATTCAGATTCAACTTATCCAGCTTCTTTTAAATTTGCCACCATCTTTAGGACTAGATCGTCCAAGAAAGATAGAAACTCCTCTTTATCTGTCATTACCTTATACTTATTAGCCTCAATTATACTTCTCACTTGAGAGAGAAATTCATCATAAATCTCATTTTTTTCTAAAATCTCTATCAGTTTACTAGCAGCATCCACCAACCTAAATGGACCATACATTTTTGTTTCCTGGTCCAGGTTTCTTGCACTTATTAACATATAACATATTAGTTCGAATATTTCCTTTTCTAATTTATCTTCCATTTGCATTCTTATACTCCTCAAAGAAGCAAGCCTCTCCAAACTTTCTCTTTGGAGGTTTTGGAGACTCTGCTGGATAACCAAGGGAGATTAGTAATTCTGGCACAATCCAATCCGGAATTTTAAGTAAGATTTGCACTCCTTTTTTATAGAATGATAAGACTGGACAAGATCCTATCTTTTCATCATATGCTTGAAGCATAATATTTTGACTAGCCATAGCAACATCCATTAGCGATAATATATCTCTACCGATTTCCCCGCCCTTCTTATAAGCAAGTTCTCTATCCTGACAGACTACAATTAGAGCACTGGGAATCCCAAATATTCCCGGACTCACTGCTTTTATCTTTCGAATCCGATCGCTATCAGTAACAATTATAAACACCCAGGTCTGCGCATTTCCTCCTGTAGGAGCCCAAACACCTGCCTCCACAAGCTTCTGTAAAATCTTCTTCTCTATCAAACGTTTTTCAAATTTCCGAATGCTTCGTCGTCCTTTAATTACTTCAAATACTCTCATTCCTACCTCTTCTCACTTAATTCTTTAAAGATATGCTGAATTACATCTACTGCTTTCTCCATATCTGCCACAGCTATATTCTCCTCTTTAGTATGTTCTGCTTTGACTCCCATCCCTATAACCACTGTTTCGATACCTTTCTCATTGTAGTTGGAAGCATCGGTTCCTCCGCAGATAATCTGTACATTTGGTTTTAAGCCTACACTACTCACTGCTCTCTTTGCAACTTTTACCACTTCGGCATCCTCTGAAATCTGGGAAGCTTTTATGAGTAGTTCCATTTTAACCTCTGCCTGAGCTCCTACAGTCTTAGCCGCTGTGAGAAACACTTCCTTAATTAAGTTGCTCTGGCGAAGACACTTCTCGTGAGATTGGCTTCGACATTCGATCTTGACATCTGTTTTCTCTGGAACAGCATTAAGTATTTGACCGCCTTTGATAATTCCAACATTTACGGTTGTCTCCTCATCAATCCAACCTTCTTTTAACATTGAAATCCCGTACGATGCAGCTTTAATAGATGATATGCCCTTTTCTGGTTCCATCCCGGCATGAGCAGCCTTTCCTGTAATATCTACATCGATACTCATATAGGATGGTCCACCAATGACAATAGCATCAAGAGCATCCATATCGATCAAAAATCCGATTTTTGAGTCAAGTAAAGATATGTCAATGTTTTTGGAGCCTTTAAGTCCAACCTCTTCTTCTCTTGAAACTACAATCTCTAAAGGAGGAAGCTGTTCAGCTGTTCTAATCGCTTCGAAGAGTTCTGCAATACCAGCCTTATCGTCCGCGCCTAAAATGGTCTCTCCTTTGGAACGGATTATTCCATCCTTTAAAATAGGTTCAATATTTTTACCCGGTTTAACGGTATCGGCATGAAGACCAAAGAGGACAGGCTCTGTGCAAGTGGTATTTTTGGCAGGAATCTTTACTATGAGATTACCATAATTATCAATGCTACATTTTGCCTTAAGCTCCTTTGTGAAAAGGTCTTTGAGGTATGAAATGAATTCCTTTTCCTCACCTGATTCGCTATTAATACGAACCATCTTAAAGAAAGTATCGATTAATTTTTTATTCATTCGTTATCTCCTTACTATGAAAGCCAAATACAAGTTTTATTTCTCTGGGCTGCATTGGTTTTTCATCATTATTTTCCCCATTTTCGAATTCTCGGTTATCCTTCTATCTATGCCTATTTATAGCATATATCATAAAATTTGACATAGGCCCCTTTTTTAGCCTACATTGGATCATGATAGCTTCTTATTTGGGCATCTTTTCTGTCTGCTGACATTATTGCTTCAATTAAAGTCCACCTGGGGTATTAATACTTATCTCATGCCTAATTAACATGGCAAAACCTATACTGAGTATGGACTTTAAACGTTCAACTACTTCATCATTTTTTTTAATTTGGCCCAAATAGACTTTACAGAACTAAGGCACGTTTTTAATTCTTCTAATAGTTCCGATGGATCATCTAAAAGCTTTCCTTTAGAAGGCAATTCAGCACTCCTTAAGAATTGCCTTCCCTTTGCCCCAAATAGATCAGTAAAACTTTGGACTTCTTCTCTGGTATTCTCCTGTCTATTAATGTCCGAGTTTATGAGCTAATTCAGCAAGGCGAGAATCAATCATTTGTCCTTTGTCCATAATCTGTTTTCCATCCAACCATACTGATGAATTTAAGCATATTCCATCTGAATGAGATGCTCCCGGTACTCCATTTGGAGTAAGTAATTGAGGACCAATGTTACCAAGACCCCATTCAGTACAACCCCAAATTCTCTCATCTTCGACGATATCTCCAGAAAGATGCGCACCAGGATTAAAACCATAACAAGCATGAGCTAATCTAAACATTTGCGGATCATTAAAACTTTTTAACCATATTTCGTATTCTACCGCTTGTTTCCCCCCTTCAACCTTAGTAATTGTTCCATTCTTAATTGTCAGACAAATAGGCTCTTCTAACTTACGACATGGAGGATCAACGGTTCCATCAAAAACAAGTAAACCATTAATCGAATCTAGATCCGGAACCCACCCAATTTGGCCAGCTAACATATGAGCCCCCGGAGCACTAGCATCTCCAAACTCAGCCGAAAAAGGATGATGTGGATCAGGTTTTCCTTCAGAAGTTTTGAGATGCTCAAATTCTAAATCAGTACCAGCAGGAGTAGTAAAATGAACGTGTTTAGCATTTTTAGTCATTTTAGTAATTTCCTCTAAAAATATTTTTAAAACAGGATAGTTAACTCTTCCAATTAATCTGGTCATCATATCTGGGGTCATACCTACTAAATTTAAATATCGCAGTTTTTTATTTTCTTTTATAGCCGTATCATATATAGTAGAATAAAAAATCCATTTATTATTTAATTCTACCCAAGCATCTGCCTCTTTAAGGGCAGCAGTTAACGGTTTAGAAGGTAAAAAAGAATCAAGAACTTTTCCACAACCTAAACCTGATGCCGTCCAAATTACCATTGGTTTTGCATCTAAGGCAAATGCAGCCCGCGCAATAGCATCTGCTACATGGGGATCTGTCTCTGTATCTGCCGTAATAATAAAAGATTCCCCTGGTTTTAATTTAAAAAGATCTCTGGTAAGGATCATAGATGATTTACCCAACTCATAATCATGATAAAACATTTATTCTTAATCTCCTTTTTTTAATTTTTTAATTATTATAGGTTTTACTAACATTCAAAAAAAAACAATTGCCAAAAAATATAGCTTATTGTATTATTTATCTTAACTATTACCTTCTCACCTCCTTTCGGCCTTATTTTTTCTTTCCTTTGAATACAAAATCCAAATATTAGAGGACTCTAAGCTATCTCTAATCACTGTACTATCGCCTGTATTAATGTTCTTTTGATTACTTTGACTGCTGCTAAGACAGGAAATAAAGATAAGATCCGCCTTACAAAATCTTTCCTTCCTAATATTTAATTTTTAAAGAACGGTTTTTCTGAAAGCCCATATCAAAATTAAGTTCTTCAACATTTTGAAGAACTTCAGAATCAGGTCATCATTACAATAACTTAGTGAGGATAATTCTTAATAAGAGGGTCAAAGGAATATTAGATTTTTATTTTCCTACTTTAGGTTTCTTAAGAGACTTACTATTGCTCTCGGATACATTAATCTTATTCGCTTTATTTGGAGTGATTAGATCCTGGATGTTTTTGGAGAAAAATTTACTATGACCAAAGATACAGAGTATAAATACATCTGAACTACAATTAATACAGCATATGAAAGTCTATCAGTATATAGTGATTCTAGAACTATAATCAAATGTCCTTATTCTTTGCCAGGAAAATTTATTGATTTGTCAAAGACCGCTTTTTAGAGTCCACTATGTTTTGATAGTTTATTGTCATTAAAATTCACCATTTTTTGTATAGTTATAAGGCATTGTTTAATTTGAGTAACTTAATTGTTATTAATCTTCTAAAGATACTCTAATATCCCTAATATGTTCGCCCATCAATTCTTTCGCTTTTTCGGCATCTCGTTGTTTAATCGCCCGAACCAAATTCCTGGTGTTTTCAATGGTATTTTCTTTGGTATATCTGGATCTTCCAATAATTCGCTGAGTTTCTTTATATAGCATTTCTCCTATAATTTTCATTAATCCATACATGAAGGGATTATGAGTTGCTTTAGCTATGGTTAGATGAAATTCCAAATCTTTAATGACAAAACTATTTAAATCCTTAGATTTAGCAATTTCATCAAAAATCTTTTCAATTACATCGATTTCTTCCTGGCTCGCATTTAAGGTTGTTAATCGAGCAAACTCACCTTCTAACATAATTCTTGCTTCCATGAGATAATCTAGAGAATAATTAGGGAATTCCGAAAAAAAATTAACGATTTCATCATATTTGGTAGCTATCTCTAAAATGTAAGTTCCTTTCCCTTGAATTACTTCAAGATAACCTGAAAATGCAAGAGCTTGAATAGCTTCTCTAACAGATGCTCTACTTACACCTAATAGATCAGCTAATTTTCTTTCGGAAGGCAGTTTTTCTCCGGGTTTTAAAATACCCTTCTTTATTTGGCCTTTTATCTGCTGTATTATTGTTTCTAAGGTAGATTTTTTATTTATTACTTTAAAATTCAATATATTACCCCTATTAAATAATGGTATGTTATCATGTGGTATGACCAGTTATCAATATAAAAATAACACATCTCTTTATTTTTGTCAAGTGCTTGTTTGCTTTGCTTTTTTTATTTAAAAATTAAAAGTGGACTAAATTAAGGTCAGAACTTTTAACTTTTAGCTAATAATTTTTTCATGAGATTATATTTTTAATAGGATTGGTGTTCTGTTCGACTGATAATTTCATCCTGCAAGATCTTGTTAAGATTATTAAAATAATCACTGTAACCTGCTACTCGCACAATAAGATTTCGATATTTTTCAGGTTCTTTTTGAGCGGTCCTTAGAGTATCAGCACTTGTCTCCTGTCACCCTCCCCTGACAAAGTTGTATGATTTTTTGGGCAATTTTTTCGGGGGTAAAACCGAAATAATCAGCTAATTGTTGGGCTGGGGCACTTTTTCCAAAAGATTTCATAAATACCGTATAATAAGAATTATTCAATAGCTGATACCACCCTTGACCGGTATTAGCCTCAATCACTACTCGAAGAGCATCCCCAGGTCCTAAGACTTCTTCTATGTATTTTTTTTCTTGTCTTAAAAATTCTTCTCTATCCGGAATAGATACTATCCGACTGGCAATGCCATTCACTTTTAATATAAGGCTTACTTTTAGAGCTATCGAAACCTCGCTGCCA
>Ga0307378_10003891_pt1 | contig 21647 bp, 17 predicted proteins | sample UN1MG_FD_202238 | JGI IMG/M metagenome (GOLD analysis project Ga0307378, IMG submission 202238) | Soil microbial communities from Risofladan, Vaasa, Finland - UN-1 | ecosystem: Environmental > Terrestrial > Soil > Coastal area > Acid sulfate soil | place: Finland: Risofladan, Vaasa | collected...
TTGAATTGATGAATAGCGCAGATTAACCGCACGAGCTAGAATTTAGGCAATGGGATATGTCTCACCATTAGCGGGAGGAGAGAGACGAAAATAGGACCGTCCCCATTCTTGGCCATTTTTAAATCTCGGTAATCGGATGGGTATCACCGCAAGTGGATGCGGTCGGGGTCGAGGTCCCGGCGGATGATGCGGAGCTCTTCCTCGGAGGGCGGGGCCGTTGTCTTCAGGCGCGGGCTGACCTTGACCTTCCAGCCGATATTGGCCTTGACGTCCTTGACGGCGACTCCCGGATAAATCTCCTGAAGGATCATCTCATGAGTCTTCTTAGCGAAACCGTAGACGCCAAAATCGGTAATGACCAGCGCCGGCCCCTTGCCCGGAAACCCGAACCTGTTTCGCGAATTCGCCGCATCGATAAACCCCGGGCTGGTGATGAAGTCGATCTTCCCGGGAAAGGACTTCGGGGACTGCTTCAGAACCATGATGATTTTCTTGGCGTGGATGGCGATCTCACAAGCCCCTCCACTTCCCGGGAGCCGGACTTTGGGGCGGGCATAGTCGCCGATGACCGTCGAGTTGATGTTGCCGAACCGGTCCACCTGGGCGCCGCCCAGGAACCCGACATCGATCAATCCGCCCTGAAGGTAATAATTGAAAACCTCGACCATGGAGCAGACCGAGATCGAATCCGTGGCCAGGCAGGGGTCGCCGATCGAAAGAGGCAGGCGGGCGGGCACGCAGCCGACAGCCCCGGATTCGTAGATCAGGACGAGACCGGGCGCCTGGAGGCGACGGGCCAGGTTGCAGGCGACGTTGGGCAGGCCGATCCCGACAAAGACGACCTCGCCGTTCTTGAGTTCCCGGGCCGCCCGGGCGACCATCATCTCGAAAGGCGTGTAATCGGCCATTATGTTCTCCTCACCCTCTCCTCAATCCTCCCCCATCAAGGGGGAGGAGAAAAAGGAAAGAGCGCCGTGCCTTGTTCGTGTTGACTGCGCCGGATTGCGGGGATTGCGTCGGATTGCCTTGATTGTTCGGGATTGCGGCAGTGGCACCAGATTGTGCCGGATTGTGGCGATTGCTTTACGTGCATTATTATTTACATTCATGCCAGTGCATTCTCATGGCACAGATTTTAAAAGCCATAATTGACGGATCCAGAGGGCCTATTGTCGGCTTTCAGTCTCTCGACATATTCGGCACCCAATTTCTCCCGGTATTCCCGGCGCCCTGAAACACGATAGACCCACTCCTCGAGGTACCGATCCAGGCCCGCTTTATCCTTGGATATCTTCGCCCATTCGACGTAAAATTCGTTGTCCCGGTCGTAGTAGCCCAGCGCATAGCTCGGATGAGCGGCAAAAGGCTCGATGACCACGGCATCGACGATCAGGCCGGGAATGACGGTCCGGTTGGGGTCGGCCCGCACCACGGATACCGGGACGAGCTCCTCGGCCACGATGACGACCTTCCGAGAGGCGAAGGCAGCCTCCCTCTGGACTCCCATGAGCCCCCAGATCTGCGCGTTGCCTTCTTCATCCGCCCTCTGGACCTGGATGACGGCCACATCGGGATTGAGGGCCGGGACAGTGGCGAGCCGTTCTCCCGTATAGGGACACTTGATGAACTTGATGTTCTTGTTTTTCTTGGGCAAGTCGCTTCCCTCGAAGGTCTTGAGATGCATGAAGGGCAGGCCCGATGCTCCGGCCATGAACCGGGCGACCATCCCGAAATGGCTGTATTCTTCGACCTCCACCTTTCTCGGGATCCCCATCTCGACGGCCCGGCGAAGTCCGAAGAGCGACCCGACTCCGGGATTCCCCGCCCAGCTGAAGACGAGCTTGCTGACGCAGCCGGCGGCCACCATCTGGTCGTAGATGAGATCGGGCGTCAGCCGGCAGGCCGTCAGGTTCTTTTTTTTCTGCCGGATGATTTCATGTCCGGCCGCAAAACAGATAAGATGGGTGAATCCCTCGATGACCAGCGTGTCGCCGTCTTTGACATATTTCTTGACCGCCTCGAACATGGAGATGACTTTGCAGCCCATGGCCCTCAGCCCTCCTTCTGAAATTCGCCCAGTACCTCGGCGAAAATCTCTACCGCCGTATCGACCTCCCGGGCATTCACGACCAGCGGAGGGCAGAAGCGGATGACGTTCTCGCCGCATGGCAGGAGCAGGAGTCCCCGGCGGAAGGCCCGCTGGACGATCTCCTCGGCTTCCTTGGCCGCAGGCTCCAGAGTCTCCCGGTCCTTGACCAGCTCCACTCCGATCATCAGACCCAGCCCCCTCACGTCGCCGATGAGCGGGAACTCCTTCTTGAGCTTTTTGAGCTTGTTCAGCAGTCGCTTCCCCATCCTGGCCGCATTGGCCATCAGGCCTCTCTCGAGAAGATCGAGGGTGGCCAGAGAGGCTTCGCAGGCCAGCGGGTTCCCGCCGAAGGTGCTGCCGTGCGTCCCCGCCTTCCAGGTCATGTATTTCTTCTTCGAAACCACCGCGCCGAGCGGAAGGCCCGAGGCCAGGCCCTTGGCCAAGACGACGACATCGGGCTCCACGCCGTAATTCTCGATGGCCAGGAATTTTCCGGTCCGGCCCATCCCGGACTGGACCTCGTCGACAACATAGATGATTCCGTATTTTTCGGCGAAGGCCTTGAGCTTCTGGTGGAACTCGGGCGGCGGCAGGATGTAGCCTCCCTCTCCCTGGATGGGCTCGACGAAGATGGCCGCTATCTCTTGCGGGCTCATCAGGCTTTGGCAGACCACCTTCTCGATGGCTTCGGCGCAGTAGATGCCGCAGGAATCATAGGTCAGGTGGTAGGGACAGCGGTAGCAATATCCGTAGGGGACGTGGTGCACTCCGGGCAGGAAGGACGAAAAGAAGCTTCGCTGCTTCGCCTTGCTCGCCGTCAGGCTCAGCGCGCCCATCGTCCGCCCATGGAAAGACCCCAGGAAGGAGATGATATAGGGACGCTTGGTGCAATAGCGGACGAGTTTGATGGCCGTCTCGATGGCCTCGGCCCCCGAATTGGTGAAAAAAACACTCTTCTCCCCTTCCATCGGCATTAACCGTGTCAGCCGCTCGGCCAGGTTGGCGAAGGACTCGTAGTAGAAATCCGTCGAACAGATGTGGAAGAACTTTTCCGCCTGGCGCTTCACCGCCCTGACGACCCGGGGGTGGCTGTAGCCAGTGATGTTGACGGCGATCCCGGCCATGAAATCGAGGAAGCGGTTCCCGTCCACGTCCTCGACCACCGCCCCTTTACCCTTGGCGATGACCAAAGGATACTCTTTGATGTAGGAGCTGGAGGTGTAGCGTCTGTCCTTGGCGACGACCTTCTTAGCCTTCTTTCCGGGAAGAGGAGTCTTGATGTCCGGAACCTTTATAGCCATCGTCCTTCCTCCTATATTCTTTTAAGGGCCAGGGCCATTCCCTGCCCCCCGCTGACACAAAGCGTGGCCAGGCCGAGCTCCTTATCCTCCTGGATCAGGCTGTGGAGCAGGGTGACGGTGATCCTGGCGCCGGTGCAGCCGATGGGATGGCCCAGGGCGATCGCCCCGCCCCTGATGTTCCTTTTGGCCGGATCCCAGCGGAGCTCCCGTTCACAGGCCAGGACCTGAGCCGCAAAGGCTTCGTTGATCTCGATGAGGTCGAAATCGGCCAGGCTCAGCCCGAGGTTCTTGACGAGCCGGAGCGTTGCCGGAACGGGGCCGAGCCCCATCTCCTTCGGGTGAACGGCCGCCGAGACGACACCCAGGACCTCAGCCAAGGGTCTGGCGCCCAAGTTGCGAGCTACCGGCTCCGTCGTCAGGACCAGGGCCGCCGCGGCATCGGTCAGCCCGGAAGAGTTTCCGGCCGTGACCGAACCCCCCTCCTTGAAAACCGGCGGAAGCTTGGCCAGTTTTTCGAGCGTCGTCTCCGGCCGGGGATGCTCGTCGTCGGTGATCGAACACTCTTGCCCCCGTTTGTCCTTAACCGGGATGGGGACGATCTCGTCCCTGAACCGGCCTTCATCTACCGCCCTTTTCGCCTTCATCTGGCTCTGGTAGGCGTACTCGTCCTGTTCCCGGCGGCTGAGGCCATATTTTTCGGCCAGGATCTCGGCCGTCTCCCCCATGATCATCTCCGCCAGCGGACAGAAGAGGCCGTCCCGGTACATGGCATCGACCAAAGCTCCATCGCCCAGCCGGTAGCCCCAGCGGGCTCCGTCCAGAAGATAGGGGATCTGAGACATGTTCTCGGTCCCTCCGGCCAGGACGACCCTGTTCTCGCCGAGAAGAAGCGACTGAGAAGCCAGGGCGATGGCCTTCATACCTGAAGCGCAGGCTTTATTGACCGTGAAAGCCGTCCGCTCGACCGGAATCCCGGAATGGAAAAGAATCTGGCGCGCCGGGTTGGGCCGGTTCCCCGCCTGCCGGGCCTGACCGAAGATGACCTCATCAACCTGCCCGGGATCCAGGCCCGCCCTTTTTATGGCCTCGCCGGCCGCGACGACGCCCAGACCGACGGCATTGATGTCTTTGAACGCTCCGCCGAACCGTCCGATCGGCGTCCGCACGGCGCTCAAGATCACGGCTTTATCCATGATGGTCTCCCTCAGATGACTCGTCCCATGTCGCGGAGCGTTTCTTCAAGCCTCTTCCGGATCAAGGCGATCTCCCGGGTGCCGATCGTAAAGGGAGGGGCGACCATAACGAGGTCGCCATTCGTGCCGTCGGCCTGGCCGATGTTCGGCCAGAGGACAAGCCCGAGTTCCAGGGCCCTGGAAACAAAACGCTCAGCATATTGTTTGGCCCGGGGAAAGGGTGTTTTCTTTTTCTTGTCGGCCACGAATTCGACCCCGATGAGAAGCCCCCTGCCCCGGACATCCCCGACGTGAGGATGGTCGAGGAGCGCTCCGAGCTCCGCCAGGAGTGTTCTCCCCGATCGAGCGCAAGCAGAGACAAGATTCCGCTCGACAATCAGATCGAGGGTCGCCAAGCCGGCCGCACAACCCACCGGATGATGGGCGAAGGTCTGGGCATGGAGGAAGTTTTTGCCGTGCATGAAAATCGGCTCGAGGAGCGCCGCCTTGGCGGCCACAGCGCTCAGCGGAAAATACCCGGAGGTCAGGCCTTTCCCCATGACCACGATATCCGGCACGAGATCGTAATGATGGCAGGCCAGCCACTTCCCTGTCCGGCCGGCGCCGGTCATGACCTCGTCGGCGATGAGAAGAATATCGTTGTGGTCACAAAGCTTGCGGATGACTTCCCAGTATTCCCGCGGAGGCACGGATGCTCCGGTGGAAGAGCCGCCGATGACCTCGCCGATGAACGCTGAAACCTTCTCCCGGCCCAATTTCTCTATGGCCTTTTCCAACTCATGGGCGCATTTCACTCCGCAGTCAGCCCGCGTCAGTTCCCAGGGGCAACGGTAGCAATAGGGGGCGGGGATACGCTCGCTTCTAAGGAGGAGCGGACGAAAGGCTTCCTGATAATGCTTCCTCGCCGACAGCGACAGAGCCGCCAGGGTGTTTCCGTGGTAGCTCGGGTTGAGGGAGATAACGCGGTGCTTTTCCGGCTTTCCGCTTTCGACCCAATACTGCCGGGCCAGTTTAATGGACGCTTCGATGGCTTCTGACCCGGATGTCAGGAAGAACACTTTTCCGCCCCGAAACGGCAGGAAAGAGGATACACGGGCGGCCAGTTTTTCCACGGGCTCATGGGTGAACTGGACGCCGCTGAGGTAAGCCGCTTTCCCAGCCTGCCTGGAAAGGGCCGCGGCTACCGCCTTTACGCCATGGCCGATGTTGACAACGGCCGCCCCGCCGCTCCCATCGAGGTATTTCCTGCCGTTAAGACCGTAGAGGTAACATCCGCGTCCGGACTTGATCAGCGGGAAGGATTTGTGGAGGTTGCGGTAAAGGACGGAGCCCTGCGGATAGCGATATCGTCTCATGACAGTCTTCTCATTTTATCACCAAGACGAGCTCCCTTGTCAAAATTTCCAAGTTTTCCATGATTTTATTCTTCGCATATAACATATTGCGCTCCGAACCTATGCTTTCTCACGATGGTCGGAGGGGATAACAAAGGCGAAAATGCGGCCGCAACCCGCAGAGCCGAAAACCAAATCACTATGTTTACATTTTACCCGATTAAAGTGATATTTGACTTTCTAATTTATCGGTTTATTATATTGATGTGATTAAAAGAACTCTTCTCGCCCAACTTGAAGCTCATCTGCATTCAAGGGAAATCAGCCTTATCTTTGGCCCCAGACAGGCCGGGAAAACAACGTTGATGTTGATATTGAAAAAGCTCCTTGAATCGCAAGGCTTGCCGACAGTCTATTTTAACCTCGATATCGAAGCCGACATGCGCTATTTTTTCTCTCAGGAATCGCTCATCCAAAAGATCGGACTTGAGGTCGGAAAAAAGAAGGCCTTTGTTTTCGCCGACGAGATCCGGCGAAAAGAGAATGCGGGGCTTTTTCTCAAGGGACTTTATGATATGGGGCTCCCCTATAAGTTCATTGTTTCCGGATCAGGCAGTGTCGAGCTCAAGGAGAAAATCCATGAGTCGCTCGTCGGGAGAAAAAGAGTTTTCGAACTCAACCCTTTGTCCTTTGAAGAGTTCGCTGGTTTCAAAACAGGCGATCGCTATGGAGACAGAATTTCGCATTATCTCAGCTCAGAGCCGGAAAAAACGCAGCATTTGCTTGAGGAATACCTGAATTTTGGAGGCTATCCGAGAGTCGCCTTAGCCGAGGATGCCCGTGAGAAGCAGAGAGAGATCGGCGAGATTTACCAGAGTTATCTGGAGAGAGATATCGCCTACCTTCTCCAAGTCAAGAAGACCGAGTCTCTGTCTAAACTGATCAGGGTCCTGGCGGCGCAACCGGGCAGGCTTGTCAATGTGGCCGGGCTTTCTTCAGAATTAGGAATAGCCGCTCCCACCATCAAAGATTACCTCTGGTACCTGGAAAAGACGTTTATTGTGCGAAGGCTGACACCTTTCTTCCGGAACATCCGGAAGGAAATTCGCAAGTCTCCCCTCTTCTATTTTTATGACCTCGGCCTAAGAAACTACGCTGCGGGCGCCTTTGGGCGGTTGAACGCGAACGAGGAGGGTTTTGTCTTTCAAAACTTCGTTTTCAATCTGCTTAAGGAACTCCTCTTTGGGACCCCCGCCGAAATTCATTTCTGGCAGACGTCGGACCAGGCTGAGGTCGACTTCGTCTTGGATTTCGCCCGGGAATTGATCCCGGTTGAGGTTAAGTATTCATATCTTAAGAGGCCGGCGGTTCCACGCGGCCTGCGGAGTTTCATCCTGCGCTACAAGCCGGCCAAAGCCTACGTCGTGAATTTGACTTTAAACGAGGCCGTCGAAATAGAAAAGACCCGGGTCGTTTTCATCCCATTCTTTGGATTGTCAGCAGAGATCTTGAAGCTTCGCTGACCCTTTCCTGGCGACACACGGGGTTCAATGTTCATATGAATATTCTTCGTGATTCTCTCTTTGACCGGGAGGAGAGGCCTGTCGGATTTCGGGCTCTTCCGGCCCGGCGGCCGTTTCCAAGGACACATCCCTTCTCTCCAAGGCCGACCTTGACATCGTTTGATGTCCTGACCTATGCTCCCTCAAGATGGTCGGAAGGGATAACAAAGGCGAAAATGCGGCCGCAGCCAGCGGAGCCGAAAACCAAATGACTATATTTTATTTACAGGAGAGTCATGGACCCGAGATTTCCTACTTCTGCCAGGCTTTTCATAGTGACCGCCTCGATTTTCTTCGCTTTCGGTGCGGCGCTCGTTCTTTGCAAGAAGAGCGTTCTCCCCGCCGTCGATCCCGCTGCCTATAAAGACTTCGTCGACCGCGTGGTCTCCGCCGAAAAGATCGACGAGCACCTGCGTTATTTCACAGCCGAGCCGCATGTGGCCGCCTCCCCCCGGAACGACGAGCTGGCCCGATATATCCACGGGAAATGGAAGGAATTCGGTCTCGAAGATATCGCCCTGGCGACCTATGACGTCCTTCTTTCCTTTCCGAAATCCATCAAGGTCGAGCTTGTCTCACCGCGAAGACTCCACCTCGAGATCAAAGAAGAGGGATACGCCGAGGATCCGGATACGCTGAACCCCGATGTCGGGATCCCTTACAACGCCTATTCGCGCTCGGGCGATATCACGGCGCCGCTCATCTATGCCAATGGCGGCAATCCGGAGGATTATGACCTCCTCGAGAAGCGGGGAATCGCCCTCAAGGGGAAAATCGCCCTGGTCAGGTATTCCTCGCCCTACAGCTACCGCGGATTCAAGGCCTTCACCGCGGAAAAGAAAGGGTTGGCAGGCCTCCTCATCTACTCCGACCCGAAGGAGGACGGATTCGCCCGGGGGGCCGTGTTCCCGGACGGTCCCTGGGGGCCGCCGAGCCATATCCAGCGCGGCGGGATTCCTTATGATTTCATCTATCCCGGCGACCCGTTGACGCCGGAGTGGGCATCGAAACCGGGCGCCCGGAGACTTCCTCCCGAGGAGGCTGAAACTCTTCCCAAGATCATCAGCGTTCCGCTTTCGGCCGAAAACGCCCGTCCGCTGCTCGAGTCCCTGGATGGTGAAATCGCGCCGCCAGAATGGCAGGGCGCGCTTCCTATAACCTATCGTCTCACCGGGTCGAAAACCCAGGTCCGGATGAAAGTCGAGATGGAAGATCCGGTCAAGACCATCACGAACGTGACCGGCCGCCTCAAGGGGACAGAATCCCCAGAGGAAGTCATCCTCGTCGGCAACCACCGCGACGCCTGGGTGTTTGGCGGGGTCGACCCTTCGAGCGGCACGGCCTGCCTGATGGAGCTGGCCAGAGCGCTCGGCGAGGCCAAGCGGGCCGGGTTCAAGCCGCGGAGGACGGTCATCCTGGCCAGTTGGGATGCCGAGGAGTTCACCCTCACCGGTTCGACCGAATGGGGAGAAGATAACAGAGACTGGCTGAAAGAAAATCTGGTCGCCTACCTCAACGTGGACAGCTCCGCCTCGGGCCGGAACTTCAGCGTCCAGGGAGTCCCCAGCCTGGTCCCCCTCGTTCACCAGGCGCTGAAGGAAGTCGAAGACCCCGTCGAGAAAAAGCCAATCTACGAAGTCTGGAAAGCGGGGATCACCAACGATGAAGGAAAGAGAGAAGAGGGCCGGGTCGAGCCGATCGGGAGCGGCAGCGATCATGCCGTCTTCCTCCAGCATATCGGCGCTCCGGCGCTGGACATGTCATTCGTCGGCGATTACGGAGTCTATCACTCCGTTTATGACAATTATTACTGGATGATTCACTTCGGCGATCCGGGTATGCGGTATACGGCGGCTTTAGCCAAGATCTGGGCCCGTATGATCATCAAGCTCGCCTGCCGGCCCGTGCTGCCTCTGGACTTCGAAGGCTATGCCCAGGAGCTCCAAAAATACCTCTCCGGCTGGGCGGTGAAATTTGATCCTGAGAAGAAAAAGGCGGCCGGCCTTTTCGCCCTTCTCGGGAACATGGAAAAGGCGGCCTCCCGGGTTCGACTTTATCTTTTTGATTCGGAAAAGACCAACAAGACTGATCCGGACCTCTTGAAGCGCATCAACAAGCTGCTCATCGGGCTGGAGAGAGAGTTCACCGACCCGGAAGGAATCCCGCGCCGCCCCTGGTACAAACACCTCGTCTTCGGCGCCCGGTATACGTATGCGGTCCTTTTGCTCCCGGCGCTGACCGAAGCGTCTGAGGCCGGCGATGAGAGAGGCGTCGACGCCGCCATCAAGAACCTCGAGAGGGCCGTAGCCGCCGCCACCACCAAGCTCGAACAGATCGCCTCTCTCGCTGCCGGAAAAGCGGAATCTTAAGTCAGCCGGCCGATCCGGAAAATTGACATCCCGTTTGGCCTTTGCTATAAGCCATAAAACGATGGGCGGCCCGCAGGATATTGGTTTCCGTCGGCCTGGATGCGGGCTCTCTCAGTCTGCGGCCAGAGCAAGGCGGCCAAGACTGATTGAGGCCCTGATCCTTGCGCAGGCCTTGGGACTTTTATTGATGGCCTGTTCGTCTACCGGAATAAAATCGAGAGAAGAACTCGCGCGCCGGGGCATCGAGTTCAGCGGAAAGAGTTTCTTCAACCACGTCAGGAGCGGCGATACCGAGATCGTCAGGCTTTTCCTGACGGCCGGGATGTCCCCCGATGTCCGGGACCAAGGATTCACCCCACTGCTCGAAGCGGCGAGAAGAGGCTATGAAGAGATCGCCTCAGCCTTGATCGATGCCGGCGCCGACGTCAACTCCGCAGACCCGTATGGAGTGACGGTGCTGATGTTCAGCCTTATTTCCGGCTCAATCCAAACAGCCCGGCAGCTCATCGAGAAAGGCACGGAGGTCAATTCCCGGGATGTCGATGGCCGGACGGCTCTCGTCGAGGCCCTGGCATCGGAAAACGACATACCCCCCGAGTTGATCGCCTCGCTCATCGAGCGGGGGGCGGACGTCAACGTCCGAGTTGCGAACGGTCTGACGCCGTTGATGATCGCCGCTTCGGGAAGTCCCCGACTGGTGCAAATGCTCGTCGAGGCGGGAGCGGATGTCAATGCCAGGGACGACAGCGGGGTAAGCGTGCTCAGGATGGCGATAGACAGTCCCGAGAACGCCAGGATACTCGAAGATGCCGGAGCGAGGCTGTAAGCCATGAAGACAATGAGAAAGCCGGCGCTGAGCGGGAACGTCCTCTGGAGCCGTCGGGAATTCATCAAGGGCATGGGAGCCGTCGGGTTGCTCTCCGCCTGGCCGGCATGGTCAAGGGCGGAAGGCGAACGGTCCGTCCAAGCTGCCTTCGTGTCCGGCGATATTTATTCAAGGCACGACACAGGCGAATTCGCCTATGAAAACGCGGCGCGTCTCCAGGCCATCATGGAAGGGCTGGAGGAGAAAGGCCTCTTGCCGCGGCTGCAGCGGAAAGAGCCCCGCCGGGCGAGCACGGACTGGGTGGAGACCGTTCATGACCCAGAATACATCGAGACCGTAAAAAGGGACGTGACCAGCGGGGCGCGGGAGCTTTCGACCGGCCATACCATCATCAGCCGCGACTCTTTCGATGTCGCCCTCTGGGCCGTAGGAGGAGTCCTGGCCGGGTGCGACGAAGTCATCGAGGGCAGGTCGCGGCGCGCCTTCTGCGCCGTCCGGCCGCCCGGCCATCATGCCTCGGCCAATCGCGGCACGGGATTCTGCATCTTCAACAACGCGGCCGTCGCGGCCAGGTACGTCCAGAAAAGATACGGGCTGGGGAGGGTGTTGATCGTCGATTGGGACCTTCACCACGGCAACGGGACCCAGGACATTTTCTACCGGGACGGGTACGTTTATTACTTCAGTACCCATCAGTGGCCCTGGTACCCGTGGACGGGAGCGGCCGACGAGACCGGCGAAGGCGATGGAAAAGGGACAACGCTCAACGTCCCCCTGCCGGCGGGCTCGGGTGACCGGGAGTTGATCGAAGCCTTCAACGGTAAGTTGCGGCCGGCGATGGACCGTTTCCGGCCCGAATTCGTCCTGATTTCGGCGGGGTTCGATTCGCGGACGGGAGACCCCCTCGGCCGTTTCCGGGTGACGGACGACGGGTTCAGGAAACTCACTGAGATCGTCCTGGCCATCGCCAGAGACCACGCCGCCGGCCGCCTGGTCTCGATTCTTGAGGGAGGATACAGCCTCAAGGGTCTGTCGAGCGCCGTTTCGGCTCATGTCCGGGCGCTGCTCGAACCTTGAACCCTGAGGTCTTTAAGTCAGGCGAGGAGAAAAAGGATGGGAAGAAAAACGCATTTTTCGAAATCATGGCTCGCGCTTATTCTTTTATTCAGCATCCTGTCGGTTCGCAGTGGAGCCGAGGGAGTACCTACAAAACAGCAGACGGCCCCCGTTCTCAAAGAGATCCAGGTGCCCGTTATCCACGTCAAGGGAAGCCACTACGAGGTCGGATATCAGATCGGGACGCAGCTCAAGAAAAACCTGCTCCAGGAAGTAGCGGAGATGAAGGCGGACCCGGACTGGAAGAAGGTCCGGGCCGAAGCGGAATTGTTCCTGGCCTATTCCAGGAAATATCTGCCCGAATACGTCGCCGAAGTGCAAGGAGCGGCCGACGCGGCCGGCCTGGAGCTCGAGGACCTCTTCCCCAGTCTGTGCGAGGAATTGGGCGATGAGAATTACCGGTTCACGAAGGGCTGCAGCGACCTCATCGCCTCCAACGACGTGACCGCCGACGGGTCGGTCCTGGCCGGCCACAACAACGACACTTCTCCTTCCACCCAGGAATTGGTCACCATCATCCATTATCAGGTGGACGGAGAGCCGGAGATCGTGGCCGTCGGCTACGGCGGACTGGGGATTAGCGTGGGCTATAACTCGGCCGGGATCAGCCTGACCGGAAACCAGGTCGACTCCAACGACATGCGGATCGGAGTGCCCCGGCTGCTCCTGGTCCGGAAGATCCTGGCCGCCCGGACGATCGGCCAGGCCATCGACACCGCGATCCTCAAGGAGCGGGCTTCCAACTACAACCAGGTGATCACCGATCACAACGGCGAGATCTACAGCATCGAGGGCTCGGCCACAGACTACGCGCCCCTTTATTCCACGGAGGGCTACCTCGTTCACACCAACCACTATCTGGCGCCCTGGATGAGGAAGTTCGAGTTCGACCCCCACGGTATCACCAGCTCGATCGTCCGCTACAACCGCGGGGTCAGGCTGCTCAAGAACAACCGGGGCCGGATCAGCGTCGACCTGCTGAAACAGTTCTTATCCGACCATGTCAATCACCCCGGCTCGATCTGCCGGCACGGGGCGTATGTCAAGACGACCTTCTCGGTGATCATCAACCTGACCACCGGAACGATGCTCCTGGCCAGGGGCAATCCCTGTGAAGTGAAATACAACGAGTATAAGCTTTTCACCCGGAAAGAGAGCTGAAGGGAAAGGCGGCCATGGAGAACGCGGAAAAAATCACCAGGCTGCTCGTCAACCTGATCAAGGCCCGCAGCTACCCGGGTATTCCCAAACAAGAGGCGGCCGTGGTCGCCGAGCTGAAATCTTTCTTGGAAGATCATCATATCCAGACAACCGTCGCCGAGGTCAAGGACGGGAGACCGAACCTCCTGGCCACGCTCGACAGCGGACGTCCGGGACGGCATCTCCTGCTTTGCGGGCATACCGACACCGTCCCGCCGAACGCCGGAAGCCCGGTCGATTTTTTTGCGGCCGTCGAGAAGGAGGGGAAACTCTACGGTCGCGGCACCGCAGACATGAAAGGCGCCCTGGCCGCGATGGCCGGAGCGCTGGTGGATCTGGCGGAAGGAGGATCGCCCTCTGTGGGCAAGGTGACCTTTGCCGCGGTCATCGATGAAGAAATGGAAAGCCTGGGCGCCGAAGCCCTCATCCGGTCCGGCTTCCGGGCCGATGCCGCCATCGTCGGGGAAGCGACGGAAAACCGCATCGCCATCGGCCACAAAGGACTCGAATGGCTGGCCGTCGAATTCTTCGGCCGGGCCGCCCACGGCAGCACTCCCGAAGCCGGGATCAACGCCATTTCGGCGGCTGCCGATTTCATTCGCCTGGTGGAAGGAGAGCTCGTGCATGCCTTCGAGAAGCGCCGCGATCCCGTCCTCGGGCTCCCCGTCATCAACATGGGGACCATCTCGGGCGGCGACCAGCCGAGCACCGTGGCCGCCCGCTGCACGATCAAGCTCGACCGCCGCTGGGTGACGACGGAGACGATCGAACAGGTTTTTGCCGACCTCGAGGGACTGCTCGCTGCGGTCAAGAAAAGGCGGCCCGGACTGACGACCCGTATTTCCCGCGTCCCCGGCGGCATGGCCACGATGATCCACGGACCCTTGACGATCGATCGGCAGCATGCTCTCGTCAAGGCCTCTCAGAAGGCGTTCGCCGACCTCGGCCTGCCAGCCGATCGCCTGACGGTCTTTCCCGCCTGGACCGACGGCGCGCTGCTGGCGCGAGAAGCGAACATCCCGACGGTCATCTGGGGCCCTGGGGAGCTCAACACCGCCCACTCGCCGGAAGAAAATATCCGGATGGCCGATGTTCATCTGGCGGCCGCGCTCTATGCGGAGGCCGCTCTGAATTTCACGGGGTCGCGGTGAAAAGCCGGGTTCCTCACACCTACGTGCTCCTTTTCGGCTTGATGCTCCTGGCCGCGATCAGCACCTGGATCATCCCCGCCGGTTCTTACAACCGGGTCATCGAGCACGGACGCGAGCTCATCGACCCTGATTCCTTCCAGCCGGTCGAAGGAAGGCCGGCGGGCATCACGAGCCTGTTGATGGCTTTTCCCAGGGCCCTGGCGGAAGTGGCGGACATCGTTTTCTACATCTTCATCATCGGCGGAGCCTTCGGCGTCCTGAACCGGACCGGGGCCATCCAGGCAGGGATCCATTCTCTCGTCCGCCGGCTGGGCGGAAGGAGGACTGTGCTCCTGGTCGTCCTTACTCTCGTTTTCGCCTTCGGAGGCGGCAGCATCGGGATCGCCGAAGAAACCCTGGTTTTCCTGCCGGCCCTGCTTCTCCTGGCCAGGTCTTTGGGATACGACTCGCTCGTCGCCGGCGGAATCGCCCTGGTCGGGGCGAACGCCGGGTTCGCCTCGGCCTTCATGAACCCTTTCACGGTAGGAGTGGCCCAGGGGATCGTCGGCTTGCCTCTCTTCAGCGGGATGGAATTCCGCCTGATCCTCTGGACGATCATGACCGCGGTCACGATCCTTTTCCTGGCCCGCTATGCCGCTCGGGTCAGGGCCAAGCCGGAGATGAGCCTGATGTATGAGTTCGATAGACAGCGTGCCGCGCCGGTGGAAGCAGAAAATTCAGAAAGGTTCAGCCGCCGCCACAGGGCTGTCCTCCTCGTTGCCTTATCGGCCCTGGTGATCTTGGCTCTGGGAGCCCTCCGCTGGCACTGGGGGATCCGCCAGCTCTCGGGGCTGTTTTTCGGCCTGGCCGTCATCGCCGGCCCGCTGGGGAGACTGTCCGCGGACGAGACCGCCAGAAGCTTCATCAAGGGGGCGGCGGAATTGACCTACGCCGCTCTGGTCGTCGGGCTGGCCCGGAGCATCCTGGTCATTTTGCGAGATGCCCAGGTCATGGATACCCTGACGCATGCCCTGGCGGCGACGGTCCGGCGCTGGCCATCGTCGGTCAGTGCCGTCGGGATCTATATCGTTCAGAACGTTCTCAACTTTTTCGTCCCCTCGGGCTCGGGCCAGGCCGCCGTCTCGATGCCGATCCTCGCTCCCCTCGGTGATCTCCTCGGGATCACCCGGCAGACCAACGTCCTGGCGTATCAACTGGGGAACGGCCTGACCAATATCTTCGTCCCCACCCAGGGCTACTTCATGGCCGCCCTGGGAATTCTTGGAATCCCCTGGTCGAAGTGGGTCCGCTGGCTTCTGCCCCTGCTTCTGATCTGGGTGGCCATCGGCTGCGCTGCCGTCCTCGTCGCCCAGGCCATCCACTGGGGACCCTTCTGAAGACTTAAATTCTTCTCTGCCCGCCTTTCACCATGAGAAATGAGCTCAGGCCTATTCGTCTAAGAAAAGGAAATCGAAATGGGAAGGTGCCAGGATGCGAAAACGAATAGAATGGATGGACGAGAGGCTCCCTTTTCCCCTGCGGACTGTGCAGACGGAGTTTGGACCCGTCGACGTCTATGACATCCCGGAGGATCAGAAGCCGGTCGTGATCAAGAAGCTTTATCCCTTCCAGCCCTTGCCCGGTCTTGAGGACGTGATGGAAGATATCCACGCGGAGAAAACCTTCAAGGTCAAGGACTTCATGGTGACGAGGGAAGAAAGGATGAACGTCCTGGCCAGCCCCTACTATCTCGAACACGGCGGCACGGTCATCGACTGGATCCCTGTTTATGAGGATGAGATCGATCCGACGGTCTGAAGCCCAGGGCACAATGACAGGCCCTTTATTTCAGCGGCGGGATATCTCTTCGTAACAGGCGTTATAGTGGAGCGCGTTTTCCACGGGTGTGTTCGGCAGGATTTGGTTCCCTACGGACAGGAAGAAGCCCGCAGGCGACGATGTCATCAAACCGCCTCGCACTCAGTCCGGGCGGATTAAAACAAAAAAGGAAAATGATATGCTGTCCCCATATTACACGTTCAGTGTTTCAGGATGAAGGCGGCGATGTCGGCGATGACATATTCGGCGACGCTGCCGTGCTGGAGGGTATATTCGTTGGGCGTGGGAATCCCCTGGCCTTCGAAGAAGAGATGATTGAGCTTGGGATAAAGCTTGAATTCGACGCCGGCGCGGCCCTCCAGGGCTTTTTCCCAGTTCTCGAAATCCTCGGTCGTCACCTGGTAGTCGCGGCTTCCCTGGAGGATGAGCATCGGCTTCTCGACCTGGAGCGCGACAGCGGGCGGATAATAGCCGCGGAGGCCGAGCCAATAGGCCGGCGAGGCATTGATGATCCTCTCGGCCGACCCCGCGTCCGCTTCCTGGAGGCCGTTGATCCTGGCGACCTGGGCTTTGATTTCTTCGAGCTGCTTCTTGTCGTCGGCCAAGGTCTCGCCGTCGAGGCCGAGAAGATAGGTCATCTGCCGGAGGTATGTTTCAGCAAGGGGCTGGGTTAACCCGGCCATGATGATGAACCCGGAAATGCCGAGGTCCTGTCCGGCCAGGGCGATCCGCGGAACGAGCATCCCGCCGAGGCTGTGACCGAGGACAAAGATCTTTTTCCGGTCGATCCCCGGGGTCTTCTGCAGAAGACGGACCGCCGCCAGGGCATCCTCGATGGTCTCTTCTTTGACGGTCAGACCGGCGGCCAGCTTCGGATCGGCCACGAGCTTGGTCCCATAGATGAGCGTACGCTTATCGTAGCGGAGGACGGCGATCCCCCGTGTCGCCAGCCCCCAGGCGATGTCCCGGAAAGGCTTGTTCGGGCCGATCGTTTCGTCACGGTCGTTGGGGCCGGAGCCATGGACGAGGACGACCGCCGGAAACGGTTTCTCCCCCTTGGGCATGGCCAGGGTTCCAGGAAGTTCCCACTCCCCGTCCCCGACCGAGACGTCTGTCTCCTCGAACTGAGAAGCGTCGGCATACCCCGGCGGCTCGTATTTGGCCGGCGGAAGAGAGGGCACGAACTGGAAACCCGTGATCTTGTTGTGCTGGTCGAAGACAACGCGGGCATCGAGCGTCACCTTCTCGAACTCGCAGGTCACATAGGCCACTTCATAACCGGCCAATTGGTCGCGGCGGGCGGCCGTCTGCCGCTTCAAAACACCGATCTTATCCGGCACCTGCTTCCAGAACTCTTCGAGCTTGTCCGGCCCGGAGACCTTCAACATGGTCTCGTCGAAATCCCTAGCCGCGGTCGGGAAATCGCCGCGCTGAAGGGCCTCCAGCATCGCCCGTGCCTTGACCACGAGCTCGTCTTCCGCCGCCCGCTCCGGCTCTTGGGAAAACACGCCCGCAATAAGCAGAAAGACGGCCACAATCGCCCATCCCGTTTGTCGTCTCACCGCGCGCTCCTTTCTCAAAGCCCCTTTAATATACATCATCCGGCCCGTCGAGTGAACGCAACCGGTTCAGAAAGAGAGCTTTTTGGTATGAATCTTGCATTTATGAATTGAGGTGATCGATGCCCATCATAATAAGGTGATCGAGCAGAAAGGACCGACCCATGGCGTCGTCTTATACCCGGAAAAACGCATTGTCCCTTATCTCATTCAATCCAGCGGCTTTCCGCGCCGGACGGGAAACCTTCGCCGGCATCCGAACGTATAATAGAGTGGAAGACAAGGGATAGATCCATGACCGAGCCCCGCCGCCGGACTAAAAAAAGATGCAAAGATCCTTGCTTGAAAGCAAAGAATCCTTACAATATGATCTCTCCCGGTGAAGGACGATGAATCTCCGTTGCCCGGAATGTCACGCCGATAACAGTGAAGACAGCCGCTTCTGCAGGCGCTGTGCGACCCCTCTTCTCCACCCTGTCCCCCCTGAGCTGGCCGGTGCGCCGACCCTGATCTATTCCTCACCTTTACCGGAGCTGACCCCCGGTACGACCTTCGCCGGCCGATATCTGGTCATCGAGGAGCTCGGCAAAGGCGGAATGGGAAAGGTCTACAAGGTCCTCGACCAGGAGATTAACGAACGGGTCTCGCTTAAGCTGATCAAGCCAGAGATCGCCGCCGACCGGGAGACCATCGAGCGCTTCCAGAACGAGATCAAGATCGCCCGTCGGATCACTCACAAGAACATCTGCCGGATGTACCATCTCGGCCGGGAAAAGGACACTTTTTACATCACCATGGAGTACATCCAGGGCGAGAACCTCAAGAAGATGATCAAGATGACCAAGGGGATGAGCCTGGGGACCGCGCTGAGCATTGCCCAGCAGGTCTGCCAGGGGCTAGCCGAGGCCCACCGCCTTGGCATCGTCCACCGGGACCTCAAGCCCCAAAACATCATGCTCGACGAGGATGGCGGCGTCCGGGTCATGGATTTCGGGATCGCCAGCTCGGTCGAGACCAAGGGCGCGACACTCCCCGGCATGATGATCGGCACGCCGGAATACATGAGCCCGGAACAGATCGACGGGGGGCAGGTCGACGCCCGTTCAGATATTTATTCCCTGGGCATCATCCTCTACGAAATGCTGACGGGAAAAACACCCTTCTCCGGGGATACGCCCTGGAGCGTCGTCTTGAAGCAAAAGAACGACGCACCCCACGACCCCCGCGAGATCAACCCCGAGATCCCGGAGTCGATGAGCCGGGTCATTCTCCGCTGCCTGGAGAAACAAAAAGAAAAACGATACCAGAGCGCCGAGGAACTGCTCGCCGAGCTTCAAAACATCAAGGAGGAACATTCCCAGGTCGAAACGCGTCTGAGAACGAAACAGGTCAGCGGCGCCCGCCGGCCCTTCCTTAGGATCCCCGTCAAAAAAGCCGCCGGCTGGGCGGTGGCCGCCGTCTTCCTCATTCTGATCGTCATGACCGCGGTCAAAATGATTTTCCAAAAACCAGCCCCCGTAGCGGCGGAGGACATGCTCAAGATGGCGTTGATCAGCTTCGAGAATCAGACGGGCGACCCCTCCTTCGACTATCTCCAGGACGCCATTCCCAACCTTTTGATCACCAGCCTCGAGCAGTCCGACCTTTTCCGCATCACCAGCTGGGAGCGCCTGCGCGACCTGCAGAAGCAGCTCGGAAAAGGGGACCAGCGCGTGATCGACAGCGACCTGGGGATCGAGCTCTGCCGGATGGACGGAGTGCAGGCCATCATCCGGGGAAGCTTCATGAAGGCGGGCGATACCTTCGTCACCGATGTCAAGGTCCTGGATGTGGAGACCAAGGGTCTCCTCAAGACCGTCAGCGCCCGCGGCGAGGGCGTCGACAGCATTCTCAAGAGGCAAATCGATGACCTGAGCCGGGAAATCAGTAAGGGATTCGGCCAGGAAGAGCTTGTGACCAGGGTCAAAACGACGCCGATCGCCGAGGTGACGACGAACTCGCTGGAGGCCTATAACTATTTCCTGCGGGGACGGGAAGACTACGAAAAATTCTATTTCGAAGACGCCCGGCGATACCTCGAGAGAGCCGTCGAGCTCGACCCCGATTTCGCCATGGCCTACTCCTATTTGGCCAGGGTCTACTCGTCGCTGGGAAATTCCCCCGCCGTTGAGCGGGCCGTCCATAAACTCGAGAAGATCGGCGGCAAAGTCAGCGGGAAAGAAGGCCTCTATATCAAAGCTCTCCTCGCCACCGGCGGCAAAGGAAAAAATGAAAACTACGTCGATATCCTCCGAAAGATCATCGCCGAATACCCCGAGGAAAAAAGGGCGCGGCTGGACCTGGCGGCCCGTCTCAACTTTACGGGGAAGCTGGAAGAGGCCGCCAAGGAGCTCGACCTGCTGCTGAAGCTCGACCCCAAGTTCGGGCCCGCCCTGAACATGATCGCCTATGTCTGCGGCAACCAGAAAAAGTACGACCTGGCCATCAAGCACTTCAAGGAATACGCAGCCGTCTCGCCGGGCGATTCCAACCCTTACGATTCCATGGGCGAGCTCTATTTCGGCATGGGCAAGTTCGATGAATCCGTAGAGAAATTCAAAGAGGCGATCCGGATCAAACCGGACTTTGGTTCGGACAACAAGATCTCCTACATCTTCGCCCTCAGGGAGGAATATGCCGGCGCCCTGAGCTGGATCGACCAATTCATCGCCGCGGCGCCGTCCAACGGGATGAAAAGTTGGGGCTGCCAGCTCAAGGCCCTCTATGATCATCTCTTGGGGAAAACAGGAGCCGCCCTCGTCGATCTCGAGAGGGCCAAGGAATACGCTCTGGCGGACAACGACTTTAACAATGCCGACAACCTCTACCGGTCGCTGATCTGGACCTTTTGTGATTTGGGACGGTACGAACAGTTCATCCAGACGGCCAAAGAGCGCTTCGATTTCCGGGCCAAGCGCCAGCTCCGATCTGGACCGCTAAACGAGATTATCCTCACTTTCTATCAGGGACTCGCCGACATCCGGCAGAATCGGCCGGACGCGGCCAAGGCCAAACTGGCCAAGATCGACGCCCTCCGACCCAAGGTCGTCGATCCGGAAAAACCAACGCTGGAAATGGCCTACAATCATCTCCTGAGCGAAGTCCTGGCCGCCCAGGGTGAACCGGAAAAGGCGATCGATGCCTATAAAAAGATCGGCGGACCGGCTATCAACATCGGGGGCATCGGCACATTGATCATGCATGGCGTACCCTACATCCTCGATATCCCGGCCAGAGCCTATCTGAAAAAAGGCCAACTGGACAAAGCCATCGTCGAATATGAGAAGTTGATCTCTCCCGATCCTGTGGCCCGGAAATACGAGCTCATCCATCCTCTGAGCCGTTTCCGGCTGGCCAAGCTTTACGAAAAGAAGGGCGAATCCGCAAAAGCCCTGGAACAATATAATAAGCTCACCCTGATCTGGAAAGACGCCGACCCCGACTTCGCCGAGGCCCAAGAGATCAAGAGCCGCCTGGCCGCTTTGAGAGCCGACTGAGCCGGACTGCCTATTCCCCCTTCATCATAAATACCCGGTCCTATCATTATCCGGAATCCTAAAAACTGGTTGACTGTCTGAGTTTGGAAAAGTATAATTTTTCGCATAATACGCAATCCCTCATGGAATCGAATAATAGGAGGCAAATGGATGAGCCGACAAGTCTTTATAAGCTATTCAAAAAAAGATGAGGCGGTCGCGGATACGATCTTAAAAAAACTCGAGGGGAGTGGAATAAAGTGTTGGATAGCCCCTCGGGATATTCTGGCCGGAAGGAGCTGGGCCGCGGCTATCATAAGGGGCATCCGGGAATGCCCGGTGATGATCTTTGTTTTTTCTGCGATTTCCAACAATTCTCAACATGTCATGAGAGAATTGGATAGCGCCCTCGACGAGAACATCAAGATCATCCCCTTCCGGATCGAGGATGTACAGCCTTCGGATTCTATCAAATACTACATCAAATCGGCGAATTGGCTGGATGCGTTCCCGGAGCCAAAGGAGGAACACTTCGAACTTCTCGTGAAGACAGTGAAACAGCACCTGATAGAAAAAGGAGAGGGTGATCGCCAAGAAACGCCCTCATCATCTCC
>Ga0307378_10003893_pt1 | contig 21636 bp, 21 predicted proteins | sample UN1MG_FD_202238 | JGI IMG/M metagenome (GOLD analysis project Ga0307378, IMG submission 202238) | Soil microbial communities from Risofladan, Vaasa, Finland - UN-1 | ecosystem: Environmental > Terrestrial > Soil > Coastal area > Acid sulfate soil | place: Finland: Risofladan, Vaasa | collected...
CTCTTGAACGCCGGCATCACGCCCACGGGCAGGGCGTAATCACCGAGGGGCAGATCGCGGTTGAAGGCGATCTTCGCAAGCCTGAGCCCGATCTGCCGTTTGTCCATGGCCTGCGCGAGCTCGACGAGGAGCACCTCTTCGGCGGCGTTATCCAGGGTTCGCGACAGCGCCAGGAAGAACTGCGGCGTGAGCCATTCTACATTGGCCGCGCGGGCGACGCCGATGGCGCGTACGCCGTTGCGGGACATGAAGCGGTCGATATCGGCTTGCGTCGGCACGGGCGTGGACGTCACCTCGAGCCGGGCCGGCCGCGGATCGAGCGCCTGGCGCCCAAGCTGGCCATAGAAATATTGGGGATATTTGGCGGCGCCGTGGAAGTGGATGACGGCCGAGGCGCGATCGCCCAGCGCCAGCGCCGTGCGGCCGAGCCAGTATTCGCCCAGTGAGATGTTTCGGGAGTCCGTCGCCGCCTTACGCAGCGCCAGGAAATGGCGCAGCGCCGTGTTGGGCTCGTTGAGATAGCGCAGCGCGACCCAGCCGGCCAAGAACTCCGCCTCGATGAACGAGTCGCCCGTGGCGAGCCCGTGCTTCGCCGCGATCTCATAGGCGGTGCGGGGATGTCCGTCGTTGAGTGCGGCCCGAACGTTGATGCGCCGCTCGATCCACCATTCATTGAGGTCGAGCAGGATATTGGGCTCGAGTGGCGCATCGAGCAGCAGCTTCCAGGCGAGCAGCCTCTGATCCTTGTCCTTGGTGCGCCGGAGCCATTGAATGTTGTTGAAACGCAAGCCGATATCGGCCTCGACGGCATTGTCTGGCAACGCATCGAGAAGCTTGCCGGCGTTGCCGCCGCGCTTGATGACGGCGATCCTGGCATCCACCTTCTTCTGCTCGTCGGCGGGAAGCAGCTTGGCGATGCGCAGCGCATCCTTTGTCGCCGATTCCTTGTCGGGATAAAGCAGTTGGTCAATGCGTGCGCGGTGATGCTCGTCGGTGAGCATCTTGCCGTAAGAGTCGAGGATCTTCTTCTCGACATCCTCGTTGAGCTTATGGTCGCGCCATGCCGAGGTCACGAGATCCTTCGCCGCGGCTTCGTTGCCCTCCGTCATATAGACGCTTGCCAACGCGGCCTTGCCGGCGCCGGTCTGCGGGGCTGACGGGCCAAAGAACGTCTTGATCTGCTCCGGTGATGCCTCGCCGAGGAATAGCGAAGTCTCGGCCTTCTCCCGAAGGTCGTCCTGGCCGGGCCAATCCGGATGGGACAGTCTGAATGTCTCCACGTCCTCGGCGTCGAGCAAGGTGCTCTTGTTCTGCTTAAAGCGATACCAGAGACCGAAATCGCGCACGGCAGGGTCGGAGATTTTCGCCGCCGTCTCGTCGATGCTGCCTTTGTGGCGCATGACAAATTTAAGGCGGCTCTCGTCCTCCGAGCTCAGGTCATAGGAGAGCAGCGGCTTCAGGATGGATGCGTAATCGAGCGCGGGCTCGGGCGCAGGCGGATCCATGGGCGAGCCGCGGTTCGGATTGATGTCGGGTGGTGGGGCATTGTCCGGCGCGACGAACGCCGAGCCCTCTGCCTGCTCTGTCTGCGGAGAGGGTTTCTCCGGATTGCGCTCAGGCGCAGGGATCGCCGCGACGGTCGTCGCGTCGCCGTCCTTGGCGGCCTCAGACTCAGGTGCGGCGGGCGCAGCGTCTGGTGTCTGTGTCGCCTCAGCTTCGGTCGACGCTATTTCAGGTGTGGCCGGCGCGGCCTCGGGTGTAGCGGGCGCGGCGTCCGGGGCCGCTGTCACCTCGGCATTGGGCGGCGTCGTTTCTGGTGCGGCGGGTGCGGCTTCTGATGTGGTGGGGGCGGCGTCCTGCGCGGCCGGGGCTTGCTCGGCCGATAGGACCGGGCGCTCCGGATTGCGATCCGGAAGCGGCACGAGCTCCGCCTTCGCCGAGGCAAGACCGGGCGCGAAGCAAGCTAAAGCCACAACAGCAGATAGAGTGTGCGCGCGAATGCGTTTCATCTCGTCGATCGGTACCGGTTACGACCTGCGTCTAGCGGTCAGGACGTCCCCCGACCGGGGAGCCGCGACGATAAAGTCCGCTACAGTGTACCTAAATTGAACAATGTCTGAAAGATTCCGGCGGAAAAATGACTGAAGCGGCGTTGTCCAAGGTTAGAGGAGCCCTTAGAAGAACCGGGTAAGCTATTCGCCACCATTATATTTCTTTGAGTAGAGAATCGTGGCGGCCGGGCGGCTTTATCCCTAACGTGGCGCACTGGCGGGGGCTGGCTTGCCGCCTCAACCTCGAGCCCCTATTGTCCGCCCGACTTTTCGCGACCGTCCCCCGTAACACGCGCTTCGCCCGAGGAACTCCGCTTTGTCCATGCCGCCGTTTCATGGCTCGATCACGGCCCTCATCACGCCCTTCAGGGACGGCGCCCTCGACGAGGCCGCTTTCCGGAAGCTTGTGGCGTGGCAGATCGACCAGGGCACCCACGGGCTTGTGCCGTGCGGCACGACGGGCGAGTCCCCCACGCTCAATCATGAAGAGCATCGGCGGGTTATCGAGCTATGCATCGAGGCGGCGGGCGGCCGCGTGCCGGTGATCGCCGGAACCGGTTCCAATTCAACTGCCGAGGCGGTCGAGCTGACCCGTCACGCCAAGGCCGCCGGCGCGGACGGCGCGCTCGTGGTGACGCCCTACTACAACAAGCCGACCCAAGAGGGGCTCTACCTCCACTACAAGGCCATCAACGACGCCGCCGACATTCCGATTCTCATCTACAACATCCCGGGTCGCAGCGTCGTCGACATGTCGGTCGACACCATGGCGCGGCTGTCCCAGCTCAAGAACATTGTCGGTGTGAAGGACGCGACCGCCAACATGGCGCGAGTCAGCCTGCAGCGCGCAGCCATGGGCCACGACTTCATCCAGCTCTCCGGCGAGGACGCCACCGCGCTCGGGTTCATGGCCCATGGCGGTCATGGCTGCATCTCGGTCACCGCCAATGTCGCGCCGGCGTTGTGCTCGGAGTTCCAGCTCGCCTGCATGGCCGGAAATTTAAAGCGGGCGATCGAGTTGCAGGATCGTCTGCTGCCATTACATGAAGCCCTGTTCGTCGAATCCAATCCCGGCCCGGTGAAGTATGCGGCCGAGAGACTGGGTCTCTGCGCCAGAGACACGCGCCTGCCGCTCGCGCCGATCGGCCAGAGCGCGCGGCAGCGGGTCGACGAGGCGCTGGCGGCAGTCGGCCTCGCCGGCGTCTAAGGCCAAAGGATCGCGTCATGGCGCCGAAGCGCGACAGCGGGAAGCTCGTCGCCGAGAATCGCAAAGCCCGCTACAGCTACGAGATTGAGGAGACGATCGAAGCCGGCCTCGTGCTGACCGGTTCCGAGGTGAAGTCGCTGCGCTTAGGCAAGGCGACCATCACGGAGTCGTACGCCTCCAACGAAAGCGGCGCGCTTTACTTGATCAACGCCCACATCGCCGAGTACGCGGGGGCGGCCCGCGAGGGGCATGCGCCGACTAGGCGGCGCAAGCTCCTGCTGCATGCGCGCGAGGTGAGCCGGCTCCTTGGCGCGATCCAACGTGAGGGCATGGCCCTCGTGCCCCTTAGGCTCTACTTCAACGCGCGGGGTATCGCCAAGGTCCAGCTCGGTCTGGGGAAAGGCAAGAAGCTTCACGACAAACGCGAGACCGAGAAGAAGCGCGACTGGGACCGCCAAAAGGGCCGGCTGATGCGCGAGAAGGGGTGAGGCGTGGCTGAACTCTTGCCTCCCGTCGCCGACGGGGCTGCCGATCATCTCACGCCGGGCCTGGCACTGCCGCCGGTCACCCTGCCGGCGACCAATGGGCAGGACATTTGTGTCGCCGCGCTTCCCGGGCGCAGCGTGATCGCCGTCTATCCCTGGACCGGATGCCCGGGGGCGCCAAACCCGCCTGGCTGGGACGACATCCCGGGCGCGCACGGCTCCACCCCCGAGCTCGAAGGCTTTCGCGACGCGGCCGACGCCTTCGCCCAATGCGCGACGCGCATCTTCGGCTTGAGCTGTCAGACCACTGACTATCAGAACGAGTTGGTGGCGCGTCTTCGCCTGCCGTTCCCGGTCTTGAGCGATGCGCAAGGCCAATTCGCGGCGGCGCTGGCTTTACCCAGTTTCGTAACGGGCGGAGAGAGTTACTTGAAAAGACTCACGCTCGTGGTCGCAGACGGAACGATCGAGACGGTGTTCTATCCTGTCGCCGATCCGGCGCGTCATGCCGGAGAAGTTCTCGCCGGGCTCGCTTGAACAAGCGTCAGTCGCCCATCGCGTCGTCTTCGGCGTCCTCGACCGAATAGCCGAGCCGGTCGAGCGCTTCCTCCAGATAGTCGGACAGAAGCGGTATGCCGATGAGATAATCCTCGGTGCGGTTGGTGCGTTCGGCGCGGGCTGTCTCCAGCGCGTCGTCGAGCTCGTCGGGGCCGAACGAGCCGCGGCCAATCCAGGCGAGTGCCACCAGGCTCACTTGCTCGTCTTCGTTGAGATCGTGGATGAACTCTTTCAGTTCGGCCAGGGTCGAGTCATCGGAGAAGGCTTCGAGGATCGAGTCCGCGTCATGGTCGGAGGTGGCGCCGTCGTCCCAAGCGCCGACCTTGGCCGCGTATTCGCGCGCCTTGACGATGACAAAGCCGACTTTAGTTGGTGAGATTTCTAGCCCCGCCATGGGCAAGCCCTCGCAAGCGTTAGGTGACCTGTCGAAAGCATGCCCGACTTGCGGTGCACCAGCAAGCCGCTCAAGGGGCGCCCGGCTGACCCTCGAGGCTTGCGGCGGCGTCACTCACCACCGTCTCGAACATCGGCGTGGTGAGCCGCCCCGTGTTCGTGTTCTGCCGCGAGCAGTGATAGCTGTCGAACAGGGTGAGCCCGGAGGGAAGCCCGTGGCGCGCGCCGTGGGCAAACGGGAAGTCGCGCTTTCTCATCTGAAACGTATCGAGAATGCTGTCATGGGCGATGCGGCCGATGGCCAACAGCGTGCGTAGATTGGATAGCGCCTGCATGCGGCCAATAAGAAAGGCGCGGCATCCGGCGATCTCATCAGGCTTGGGCTTGTTCTGCGGCGGCACACAGCGCACCGCGTTGGTGATCATGCAATCGACCAGTTCAAGGGCCTCTGGAGCCTGGAGGTCGTGGCGGCCGCGGGCGAGCCCGGTCTTGAGCAGCGTGCGGTAGAGAAGCTCGCCGGCATGGTCGCCAAAAAACGGCCGCCCGGTGCGGTTGGCGCCCTTGAGGCCCGGGGCGAGCCCGACAATGAGAAGCCGCGCGGTTTCGGGGCCGAACGAGGGGACCGCTCCGTTGAACCAGTCGGGATGCGCGGCCTCGTTGTCGCGCCGGAAGGCGACGAGGCGCGGACAGAGCGGGCAATCTGGTGCTGGTTCGGGCGGCAGGGCCCGTGGCGGGACTTCGCTGAACGGCATGACACTATGCCTAGCGCCACACGGCGCACAGCGCCAGACGCACGCGTCAGGTCTCGATCAGATCTCCGGGCTCGAACTCGTCGAGCGGCTCCGTCTCATGACGCCGCCGCTGCTCGCGCTGCGCCCGCTCAGCCGGATCGCGGCCGATCTCATTCTCCAGATTAGCGAGATCGATGAACTCATCCGCCTGGCGGCGAAGTTCGTCTGCGACCATGGGCGGATTGCTGGTCATTGTGGAGACGACGCTGACCCGCTTGCCCTTGTGCTGCAGCGCTTCCACCAGCGAACGGAAGTCGCCGTCGCCGGAGAACAAGACCAGGTGGTCGAGATGCTCGGCGAGCTCCATGGCGTCGACCGCAAGCTCGATATCCATGTTGCCTTTGATCTTCCGCCGCCCGGCCGCATCGATGAACTCCTTGGTCGGCTTCGTCACCATGGTGTAGCCGTTATAGTCGAGCCAATCGATCAGCGGCCTGATCGAGGAGTACTCCTGATCCTCGATGAGTGCGGTGTAGTAGAGCGCCCTGACGAGCTGGCCCTTACTGCGGAACAGGGTAAGGAGCCGTTTGTAATCGATGTCGAAGGAAAGAGACTTGGCGGCAGCGTAAAGGTTGGCGCCGTCGATGAAGAGCGCGATGCGCTCGTTCGGATAGAAATTCATCTAGTATCCTAACACTGCAAATATGCTGGAGTTACAACAAACACGGAGTAGAGAGCTTTCCACACAACATAAGTATGACGAGGGTACTGCGCAATTGGGGACACATGGCAAGACACTGGTAGGTTTGGGCGCAAATTGTCCCGGGCCGTGGGGGAGTCCCGCCGACACCATCGCGCAGGCCTTGCGCGAGATCGCGCGTGGAGGGGCCACGGTCGAAGCTGTCTCACAATTGTATGAGACTGCGGCGGTCGGTCGCGCGGGCCAGCCCCCTTACGTCAACGCCGCCGCGCTGATCGACACGCACCTGCCGCCGGAGGCGCTGCTTCGGCTCCTGAAGGGGATCGAGCGCCGCGCCGGACGCCGTGGTGGCAGTCCTTGGGGCCCACGCACCCTCGATATCGACATTCTCGATCACAAGGGGCTCGTTAAGCATTGGCGAAGGGGGCGTCCCCGCTTTGCGCGGCCGGGCCCCAGACCGCTTGTCCTGCCTCATCCGTGGATCGACAAGCGCTCTTTCGTGCTGCGGCCGCTCCTCGATATCGCGCCGGAATGGCGGCATCCGGTCCTAAATCAGAGCGCGCGGGCGCTGTGGCGGCAGGCCGCCCGGGGCCGCGAAGGTCAAGTTATAAGAAGGCTTTAGCGTGGGTACGACTTGCCAGGCGGGCGCGAACTGCCTAAATAGGGGCTAAATCCGGCCAATTTCAAAAGGATCGCTTCATGGCTCGCGTCACCGTCGAGGATTGCGTCGACAAGATTCCGAACCGTTTCGAACTCGTGCTGCTGGCCAGCCACCGCGCCCGTACCATCTCCGCCGGTGCCCAGATCACCGTGCAGCGTGACAACGACAAGAACCCCGTGGTGGCGCTTCGCGAGATCGCGGACAAGAAGATTGCGGTCGACGACCTCAAGGAAGATTTCATCCACTCCATGCAGAAATATGTCGAGGTGGACGAGCCCGAGGCCGAAGCCGTGCCGATGCTGTCGAGCGAGACCAGAATGCCGGTTCTCGGTCAGGACGATCAGACGGCCGATACGGCGATCGATAAGATGACCGAGGAGGAGCTGCTGCGCCGGATGGCGACGCAGTCGCCTTCGGATGGCTCAAATGCGGGACCGCGCGCACGCTGAGCCTGACCACACCCTAAGGCGCGGCGCGTTTCGCATTGCCTCGCCGCGACGTCGTTCCGGCGAATGCCGGAATCCAGAGAGACCGGCTTCGATCATGCTGACCTGGGTTCCGGCTTGCGCCGTGACGACGAAAGTGTTGCGTTCGACAGTCCTCTTCGGGCACGCCCCGAGCCTTTTCGGGCAAGGCCCAAGCCTCTTCGGGCAAACCCTATGACCCGCCAATACGAGCTGGTCGAGCGCGTGCTGAGCTATCAGCCGACCGCCGACGAGGCGATGCTCAACCGCGCCTACGTCTACGCCATGAAGGCCCATGGCAATCAGAAGCGGGCCTCGGGCGCACCGTACTTCTCGCATCCGCTCGAAGTCGCCGCCATCCTCGCCGAGATGCGTCTCGACGACGCGACCATCGCCACCGCGCTCCTCCACGACACCATCGAGGACACCGACGTCACGCGGAGCGAAATCGACACGATGTTCGGCGCCGAGATCGGCACCCTGGTCGACGGCCTGACCAAGATCAAGAAGCTCGACCTCGTCACCAAGAAGGCCGAGCAGGCCGAGAACTTCCGCAAACTCCTGCTCGCCATCTCCAGCGACATTCGTGTGCTGCTCGTTAAGCTCGCCGACCGCTTGCACAACATGCGGACGCTCGAGCACATGAAGCCGGCGAAGCGCAGGATCATCGCCGAAGAGACCATGGACATCTATGCGCCGCTTGCCGGCCGCATGGGCATGCAATGGCTGCGCGAGGAACTTGAAGATCACGCGTTCCGCTGGCTGAACCCGGAAGCTTACGCGGCCGTGGTCGAGCGCTTGAAGATCTTGCGCGAGCGCAACCAAGGCTTGATTGACGAGATCGAGGGCGCGCTCACCACCAAGCTCAAAGAGACGAAGGTCCGGGGCATCGTCGCCGGCCGCGAGAAGAAGCCTTACGCCATCTGGAGCAAGATGGAGCGCAAGCAAATTTCGCTCGAGCAGCTCTCCGACATCTACGGCTTCCGCATCGTCGTGCCGGACGTGCCCGACTGCTATCACGCCCTCGCCGTGGTCCACACGACCTGGCACGTGGTGCCCGGCCGCTTCAAGGACTACATCTCCAACCCGAAGCAGAACGACTACCAGTCGATTCACACCACCATTGTCGGTCCCCGCCACCAACGCGTCGAGCTGCAGATCCGCACCGAGCTGATGCATTCTGTCGCCGAATATGGCGTGGCGGCGCATGGCCTCTACAAGGACCGGAACAGCGCCAACGGCAAGGGCAGGCTTCCGTCGCAAGACTCCAACGCCTATCGCTGGCTGCGCCATCTCGTCGGCATGCTGCTCGACGGCGATAACCCGGAAGAGTTCCTCGAGCACACCAAGCTCGAGCTGTTCCAGGACCAGGTGTTCTGCTTCACGCCAAAAGGGCGCCTGATTGCGCTGCCGCGCGGCGCCAACAGCATCGACTTTGCCTATGCGGTGCATACCGACGTTGGCAACACCTGCGTCGGCGCCAAGATCAATGGCCGGCCTATGCCGCTCGTCTCGGCGCTGCGCAATGGCGATGAAGTCGAGATCATCTGCTCCAACGCGCAGCAGCCGCCGGTCGCCTGGCAGAGTCTCGCCGTCACCGGCAAAGCGCGTTCGGCCATCAGGCGCGCCACGCGCGACGCGGTGCGCGCGCAATACGGCAAGCTCGGCCGCGAGATCCTCGAACGGGCGTTTCAGCGGCGCGAGAAGACCTTCAGCGAGGAGGTCATCGCCACGGCGCTCGGGCGGCTTTCGCAAAAGACCGCCGAGGACGTGATGGCGGCGGTCGGCCGCGGCGAACTCGCCTCGGCCGACGTGGTGCGCGCGGTGTTCCCGGAGGAAGCCCCGCAAGAGGCGCCGAAACGGCGCCGCCGGGTGAAGCGCACCGAGGAAGGCTGGTTCGGGCTCGGCAAGGTCATGGGGCTCAAGTTCCGCTGGCCCGGGTCGGGTGGCAAGGAACGCGCCGAAGGCGCAAGCGGCATTCCGATCCGCGGGCTTCGCGGCGAGTTGCCCGTGAACTTCGCCGATGGCGGCGCGGTGCCAGGCGATCGCATCGTCGGCATTCTCGATCCAGGGCAGGGCATCACCATCTACCCCATCCATGCCGACGCCTTGAAAGCGTTTGATGAGGAACCGGAGCGCTGGATCGACGTGACCTGGGATATCGCCGAAGACAATCCTCAGCGTTTTCCCGCCAAGATCGCGGTCACGGCGATGAACGAGCCGGGGAGCTTGGCGCAGGTGGCATCGGTGATCGGCGAGGCCGACGGCAATATCGAGAACATCAAGATGACCAATAGGGTGCCTGACTACACCGAGATGCTGATCGACCTCGAGGTCTGGGACCTGCAGCATTTGAACGAGATCCTGGCGGGCCTCAGGGCCAAGGACGTGGTGAGCAGTGCCGCGCGGGCGGAAGGCTAGCCCCTGGCATATGGAAAAAATTTGCCCAAATATGCTAGGGCTCTGTCGCCAAAGGGCCGACATCATCGGACCACGATTGCCTATCCTTGGAGGTGGTGATGCTGTTCAGGCGCCGTGAGGCGGAGAGTTTGTTCGAGCAGCTGCGCGTGCACCTTTGGCCGCGCCGCAGCTGGAGCCGCTCGACCCGCTACGTCGTGCATCGCGTGCGCCGCCTGAGTGCGACGCCGCACGCGGTCGCGCTCGGCTTTGCCGCCGGGGTGTTCGCTGCCAGCACACCCTTCATGGGGACTCACATGATCATGGCCGCGCTCATCGCCTGGATCATCGGCGGCAGCATCGTCGCCGCCATCCTCGGCACCTTCGTCGGCAACCCGCTCACCTATCCTCTGTTTTGGGTCGGCACGTACGAGCTCGGCCACCTCATGCTCGGCGGCGATTCGGGTAAGGAGCGGATCGACCTGTCGAGTGGCGTCTTTCAAAACTCGCTCGATCAGCTCTGGCCTCTGGTGAAGCCCATGTCCGTTGGCGCCATTCCCATCGGGCTTGCTCTGGCGGCTCTGAGCTATGCCCTGGTCAAGCCCACGGTGAATGCCTATCAACACCGCCGCCGCGCGCTGCGGGGGGACCGCGAAGCCGTGGAGGCGAGATGACCGTTCCGCCGATCCGGCTCGGGATCAACATCGACCACGTTGCCACCTTGCGGAACGCACGCGGCGGGCCGCATCCCGATCCAGTGCGCGCCGCCAAGCTTGCGGTGGAGAATGGCGCCGACAACATCACCGCGCATCTGCGTGAGGACCGGCGTCACATCCGCGACGACGATATCGCCCGGCTCATCGACGAGCTCGACTGTCCGCTGAACCTGGAGATGGCGGCGACGCCCGAGATGACGGCGATCGCGCTTGCGACCAAGCCCCACGCCGCCTGCCTCGTGCCGGAGAAGCGCACCGAGCGGACCACCGAGGGCGGGCTCGACGTCGTCGCGCAGCACAATACGCTGGCCCCGGTCATCGCCCAGCTTGTCGATGCGGGCATTCACGTGTCGCTGTTCATTGCCGCCGAGCGGCGCCAGATCGAGGCCGCGTCGCGTTTGCGGGCGCCCGCCATCGAGATTCACGTCGGCGCTTGGTGCGATGCTCTCGCTCAAGGGCGGATGGACGACGCCGAGGCGGAATGGCGCTGCATCAAGGACGGCGCCAAGCTCGCCCACGGGCTGGGCTTGGAGGTGCATGCGGGCCATGGCCTCAATTATCAGACTGCGGAGACCATCGCCGCGCTGCCGGAGATCGTGGAGCTCAATATCGGGCACTTTCTCGTCGGCGAGGCGGTCTTCGTCGGCCTTGGCGAGAGCGTGCGGCGCATGCGCGCGGTCATGGACACAGGGCGCGAGATTTTGCGGCGGAACCCCGCCGAAGCCAGGGCGATGTGATGATCCTAGGCCTCGGCAACGACATCATCGATATCAGGCGCGTCGAGAAGACCATCGAGCGCTACGGCGAGCGGTTCCTGTTGCGCGTGTTCACGGACACCGAGCGCCGGAAATCCGACGCGCGGGCGTTGCGCGCCGCATCCTACGCCAAGCGTTTCGCCGCCAAGGAGGCCTGCGCCAAGGCGCTCGGCACAGGCTTTCGCCAAGGCGTCTTCTGGCGCGACATGGGTGTCGTAAATTTGCCCTCTGGCCGGCCCACACTCGAACTGACCGGAGGCGCCGCGCGTGTGCTGCAACGGTTGACGCCTGACGGGCACGAGTTCCGCATCGATCTGACGATCACCGACGATTTTCCAACCGCCCAGGCGATCGTCATCATCTCCGCTCTGAAGGTTCCGCTGCGCGATTGAGCCGTTTGCCTCAATCTTGAGGAGGGGCTATAGGGGCGCCTGACGGGGGCCTGGCCGGAGCAGAAACCGAGGAGAGCTTCCGCATGAGCGTGGACGCGGAGAAGATGGAAGCAAGAAGTAGTACCAAGGACACCGTCCGCGTCATTGTCCATGCGCTGATCCTCGCGCTCATCGTGCGGGTGTTCCTGTTCCAGCCGTTCAACATTCCCTCGGGCTCCATGATCCCGACCCTGCTGATCGGCGATTATCTGTTCGTCTCGAAATACAGTTACGGCTACAGCCGCTACTCGTTTCCCTTCGGGCTGAATCTGTTTCCCGGCCGCATCTGGGCAACCGACCCCGACCGAGGCGACGTGGTCGTCTTCAAGCTGCCGCGCGACAACGAGACGGACTATATCAAGCGCGTGATCGGTCTCCCCGGCGACGAGATCCAGATGGTTGACGGCGTGTTGCAGATCAACGGCAAGGCGGTCGAGAAGGTGAAGGTCGACGACTATGTCGTGAACGAGCCGTCGGGCCGCGAGCGGCACATGGCGCGCTATAAGGAGACGCTGCCGAACGGCGTGAGCTATCCGGTGCTCGATCTCGTCAACGGCGGCTTCGGCGACAACACCGAAGTCTATAAGGTGCCCGAGGCAAACTTTTTCATGATGGGCGACAATCGCGACAACTCCACCGATAGCCGCTTCCTGTCGGAGGTGGGCTTCGTGCCGTTCGTCAATCTGGTGGGCAAGGCGCAAGTGATCTTCTTCTCCATCGACGAGGACTCGAGCTTCTGGGAATTTTGGCGCTGGCCCACGGAAGTCCGCTGGGACCGCATTTTCACGGTGGTTCACTAAGCTTGCCTAAGCGGCGGACCACCGATCTCAGCGAGCTTTCCGCCCGGCTTGGGCACAGCTTCACAAAGTCCACGCTCTTCCAGCTGGCGTTGACCCATGCGAGCGCGCGCGCCGACTCCAAGCCCAACGAAGACAACGAGCGGCTTGAGTTCCTAGGGGACCGCGTGCTCGGCCTTGCCGTGGCCGAGCTTCTCACCGGGCACTTTCCCGACGCCAGCGAGGGCGAGCTTGCCCGTTGGTTCAATCACCTGGTGCGCACCGAGACGTGCGCGTACGTGGCGCAGGACTGGGGGCTCGGCGATTTCATCCTGATGAGTGGCGGCGAGGCAGGCTCCGGCGGCCGCCGCAAGACGACCATTCTGGCCAACACCTGCGAGGCCGTGCTCGGCGCCATCTTCACCGACGCCGGGTACGAGGCCGCGCGCGCCGTGGTGAACCGCGCCTGGGAGAAGCATCTCGACGAACTGGATCTTGCCGCCCCCGATGCCAAATCGATGTTACAGGAATGGGCGCAAGGCAAGCGACGGCCGCTGCCGCTTTATCTGGAGATCGCGCGCGCGGGCCCCGACCATGCGCCGCGCTTTACCGCCGAGGTGCAGGTGGAGGGCGTGACCCCGGAACGCGGCGAGGGGGCAAACAAGCGGCAAGCTGAGCAAGCGGCGGCGCTCGCCATGCTGCTGCGTGAGGGCGTCTGGAGCCCGCAAACCGATGACTGAGTCTGAAACCGAGCAAGACGCTGGACAGGATGATGCCAAGCGCTGTGGCTTCGTGGCTCTGATTGGCGCGCCCAATAGCGGCAAGTCGACGCTGACCAACACGCTGGTCGGCGCCAAGGTGTCGATCGTCACCCAGAAGGCGCAGACCACGCGAGGGCCGGTGCGCGGGCTTGCGCTCATCGGCAATGCGCAAGTCATTCTGGTCGATACACCCGGCATCTTTCAGCCAAAGCGGAGGCTCGACCGCGCCATGTTTGCCTCGGCGTGGGACCGGGCGGGCGACGCGGACTTGGTCGCCGTGGTGATTGACGCGGCCCGCGGCCTCGATCGGACCATAGACCCTCTCCTCAAGCATCTCTCCGAGGTGAGGAGGCCCACCATCGCCGTTCTCAATAAGGTCGACCTCGTAGCCAAGCCGGATCTGCTGCGTCTCATCACGGAGCTTTCGGCTTTGCGGGAGTTCGAGCGCGTGTTCATGGTTTCGGCGCTCACCGGCGACGGCATCGCCGACCTCAAGGCGTATCTGGCAGAGGCCGTGCCGCCGGGGCCGTGGCTGTTCCCGGAGGACCAGCTTTCGGATGCGTCCTTGCGCCAGACCGCTGCCGAGATCACCCGCGAGAAACTGTTCCTGCGGCTGCACGAGGAGCTCCCTTATGCACTCACCGTCGAGACCACCGACTGGAAAGAGCTGAACAACGGAAGCGTCCGCATCGAGCAGACCATTTATGTGGAGCGCGAGAGCCAGCGGCGCATCGTGCTTGGCGCCAAGGGTGCCATGATCAAGGAGATCGGCTCGACCGCGCGCGCCGAGATCGCCGAGATCGCCGGCGTTGCCGTCCACCTCTTCCTGTTCGTCAAAGTGCGCGAGCACTGGGGCGACGACCCTGAGCGCTTCCGCGAGATGGGCCTGGACTATCCGAAGAGATAGGCCAAGCTAGGTCATGGACTGGAGCGACGAAGGCATCTTCCTGTCGGCAAAGCCGCTCGGCGAAACCAGCGCCGTCGCCGAACTGCTGACGCTCGAGCATGGCCGCCATCTCGGGCTGGTGCGTGGCGGGCGCTCCCGGCGCATCCGCCCCGTTCTCCAGTCCGGCAATCTCATTCGTGTTACATGGCGTGCGCGCCTCTCCGAGCATCTCGGCGGCTTCAACGTGGAGATGATGGAAGCCCATGGCGCCCGCGCCCTCGACGACGCCGCGGCGCTTGCCGCCATCGGCACCGTCGCCGGCCTGGTCAAGCTGCTGCCGGAGCGCGATCCGCACCCGGAGCTTTATTCCGCGACGCTGCATGTGCTGCGCTCCTTCGCCGAACCAGACGTGTGGCCGGTGCTGCTCGTCCACTGGGAGTTCCAGCTCTTGCAGGAGCTGGGCTTCGGCCTGGATCTCTCCGAATGCGCCGCCACCGGGGCCGCCCACGACCTTGTCTATGTGTCGCCGCGCTCAGGCCGCGCCGTGTCGCGCGAGGCGGGCGCGCCCTATGACGACAAGCTGCTGGCGCTGCCGGCCTTTCTGCTCGATGAGACCGCCCCCATAGGCGATGCCGACATTGCCGCCGGCTTCGCGCTCACCGGCTATTTCCTCGAGCGCGATGTGCTGGAGCCCCACGGGCTCAAGCTCCCCCAAGCCCGCGAGCGGCTTATCGATCTGCTGGCGCGCAGATCACAGCCCGGCGTCATGCCCGCGGAGGCGGGCATCCAGTAATCACTGTCGCTGGAGGAGAGAACTCCTTCAGGGGTTACTGGATCGCCCGGTCAAGCCGGGCGATGACAACAGGAGTGCGATGCGCTAAGCGCGAGGCATGGGAAAACGCGTTTCGCCTCCTGATTCGGGGCCCATCGAGCCGGTCAATCTGAAAGTGGCGCTGGAAGAGCGTTACCTCGCTTACGCGCTCTCCACCATCATGCACCGGGCGCTGCCCGACGTGCGCGATGGCTTGAAGCCGGTGCATCGGCGCGTGCTCTACGCCATGCAGCAGCTCCGGCTCGGGCCGCAAAGCGAGTTCCGCAAATGCGCCAAGATCGTCGGCGATACCATGGGCAACTTCCACCCCCACGGGAACCAGGCGATCTATGACGCGCTGGCGCGCCTCGCCCAGGACTTTTCGGTGCGCTATCCGCTGATCGACGGCCAGGGCAATTTCGGCAATATCGACGGCGATAACCCGGCTGCCGACCGCTACACCGAGGCGCGGCTCACCGAAGTGGCGGCGCGGCTGCTGGAAGGCATCGACGAGGACACGGTCGACTTCCGCCCCAATTACGACGGGCGCGAGCAAGAGCCTGTGGTGCTGCCGGCCAACTTCCCAAATCTTCTGGCCAACGGCTCGTCCGGCATCGCCGTCGGCATGGCCACCAACATCCCGCCCCATAATGCCGGCGAGCTGTGCGACGCAGCACTGCACCTCATCAAGTTCCCGAAAGCCACCGCCGACAAGCTCGTCGACTTCGTGCCGGGCCCGGACCTGCCCACCGGCGGCATTCTCGTCGAGCCGCGCGAGAATATCGTAGAGGCCTACAAGACGGGGCGGGGGAGCTTCCGCCTGCGCGCTCGCTTCGAGCAAGAGGATACGGGGCGCGGCACCTATCAGATCGTCGTCACCGAAATTCCCTATCAGGTGCCGAAGGCGCGGCTCGTCGCCCGTATCGCCGAGCTGTTGCAAGCCAAGAAGCTGCCGCTGCTCGCCGATGTTCGCGACGAGTCGGCGGAGGACGTGCGGCTGGTGTTGGAGCCCAAGAGCCGCACGGTCGATCCGCTGCTCCTCATGGAGCAGATGTTCAAGTTCACCGAGCTTGAGACCCGCGTGCCGCTCAACATGAACGTGCTGAGCCGCGGCCAGATCCCGAACGTGCTCGGGCTTAGGCAAGTCTTGAGCGAATGGCTGGATCACCGCCTGATTGTGCTGGTTCGCCGCTCAAAGTTTCGCCTGGCCAAGATCGACCACCGGCTCGAAGTGCTGGCCGGCTATCTCATCGTCTATCTGAACCTCGACAAGGTCATCAAGATCATCCGCGAGCAGGACGAGCCGAAGCCGGCGCTGATCAAGGCCTTCAAGCTCACCGAAGTTCAGGCCGAGGCCATCCTGAATATGCGGCTGCGCGCCTTGCGCAAGCTCGAGGAGATGGAGCTCAGGCGCGAGCACGACGACCTCACCAAGGAGCGCAAAGAGCTGAAATCGCTGCTCGCCTCCAAGGATAAGCAGTGGCAGCGCATCTCCGACGAGATCAAGGCGGTGAGGACCGAGTTCGGCCAGAAGACCGAGCTGGGGCGCCGCCGCACGAGCTTCGAAGACGCACCCGAGGGCGTCGAGATCGAACTCGCCGAGGCGATGATCGAGAAGGAGCCGGTGACCATCGTGCTCTCGGAGAAAGGCTGGATCCGCTCGATCCGCGGGCACAATACGGAACCGGACAGCCTGTCCTTCAAGGAGGGCGACCGGCTGAAGTCTTTCGTGCGCGCGCAGACCACCGACACGTTGCTGCTGTTCGCCACCAATGGCCGGTTCTATTCGCTGGCCGCCGACAAACTGCCGGGGGGCAGGGGCCACGGCGAGCCGTTCCGGCTCATGGTCGACATTGAGGATGCCGGCGATTCCATCGAGTTGTTCGTCTACGAGCCGGGCCGCATGCTCTTGGTCGCGAGCACGAGCGGCCACGGCTTCATGGTCGCCGAGGACGAGGTGGTGGCCATGACGCGCAAGGGCAAGCAGATCCTGAACGTCAAGGCACCCGACGAGGCGGCGGTGTGTGCCCCGGTCGACGGCGACAGTGTCGCGGTGATCGGTCTCAACCGTAAGCTCCTGCTGTTTCCGTTGAAGGAGCTGCCCGAGATGCCGCGCGGCAAGGGCGTGCGGCTCCAGCGCTACAAAGACGGCGGCCTGGCCGACGCCAAAGTCTTCAAGAAGAAGGAAGGCCTGCCCTATATCGACGCGGCGAAGCGCAATTTCACGTTTTCATCCGCCGAGCTTCGGGACTGGTGGGGCGTACGCGCCCAAGCCGGACGCCTGCCACCCAGGGGCTTCCCCAAGTCGGGGCTGTTCGGGGACCGGTTCTAGCCACTCATGTCATGCCCGCGAAGGCGGGCATCCAGTAACCCCTGATGATCGTGAACAGGACTGACCTGGTTACTGGATTGCCCGGTCAAGCCGGGCAATGACAAGGATGGGAACCCTAGCCGCGTACCCAGCCCTTTGAGGTCAGGCGCTCTTGCGGCTGGAAGCGGTCCTTGTAGCGCATCTTGCGCGAGCCCTCGATCCAGTAGCCGAGATAGACGAACGGGTATCCTTGGCTCCGCGCGTAATCCACATGGTCGAGGATCATGTAGGTGCCGAGGCTGCGCGCCGGCACGTCCGGATCGTAGAAGCTGTAGACCATGGAGATGCCGTCGCTCAGCCGGTCGCATAGCGACACGCCCATGAGCGGCGCATCGCCGTTCTCATCCGGCTTCAACCGGTATTCGGTGACGAAGGTCTCCACCACGCTGTCCTCGACCATCAGCGAATAGTCGAGCACCGACATTTCGGCCATGCCGCCGTCGGCGTGGCGCGCCTCGATATAGTCGCGGAACAGCGCGTATTGCTCCGAGCTTGGCGCCCCGGGCATGCGCGTTGCGACCAGATCGACATTGGCGTGGCCGATGCGTTTGAGCGAGCGGCGTGGTGCGAACTCGTCCACCAGGATACGCACCGGCACGCAGGCCGAGCAGGCATCGCAATAGGGCATATAGGCGATGTTCTGGCTGCGCCGGAACCCGCCCTTCAAGAGATTGTCGATGAGGAAGCCCGGCTTGTCGCGGGTGAGATGCGTGAACAGCTTCCGCTCGAACCGGCCGGGCAGGTAGGGGCACGGCTGCGGCGCGGTGATGTAGAACTCTGGAAAGTTGCTCTTGTGCTCTGTCACGGGTCACAGACCTGAAACGAATCCAAGCCAATACTCCACAAGCTTAGTGGATCAAAGGCGGGGCGCGCAATCCACGAACAGTGTCACAATGCCGCTAAAATTTGGAATAGCTCAAAGCTAGGGGCGGTTAATGACCACGACGCCGGCAAGAATGTCGTGCAGGCAGCGCTTGCGCTGGTCGAAAAAGGCCCACAGCAGGATCGGGCAGAAGACCACCAGCGAGAACCAGAACAACAGCGCATGGAACGCCGCGATCAGCGGTGTGACCTTGCCGCCGTACCACATGGGCACGGTCAGCCCCATCATGCGCTGCCCGATCGTGGCGGCGTTGGGGCCCCCGATGGTCAGCGCGTTGTAGCCGAGGCCGACGGCCGGGAACACGAGCCCGAACAGAAGCCAAGCAAGACCGAGCGTGAGGACCCCGAGCACCGTCACGACGGCAACGGCGATAGCCCAGAGCACCGCAATGATGATGGCGTCGATGATGAAAGCGACGCAGCGCTTGCGGATCACGGCCTCGAACAACTGCGGCTGCGTCACAGGATTGTAGGCATGGGGCTGGTCGCCGAAGTTTGCGCCCGTGCGGGCGGGGTGCGTTTGATGCTCGGTCATGGTGTCTCCGAATCGGGGCAATGTGCGTAACGGAAACATGGTCATTCACGTGCGGTCACACAAGCGCGGCCGCTCTTGGAGACCTTGGACGGTCTTGATGCGCGCCGCCCACCAACACGGAACGCGCTCGTAGGTTGCCGAGTTAGAAGTGACGGTTTAAGGATTCTTGGCAAGCACGACGCGGCTTACGGGGAGCCAGCATGCGGAAATCTCTATTGGCGCTCGCGATCGCGGGTCTGATCGTCGCTGCCGGCGGCCAGGCGAGCGCCTGCGACGGCAGTAAAATCATCTTCGAGGATAAGTTCGACGACGACGCCGGCGGCTGGTCGATTAAGGACACCATCGAGTTCAAGGACGGGGCCTTCATCTTCAAGCTGCCCGCCGACGACATGCAATCGAACCTCAACGTCACCTTCACCGTCGAGGATGCCGACATCTGCATCGAGGCGGTGTGGCCCGAAGGCGCCGATCAGCCGGTGCTCGGCGCAGGGCTTCTGTTCTGGGGCGAGAACAACCGAACCTACTACCAGTTCGGCATTCTGAATAATGGACGGTTCTGGATTGCCCGCAAGCAAGACGGCGCCTGGCTCGGCACCATCGCCGCCAACATCGATTCGCCCGCCATCAACAAATCGCCGGGCGCGGCGAACACGCTGCGCGTCGATGCCAAGGGCAATACGCTCGCCTTCTACATCAACGGCACCAAGGTGCGTGAGCTCAGGGGACAGGCACCGAGCGGCGGCTGGCGCTTTGGATTGTCCGGCGACAATTTCGACAAGGGCAAGGACGCGACAGTGCTCTTCACCAACATGAAGGTCACCGACTAGAGGCTAGCGCTCGTCTTTGAGACGCCTTGCCACCTCGGGCGCGAAATAGGTGAACACCGCGTCGGCGCCGGCGCGCTTGCACGCCATCAGGCTTTCCAGGATCACGCGGTCCCGGTCGAGCCAGCCGCGCTCACACGCCGCCGCCAGCATCGCGTACTCGCCGGACGTCTGATAGACGAAGGTCGGCAGCTTGAACGCTTCCTTCACCCGCCACACGATGTCGAGATAAGCCAGCCCCGGCTTCACCATCACCATGTCGGCGCCTTCGGCCACGTCGAGGGCGACCTCGCGCAGCGCTTCGTCGCCGTTGGCCGGGTCCATCTGATAGGTCTTCTTGTGGCCGCGCAGTTGCATGCCTGAGCCGACCGCGTCGCGGAACGGCCCGTACAAGGCGGACGCATATTTCGCCGCGTAGCTCAGGATCTGCGTTTGCGGGAAGCCGTTGTCTTCGAGCGCGGCCCGGATGGCGCCGATGCGTCCGTCCATCATGTCCGACGGCGCCAAAATATCGCAGCCGGCTTCCGCCTGGACCAGCGCCTGGGTGACCAGCGCCTCAATGGTCTTATCGTTGTCGACCTCGCCGTCCACCAAGAGCCCGTCATGGCCGTGGCTGGTGTAAGGGTCGAGCGCCACGTCGCAGATGATGCCGATCTCCGGCACTGCCGCCTTGATGGCGCGTACCGCCCGGCACACAAGGTTGCCGGGGTTGAACGCCTGGCTTGCGGTCTCGTCGCGCAGCGCGGGGTCGGTGTTGGGAAACAGCGCGATGGCCGGGAGCCCGAGCGTGGCGGCATCCTCCGCCGCTTTGACCGCGAGGTCGATGGACAGGCGCTCAACGCCGGGCATGGCCTCGATCGCGCTGCGTTGGCCTGTGCCTTCGATCACGAAGATCGGCCAGATCAGATCGTCAGGCGTGAGCGTGGTCTCGCGCACCAGCCGCCGCGACCAGTCGGCGCGCCGGTTGCGTCTGAGCCGCGTCGCCGGATAGCCGGGCTGCGGCACAGGCGCGGGCTTGGTGCCCGTACGCTTCGCCCGCTCGGTGCGCAACGAGACGGTCTTGTCTTTGGCGGGGTCTTTGGACGGTGCGGCCACGGAGTCCTGCGATTGTTTCGCTGCGGAAGCCGTGACGCTACCACTCACGCAACCAGGCTGCCAGACGGTGCGACAAACATGGTTTGCCGTCTGAATGAGCCTACTCGCAGAAGCTCGCGTGACGGCGCGCCTTCATGTCGAGATGAAAATGATCCCTGTGGGCCTCGTTCGCCTCGGGTCCCAGCACGGTGCCGAACACCTTGCAGGCCTCGGCGTGAACGGAGCGTACGAAGGCGGCGTCCCCCGCTTGTGCGGGCTCCGGCAGAGGCTCAGGCTCCGGCTCCCGTCCGGGCTCGGCTCGAGGCGGCGGGACCGGCTCCGCTACCGGCGTCGCCTGGATCTGGGGCAGGGGACTCACAAAGGGGTTCGACTTGGTGCTCGACTTGACCCTGGCAAGATCGACGGTCCCGCGTCCTCTTGAGCGCGAAATCGACGCGGCCTGTGGGAGCTCCGACCTCGGAGGTTGCGCTATCGGAGGCGGTGTCGGCCGCACGAAGGGGTTCGCCCTGACCTTGGTCACCTCGAGTATTGTACTGCCGACGTTGCGCGTCGTGGAGACGGCCACCACCGCGCCGGTCGTCTCGGTCGCCGCGCTGGTCTCGGGAGGAACAGGCGCGGCCGCCACGCGTGCAGGATTAGGCACCGGCGCCGGGGGAAGGGGCGGCGACGAGGACGCGACATGCCAGCTCTCGAGCACGGTGATGCGTTCGCCTGAGGCGAGCACGAACTCGGAAATGTCCAGCGCATTGGCGAGCGCATGCTCGCTGATCCTCGTGTTGGCGCCGCCATAGCGGTTGCGGCATGAATACGACGCGGCGTTGCGGACCCTGATCACGGTCGCCCCAAGCACCGCTTTTGCCTGGGGCTGCACGCGCTCTTTGAGCCAGCCGTCGAGGGCGACGGCCAGCCCGCACCGCATGGTCGCCGGCGGAGAGATTTCGACCGCAGGATCCGCGCCGATCGACCTGACGAGAATGGGGGCGGCGGCACCGCAAATCCCCTCCTTGATCGGCGGCAGCGGCTCGTAGTCGAGGCTCACGCCGGCGAGTATTTTGGTGCACGCGGCCTTGGCGGCGGCGACCTCGGCGTCAGACCAAGCCACCGTCGGCTTTCCGCCGGGGAGGTTCGGCTCCTCCGGCTCCGGCG
>Ga0307378_10003894_pt1 | contig 21632 bp, 25 predicted proteins | sample UN1MG_FD_202238 | JGI IMG/M metagenome (GOLD analysis project Ga0307378, IMG submission 202238) | Soil microbial communities from Risofladan, Vaasa, Finland - UN-1 | ecosystem: Environmental > Terrestrial > Soil > Coastal area > Acid sulfate soil | place: Finland: Risofladan, Vaasa | collected...
GGTAAATCGTCTTCATCAAAATGCCTTGACAAGTAATCCGGAAAACGTAATTGTTAACGTAAATCAATTCACTGCCTGTAGTGTAATGATTTCTTAGTTTGAGACATTGTCTCAGAAACGCGTCGAATCGCGAGAATGCCTCCAATGGTTTGACCAGGCCGAGCCAGGGCAAGGCGAGCATAATGATGATGGCAATGACATCAACGCGAAACAGCTCGGTTATGAAAAAAACAATCGTTACTGCAAAAAAACACAGTACGAGTGCTATTTCGGTTGCCATAATGAAGCTCCTTAAAAAACAGTATAATGGAATGACCCTTGGTGATTCAAGTAAAAATGTGCCCTATTAATATGACACATACTACTGAGAGCATTAAATAGTTTGCAATATCGAGAGGGGCATGAGGTCTTTTCTGAAGTGACTGATGGCCCGCGACGAGCCTCTCGGCCTAGAGCTCGAAGCCGAAAGGCTCGGCCGAGTCGGAGGCCGCTGTCCTTTTCACGACTTATCAGTGGGGGAAACCGCAGCCCCCGATTTATCGGTGGAATGCGGAGGGGGCAAAAATCCCCTACAGATAAGTCGTAGAAAAGACCAGGCCGAGAGCCTTGGAACAGCAGAAAAGACCTCACGACCATCAGAGATCCTTCTCGGTTATATACAATGCAAACAATAAAATGCTCTGCTTAGTAACTCGATATCAAGCATCACAAATGGATCATTTCTCAACTGCATTCTCACCATGTTTAACATCGGTAGCTCAATGCTGGGAAAGGGAATGAGCCTAATAGATTTGAGAAAATTTTTGTGATTATGTATAATCATTGCTTGACATCATAAAAATTTATTGAGATAAATAAACATAGCTCTTTTAATAGTTTCATTTAATGTTTACGCTGAGGGAAAGCAATGTGCATCAAATTCATTTACTAAACCCATTGTAAGCCCTGTTTTCTTACTCAGCTGACACAATCGACATCACCGCGTCATGTGATCTCAAACAGCAAGATGCATTCACATCTGGTAGATCAAATTATGATTTGCTGCTCGCTGTCAAGTTCATCTGCTATCCCGAAGCTATCCTGATTAAACATCCTGTTGCGGATTACTCCCAAATTCTTACTTTTTAAGTACATAACTTTCTTTGTTCCAATGTAGGCGCTTTTAGCGTGTAACTAAGCTGTAACAGTTATGTAAGTTACCACATTTTAAGGCAAAGAAAGTGATTGGTATGGAGATAATTCCTTGGAGGCCACTTAGGGGGGAGCTCGGCTCCCGAGCAGCGTACAGGCCGATAAGATTGAGGCGGCCTTTGACAAGGGGTGTTGAAGATAACACTGCCCCCAGCTAATGCATATATGACTATGTCTAAAATAATACATATAAGTCTAAAACTATACAAGTAGATAACTATCTGAAATTGATATATTATATTACATTACCGTTTCTCTATTAGGTTTAAATTTAGACAGTTCATTTACGATAACGGTTAGTGAGCTGCCAATAACCAGTATAGAACGATCGTTTAATGCCGGGAAAGATGAGCCATTATGCGGCGCTTTCAATGGGGTTTTTGATATCCGGTGCCTTTAAGTCCACTTAACACGAAAGATGTTTGGCATTGAAATTGCTAATATAGACTTATCACGGGCCATGGAAGTGAAAGGTTCATTTTTAGTCACAACCTGGGGAGGACAAATAAAGCAAAAAGGAGATGATTAGTATGGAGATAATTCCTTGGAGGCCATTTGGAGGGGAGGTCGGCTCCCTTCGTAGGGAAATGGACGATCTCTGGCGGCGTTTCTTTGGTGAGACTCCACTTGCGCACTGGGCTGGCGAAGAGTGGTGGCCCACTGTGGATGTGTCAGAGACGAAGGATAACTTCATGATCAAGGCAGAGCTCCCGGGCATGGATGAAAAGGACATGAGCGTGACTATCTCTGGTAATGTGCTTACCATCAAGGGCGAGAAAAAAAAGGAGGAGGAAGAAAAGGACGAGCACCACTATCGTGCTGAGCGTTACTACGGCTCGTTCCAGCGCTCCTTCCAGCTTCCGAGCAGCATAAAGGCCGATAAGATTGAGGCGGATTTTGAGAAGGGCATCCTGAAAGTAACGCTTCCCAAGGTGGAAGAGGCAAAGAAGAAAGAGGTAAAGATCAAGGTGAAGACGGGAAAAACAGGTAAGTCCACCAAATAACTATACTTTAATTTATATTACATTGCACTCCCTAGAAAAGTAAAGGGAATAGTGGAGTACGTAACCGCATAGTAACCCAAAACAAGGAGGTAGAGCTATGGAAGTAACAACTGTTGTCACAGGTGCGTGGAACGCATTCGCTACGAAGATTACGGCATTCCTGCCCGAGCTGATCGGGGCGATCATCATCTTCGTAATTGGTTGGATCATCGCCCGATTGGTGAAACTGGCCACAGAGAAGCTTCTCAATCTGGTGCGTTTTAACAAGGCAACGGAGAAGACTGGCGTAAATAAGTTCTTGAAGAAGGGGGAGATCGTCAAGGCCCCATCCGAGATCGTTGGAATGCTCGTTTACTGGTTTATCATGATCCTGGTGCTCATCGCCTCACTCGATGCACTTGGTTTGCCGATCGTCTCGGATATGCTTAACAGCATCTTCCTCTACATCCCCAATGTGGTGGCAGCGATCATCGTGCTGGTGCTGGGATTCCTTATGGGGAGCCTGCTCGCCGCAGTGGTCAGGACAGCCTCATCCAATGCAGGATTGAAAAACGCTGAGGGGCTGGGCAAGCTCTCCCTCTATGCCATTGTGGTATTTGCAGCATCAATTGCCCTTATTCAATTAGGGATCGGCGAGGAAATCGTAGCCTCTGCCTTTGGACTCGTCTTTGGCGCGGCCGCCTTGGCCCTTGCCCTTGCATTCGGACTGGGCGGAAGGGATGTGGCGGCCGATTATCTAAAACGCTGGCTCGAGGAGAAGAAGACCCCGGCCAAGAAATAGGGCCCGAGCGAGGAAATTATCGCCGCAAGGTTCTTCACACGCTTTGCAGGGAGAGGGGAGCCTTCCCTCCCCCTGGGGCTCTTTTCCGCCCATTCAGCGAAGAATCCTGCTAAAAAAGATAAAGGAGGCTGAAGATGGCGTATGTAAAGAGCATCATCTTGATCATTGTTCTTTTGTTTCTAATCACCTTCGGTGTTAAAAATAACCAGCCTACCCTTCTCAACTACTATTTCAGCATCACCACCGGCACGATCCCCCTCTACGGCATCGTGTACATCTCCATCATCATCGGGATTATCATCGGTATGATTGTGGGGATTTCCAGCAGGCTTGCACTCCACAGAAAGGTGAGACACCTTCAGCGGGAGAATAGGGCACTCAGGGAAAAGGCAGAGGAGGAGAGAAAGGAAGAAGAGGAAGAGGAGAAGGCTGAGAGAGAGGATTGATGATGAGACCAAAATTTATCATAGTGTTAGTCTTAATTGCCTTATTGCTTATCATACTTATCCAGAATACCCAGGTGGTCACCTTACGGCTTTTTTTCTGGAAAGTGGGCATGTCCCAGATCATACTGATACCACTTGCCATGGCAATCGGCTTTGTTGTCGGGTTCTTTGTTTCAAAGGTGACCGGGAATCGGAATAAGAGGAAGGCGCTTTGATCTGTAAGATGGCTTTCCTTCATAAACGTATAACATATTTTATAAATGAAGGATTGCGATGCAATTGCCTGAAGAAAAACATTCCTGGCCCCTTGATAAACGAGACCCTTTATATTCACACCTGGTGCTTGTAACCATGCCACGTGCCGGCTTCGAGGTGAAACATCCGGATTTTGAGGTGCGCCGTCTGGGCATGAGTCAAGAAGTATACGTATACAAGGAGCAGGAATCACAGGGCCTTTTTGTCTGCAAATTCTTCGGAAGCCGATGGTATCTCTCGGAAAAAGAACGTCGTGATGGACTAAACTACGAATTCAAGAGCCTCAATACGCTTAGGAATATGGGCTTTTGCAAGTTTCCTAATCATGTGGTACGACCATTGAGCAAAGACGAGAAGATTAATTGTCTCCTGGTTGAGGACTTTATTCGCGGACATGATCTGGATTACTATATCGCCAAGGCGACATACGAAGGGCAGTACGAAGCGCTCTCACAGAAGCTCACCGAGCTTGCAAAATTCCTGGCTAAACTGCACAATCAAGCTGCTGATAAAATCAGGGTTAATTTTGCCAATGTGCTCAATTATTTTCGACACCTGCTCTATTCACTCGCACACTGGGGGCTTATCGACACAAGAGGCTTTGAGAAATTCATGCGCCGGTGCAATGCGTGGGAAGGAAATTCCCGAATGTGGGAAGACGTATCGGTGCTCGTGCACGGTGATGCGACCCCAACGAACTTCATCTTTCATCCCGATGATGGTGTCACAGCTATCGATCTGGAGCGGATGCATCCTTCTGACCGAGCGTACGATATTGGCATGCTTGCGGCGGAGCTCAAGCATCACTTCGCATGGCGGGTTCTCAAAGCAGACGCGGCAGAGTCACACATCAGTCATTTCATTCAGGCTTACTGCGAACGCTTTTCAGATAATGATGCGGTGTTCGAGGCGATTACACACCGAAATCGATTCTATATGGCCCTGGGAGAGCTTCGAATAGCCCGAAATGACTGGCTGCCATGGGAGCACCGAAAATGGTTAGTCGAGGAAGCTCGCAGATGCTTACGATTTTGACATAGAATTTGCTCAGTTCTGTTTCCGATTAGGCAGTTATACTCTTAGTAAAGCGCTTCCTGTTCTATAAGCTATGATTCCTATTCAATGGAATTAAATCTCTCTCAAATGAAGTTGAGTTTCAGTTACTCCGGCAATTATGATTACGTAAATAAGATAGCGCAACGTATCACTATAGTTACGACATCGGGGGATAACTATGCCAAAGCTAAGTGCGGTAGTGTTTGATGTATACGGGACACTCGTGGATATCCATACGAATGAGCACCGGGACGATGCATTTGATTCATTAAGTCGTTTTTTGGAGTACCGGAGGGTTTTTATTCCCGGCAAGGAGCTCAAGGAACTCTATTTCGATCACATCGACCAGCAGATTGCAAGGAGTCGTGAGAAACATGCCGAGGTTGATGTTACCCGAGCATTCGGCCATGTGCTTCGTGAGCGAGGGAGAACAACTGATCGCTACCTTACCATGATCACCGCACAGCTTTATCGATCTCTCTGCCGAGAACGCTTTCGTCTCTATGATGACACGTTCTGGACTCTCAACGAGTTTCGCAAGCGGTACCGATTGGGAATTGTATCCGACGCTCAGAGGGTATTCTGCAAACCTGAGCTGCAAACATTGCGACTGGAAAACTTCTTTGACGCTATCGTCATATCCTCAGACTACGGCTTTCGCAAACCCGACCCGCGACTGTTCCACATCGCACTGGCTGCACTCGATGTTCCTGCTTCAGAGGCGGCATACATCGGCAACAAATACGAAACAGACCTGGTAGGTGCCAAGGAAGCCGGGCTGGCGGTAGCTGGTTTGATTCGGCAGACTGAAGAGGAAAAGCATTCCTTTAGCAATAATTACAGCCCTGATTTTTTGACCGACGATCTGCGAGGAGCCTTGAGGGAAATTACTGGGAGAGAAAATATTAGTGAAACAAACAGCGTATCGTAAGGATGAAGAGATAGGTGGTCAGCACACTAGAGAAACAGAAGGTTTTTTGGAAAGGAGGTGCGTAAATGCAAAAAGAAAGGGCTAGGGCTAAAGCTAAGAAACGAAGGGTGATGTTCTCATTGGAAGCGCCAAATGCAAAAGCGGTTATGGTGGCTGGAGATTTCAACAGGTGGAATGTGAAGACCCATCCCATAAAGAAGGACAACGGCGGGGTGTGGAAAAAGGCCTTGATGGTTTCTCCCGGAAGATATGAGTACAAATTTTTAGTCGATGGCAGGTGGCGGAACGATCCTAAAAACGACAAGACATGCCCCAATTGCTTTGGAACTCAAAATAATGTGATCACGTTATAAAATTGCTTCGCGATTTTATCCGATTTATCGTTGGATTTATTCTACTGATAAAGTGTGCGGACTTCCTCGTGAATGGGGCTTCATCGATTGCCCGCAGAATAAACGTATCAGACCTGGTAATCGGATTAACAATTGTGGCATTCGGGACCTCAACTCCATAGCTGTTTGTAAACATCTTTGCAAGCTTCAAGGACAACACCGATATCCCCATTGGAAACGTGGTTGGCTCTAACATCTTTAATGTCATCTTCGTGCTTGCAGCGAGCTCGATCATAAGGCCTTTACCCTTCAAGGAAACGAACAATATAGATATTGGTATGGTGATTCTCGCGGAGCTGCTATTGTTTGCTTTTATGTTTACCGGGAGAAAACGGCTATTAGACCGGTGGAAAGGCGTTGTTTTCCTTGTAATATATTTCACTTATATTTGATTTCTCATACTTCAATGAGAACCTCTGTAAATGCTTAAATATGATCACTTTAGCTACTTCAGTGCATGAATTAATTTTCACGTTATTTTTATGATGGCAACCAGAGAGAACCAAGAGGACTAGCCCCTGGAAGGAATATAGAAGGAGCTATCCATGAAAAATGTTACCCCTTCCTCACATAGAGGTATGGGAGCAGTTCCATACCAGGGGGGAAACGCCTTTCGGGTATGGGCCCCGCATGCCGACAAGGTCTCTGTAACCGGCAGCTTTAACAACTGGTCGAAAACGGCCAACCCTATGGCAAGCGAGGGCAATGGGTATTGGTCGGCTGACATTGCAGGGGTGAAGTCTGGCGATGAGTATATGTATGTGATTGTGAGCGGTTCAAGGGAGCTTTCCCGCATCGACCCGTATGCCAGAGAGGTGACAAGCTCGGTGGGAAACTCCATCATTCCTGATCCACACTTCGACTGGGGAGAGGCGGCTTTCCAAGCGCCGCCATTCAACGAGATGGTGATCTACGAGATGCATATCGGAACCTTTAACGATCAGCCGGGTGGACCTCCCGGAAATTTGAACAGCGCCATCGAAAAGCTCCCCTATCTTGAGGAGTTCGGCATCAACGCCATCGAGGTGATGCCAGCAATGGAGTTTGCCGGGGGCTTTTCGTGGGGTTACAATCCCGCGCTCATTTTCGCGATCGAAAGCGATTACGGTGGACCCAGGGCATTCAAGGAATTCGTCAAGGCAGCCCATGCCAATGACATTGCAGTGATATTCGATGTTGTCTACAACCACTTTGGACCAAGTGATCTGGACATCTGGCAATTTGACGGTTGGAGCGAGAGCGGCAAGGGAGGTATTTACTTCTATAACGACTGGCGTTCGCAGACCCCCTGGGGAGAAACACGACCTGACTATGGAAGAGAAGAAGCACGCCACTATATTCATGATAATGCCATAATGTGGCTGGAAGAGTACCGGGTAGACGGCCTGCGCTGGGATATGACCGCCTTTATCAGAAATGTCCACGGTAATGATAACGACCCAGAGCATGATATCCCCGAGGGCTGGAGCCTCATGCAGTGGATTAACGATGGGATCAAATCCCGGTATCCTGACAAGATCAGCATTGCTGAAGATATGAAAGGCAACCCGTTTCTCACCAAGGATACAGGTGAGGGCGGTGCAGGGTTTGATGCTCAGTGGGACCCCAGGTTTGCCCACCCTATTCGTGAGGCAATCATATCCTCAGTGGATAAAGTCCGCAACATGGATGCTGTCCGTGGCGCGATCACACATAGTTACAAAGAAGATCCATTCAATAGAATAATCTATACCGAATCTCACGACGAGGTCGCCAATGGCAAGGCGCGTGTTCCAGAGGAAATTTCACCGGGGGATGCCGCAACGTGGCATGCAAAGAAGCTATCAACCCTGGGCGCCGCACTGGTCTTTACCTCTCCGGGTATACCGATGATCTTCCAGGGCCAGGAATTTCTCGAAGATGACTGGTTTCACGACCAGGTTCCCATAGACTGGACCAAAAAGGATACCTATGTCGGCATCCTTCAGCTGTACCGTGATCTGATTCGATTGCGCCGGAATCGGGATGCCACCACAGGAGGGCTGGCCGGTCATCATACAAATGCTCACCATGTGAACGATAAAGAGAAAGTTATCGCATTTCATCGGTGGAATAACGGCGGGCCACGGGACGATGTAATTGTTATGGTAAATATGGCAAACCGACCATTGGACGGTTATAAAATCGGTTTCCCTCGAGCGGGAAAGTGGGAAGTGCGTTTCAATAGCGACTGGAGCGGGTATGATCCCAGCTTCAGTAACCATCGTGCGAAAGACGTGGTGGCGAAGCGAGGCAAAAAGGATGGAATGCCTTTCAGCGGTATCATCGGCATTGGGCCGTATAGTGCCATTATCCTCTCTCAGGATGGTTGATATCGAGAGCTCTAATCTAGGGACCATAACGTAATAATGTAAATATAATCTAAAGAATCCCTATGTGAGCATGAAGTTTAACCCTGGTATACCCTTTAAATCTTAAAATTGGAGAAATGATAAATGGGACAAGCCCATCTCATATACATGCTTATCATATTGGTGGTGCTCCTTGGTTTTTCCGCCTTTTTTTCCGGCTCTGAAACAGCGCTTATGGCCATCAGCAGATTGCGCTTAAGACACCTTGCCGAGACAAGGCCCAGGCGGGCAGGTATCGTGGAACGAATATTAAAAAATCCGGAGAAGCTCATCGGGACCATTTTGCTGGGAAACAACCTGGTGAATGTGGCCATGTCGGCCATTGCAACGGCAATCGCCATCTCCTTTTGGGGAGAGAGGGGAATTGCCTATGCAACTGCGCTCTTAACGCTCGTTATTCTCATCTTCGCCGAGATCACCCCCAAGGTGTATGCCAAATACTTCAGTGAACGCATATCATTTATTGCCGCCCCCGTGCTCAATGTTATCATGGTGATATTCAATCCCATTGTAGTTGTGGTGACCTATATGAGTAATAGGTTGTTAGCTCTCATAGGGATTGATGTTTCAAAAATAAAGCGGCCATTAATGACCGAAGAGGAAATCCAAACCTGCATCAAGGTGGGGTGGGATGAGGGGGCCATCACCGAAGATGAGAGAAGGATGCTCTCGAGGGTCTTTACCCTGAATGATAAGAGCGTGGCAGAGGTAATGGTGCCCAAAGAAGAAATGGCCGTTCTCGACTTCAATACATCCATAACAGAGCTTTCGAAAACCATTCTGAAAACCGGTTACTCCCGCTTTCCAGTGAAAAAGGGTAATGATCTGGAAATAGTGGGCTTTGTGCACGGAAAGGATATCTTGTGGTTTAGTGATGAAAAAAAGCCAGTTTCCCTGAGGAAGATCATGAGACCTCCCTACTTTGTTCCGGCTGATAAAAAAATCGACGCGCAACTTCGAGGCTTCCAGGCGAAAAAACTCCATCAGGCCGTGGTGCTCGACAAAGAAGGAAAAGTCGCAGGCCTCATTACCCTGGAGGATATCCTGGAGGAATTGGTAGGCAGCATCCAGGACGAACATGACTTAAGTGATTGAATTGTTAGATACTCATAAAGAAATAATATCAATTCAATGGAGGTGAAATCCTATGAATAGAAAACTAATCATCTTTTTTATCCTAGGCTTCTTTCTTCTCTTATCTACGACAGCCGTGAGCCAAAACAAAGGCGCTGCAAATATGATGCTTCAGGGCGGAAAGCTTGGAAGTGTGCCCTTTTCGCACCATCTGCACCAGAACGCTATACGTGATTGCAATATTTGCCATACGTTGTTTCCGCAGGTTGCCGGGAGCATTGAGAAACTCAAGGCCGAAGGGAAGGTAAATAAAAAAGAGGCTATGGACCAATGCGTTGAGTGTCACAAAAAGGAGGCAGCCACTGGTGGTAAGGCTTTACCAACCAAATGCAGCGAATGCCACAAAAAATAGGGCAAATCTGGATTAAACCGAATTGACCGTAATAATAAAATCGTATGATTTGTCACGAATAAGTAGAGAAAAAGTGCTCCAAAGCAGCGGGCTACCGTAGGAGAGTATCTGGTAAATCAAACTGTAATGAACAATAAAAAAGGAGGGTGAAGATGTTTGAGAAGATTCTATATCCAACTGATTTTTCGGATGTGTCAAAGAAGGCCCTGGACTACATTAAGACCTTGAAGGATGCAGGGGCGAAAGAGGTTATTGTATTCCACATTATCGATGAAAGGGAAATTGACCATATTGCCCATCTTCCCGATCTGTCCATAGATATTAAAGAGCTGGAAAAGAAAAGGGAAGAGCATGCAAAGGAAGAAATTGGGGCAATAGAAAAGGAGCTTAAGGAGAGCGGTTTCACCGTAAAGACAATGATTAAAAAAGGAGTTCCATTCACAGACATCCTTAAGGCAGAGGAAGAGGAAAATGTTTCAGTGGTAGTCATTGGATCACACGGGAAGAGCTGCATTTCTGAAATGCTCCTTGGCTCCGTGTCTGAGAAGGTCATCAGGAAATCCAGCAAGCCTGTTTTAGTGGTAAGGAGGTAAAACGCACAACTAAGTGCTTCGATTCACAAATACTATAACATATTTTCGCGAGTACGCCCTTTGCAATAACTCACTCGACTCGGCCGAGCTCGTCGCCGAAAGCAGCACTTAGTCCCGAGGGCTTCGACTGAGACGTGTCGGCGAGCTCATGTCGAGTCGCTCAGCCGAAGTCTAAATATATACCTCATCGAATTTACGAATCGAGGGACTAAGTCAAGAGACTTACGATTGTCTCCATGATCTGAACTTTTCATCTCAACGGGAGCTAAATAAGATGCGAACGTCATGGCGTATATTTAGAGTTTTCGGTATCGATATCAGGATCGATTCGAGCTGGATCTTTATTTTTGGCCTTATCACATGGGCCCTGGCCGGTCATTACTTCCCCAGCCAGTATCCACGATGGCCTTACTGGCAGTACTGGGGGGTGGGGATAGCCGCCAGCGTGCTGCTATTCGCCTCGGTCCTGGCACATGAGCTCACTCACTCTCTGGTAGCACGCAGCAGAGGAGAAGAGGTGCGCAGCATTACGCTGTTCATTTTCGGGGGAGTAGCAGAAATCGCTCATGAACCGGAGACAGCAGGCAAAGAGTTCGTCATTGCGCTGGTGGGGCCTCTCTCAAGCCTGGTTATTGCCCTCATCTTCTTCGGGATCTGGATCGCGGTGAGGGAAGCAAGTGTGCCCATCGCGGCCCTCGCACGATATCTCGCTGTAATCAATATACTGCTCGCGCTGTTCAATATGATCCCCGGTTTCCCCCTCGATGGAGGCAGGGTTTTGCGGGCAATCGCCTGGAAGATAACCGGGAACTTGAAGCGGGCTACCAGGATCGCATCCATCAGCGGGCAGGCCGTCGCCTTCGTCCTGATCGTTTTCGGTATCTTTCAGATTCTGAAGGGGTTCTTCTTCAACGGCCTCTGGATGTCCCTCATCGGATGGTTTATCCACAGCGCAGCTACTCGTGGGTACCGTGAGGTTCTCGTAAAAGAGATGCTCAAGGATGTGCGGGTAAAAGACCTGATGGACACCACATTTGAGACGGTAGAGGGCTCGATCTCGGTGCAGGAGCTCATGGAAGACTACATCCTCAAAAAGCGAGAGAGGACCTTCCTGGTCACCGAGACCGGCAACCTGGCGGGGATCGTGTGTCTCGATGATGTCAAGGCCATCCCCTCTGAGAAGAGGAGGGCTACGCAGGTCAGGGACATTATGACCCCCAGTGATAGATTAGAGACCGTCTCTGGTTCTGATAACGGCGGCGATGTGCTGGCCAGGCTCGCGAGCGGCAAGATCAATCAAGTTCCGGTAATCGAGGATGGAGAGATCAAAGGGATTGTGTGCCGTTCCAACATCCTGGATTTTCTCCACCTCAGAACGGAATTGGGGGTATAGATACAAATGAATATTTCACCGGATAATACTATTTTCGCGGTCCTCTCATTTGAAGGACCAGATGCATATTCCATGGCGGGAGGCCTGGGCACGAGGATCACGTACCTGACCCAGACTCTCGCCAGAATGGGGTTTGAGGTTCATCATATCTTTATTGGAGATCCTCACATGTCGGGGGTGGAGTCTCGCGAAGAAGGGAGGCTTACTCTTCACCGCTGGTGCCAGTGGATCAGCGAGCACCACCCAAACGGAGTCTACGACGGCGAGGAGGATAAGCTCTATGACTTCAACGAATCAGCGCCACCTTTCGGTGTCCATGAGCTTGCAGCTTCTGCTATATCTCAGGGGAAGCTGATCGCTGTCCTGGGAGAGGAGTGGCATACCGCTGAGGCCATGAGCCGCATAAGCGATGTACTTTATTATGAGGGGCTGCGCGATAAGGCGGTAATGTTCTGGAACGCGAATAACACGTATGGATTTGAGCGAATAAACTGGGCTCGGCTCTCCTTTGCCATCACCATTACAACCGTGAGCAAATACATGAAACATATAATGGGCAATTGGGGCATAAATCCCTTGGTCATCCCCAATGGAATACCAAGTGAAATTCTGGGGGAAGTGGATGAAGTGCATGTTAGGAGGCTAAAGGGGCTCATGGATACGGACTTCATAGTGAGCAAGGTAGCGAGGTGGCATCCTGATAAGGGATGGAAGCCAGCAGTGGAGGCTGTTGGGAGACTCAAAGAAACAGGAAAAGAAGTTGTCCTCCTGGCTCGCGGCGGCATCGAGCCATACGGTGGGAAAATATTAAAACGCGCACAATCAATTGGCCTGAAGGTCCGAGATGTTTGTGTTCAGAGAAGATCGCTTGATGAGAATTCTAATGCTATAGGCGAAGATGCATTTGAACCCTATTTCGAGGCTCTTTCTCATGCTGGCGCCGGAGATATCCTGAATCTTCTGTTTCAAATACCTCACTCCTTTCTAAAGGTGATATACCGTGCCAGCGATGTAGTGCTGGCCAATAGCGTACACGAGCCATTCGGGCTCGTCGATCTTGAGGCCATGGCTACCGGGGCGGTTGTCTTCACTGGATGCAGCGGAGAGGACTACGCTATGCACTTAGTAAATTCCATTGTTTTGGATTCCTTTAATGCAGAGGAGGTGAAATTCTACATCGAAAACCTCCAAGCGCATGATGAAGAAAAGAAGGGTATCCAAGCGGCTGCCAGGGAAACAGCAAAGCAGTTCACCTGGGACAAAGTAGTGAGAAGCCTCCTCAGGAAGCTTGAGTACCAGACGCGGGTTCAGGGTGTTGTTTAAGAAGTATTAGTTCAGAAGCAATGAAACCCGAGGCGCAAGGTAACTGAGCAGCTAGACCGAAAGAGAAAGCTAGCAGGCTGAAAGCTTGAATCATCATTGCGACTGCCCAATGCAAAAGAACTTGTTCTGGCAGGGAATATGAACGAGCGAGTTACTACTACGAGCAACAGTAAAAAAGAGGCCAGCTGTGGCATATGCGAATCTGTAGATGAAAGGAGGAAGATATGGCAAAGACTGAAGACAAGGGTTGGAGCCCATACCTGGCCGGGGCATTGAGCGGAGTAGTTTTAATACTATCGGTCTGGATTGCGGGTAAGTTTTTTGGCGCATCAACCACGTTTGTCCGCTCAGCCGGCATGATTGAGAAACTCGTCGGTGCTGAGCGGGTAGCTCAGATAGTGTATTTCGTGAAAGAGGTGCCCAAAATCGACTGGCAGTGGATGTTCGTGGTGGGGGTGTTCATTGGATCGCTGATTGCATCGACAAGCTCTCGCACATTTCAATGGAAGCCCATCCCGGATATGTGGGAAAAGCGCTTTGGCCCGAGCAGGCTCAAACGGGGCATTGTCGCGTTTGTCGGTGGGATAATAGCCATGTTCGGGGCTCGCCTGGCAGATGGGTGACCGAGCGGGCATGGGCTGAGCGGTTCGCTTCAGCTGGCGGTGAGTGGTTATATTGCTTTAATCTGTTTTTTCATTGGCGGCATGCTCATAGCTCGCCTGTTATATGGAGGAGGTGAGGAGAAATGAAAATGCTCATCTATGGCCTTATCACCGGCATTCTCTTTGGCTTCTTGTTACAGAAAGCCCGCGTAATTCGCTATGACAAGCAACTTGGTGCTCTCCGTTTGATGGATATGACCATCGTTAAGTTTATGCTTTCAACCATATTGGTTGCGATGGTGGGAACGTATCTGCTCAAGGATCTGGGTCTGGTCAAACTATCAATAAAGCCGACTGTACTGGGAGGCACCATTCTGGGTGGTTTGATCTTTGGGATCGGCTGGGGGTTCTTGGGCTACTGCCCAGCGACCTCGGCCGGAGCATTCGGTGAGGGCCGCTGGGATGCAATGTGGGGAATTCTGGGAATGCTCGTTGGCGCAGCCCTGTACGCCGAGGCATACCCTGGACTGGAAAAGACTGTTTTAACGTGGGGCGATCTGGGTAAGATTACCCTGCCCCAGGTACTTGGGGTGAATCATTGGTTCATCGTTCCTCTATTCGTTGTTGGAGGATTGGTACTCTTTCGCTGGTTTGAGCGGAAAGGGCTTTAGCTGGAGGGAGAGAAAAATCAAGATCAGAGGAAATTGGCACTGACTCATTAAAGTAACAGGAAATAATTTAGTCACCGATCTACGGCCCATTGCATTCCTTGCTCAACGAAGTGAAGCTATCTTTCGCTCTTGGGTGTCGAGATTGGAATCGACTCGATCTGGATAAAAATGCCAGAATGCCCTGCCCTGTGGGTGGGGAAATTCACTGGCCAATCTCAAACACCAATTTTTTTGATAGAAGGAGGTCTTGACATAAAAAGATTACTCATTTTTCTTATTGTTCTAATTTCTGTAGCCACGTCTGCCGTATCTTATACCGCAGCAGGGGCCAAATGTGACCTTCCGATACCTGAGCTCTTCAAGCGGGCCTCGCCCTCGGTCGTGTTCATATCGGCGGTCACTATAGATCCCTTTAGGGTGACTAATCGGGTGGGCTCTTCCATTGGCTCTGGCTTCATCGTCAGTGAAGAAGGGCTTGTGCTGACCAATTCACATGTGGTATTCGGAAGCAGAGCCCTCAATGTGACCCTCGACAATGGCGCCACTGCGCCAGCTCAGCTTCTGGGAGCGGATCCGATCCTGGATATTGCTGTTCTTCGTACGCCGGGCCTGCCCAAGGGCTATCCCATTGCCAAACTGGGCGATTCGGATGCGGTAAAGGTCGGCGAGGAGGTTGTGGCTATCGGAAATCCCCTCGGCCTTGAGCAGACTATCACCCGTGGAATTATATCGGGCATTAACAGGATTCTTCCCTCATCTCCCATGAGCATGACGGTTCCCCTTATACAGACTGACACGGCCATCAACCCAGGAAACTCAGGCGGACCTTTGCTGAACCTGTGTGGAGAGGTCATCGGCATAAATACTGCAACCCTTATGGGTGTACAAAATATCGGCTTTGCCATACCCATTAATATTGCCAAGCAGGTGGTGCCTCAGCTCGTCAAACACGGCCGCGTGATCCGTCCCTGGCTCGGGACCGCTGGCAAGCTCGTGAGCAAGGAACTCGGTGGAATTTTTACCATCCCTATTGTGGTCGATGGATTTCTGGTAGAGACGGTTGAGCCGGGGAGTCCGGCGGAGAAGGCGGGAATACAAGGGGGTGTGTTACCTATCAGGATTGCCGGAGAAGAGTTTCTGCTCGGGGGTGACATTATCACTGCTGCCAACGGACTGCCCCTCAATGACCACGAAAAATATACAAAATTCGTTCAATCATTGAAGGTTGGCGATAAGGTCCGTCTGAATCTCTATCGTGAGGGAAAGATACGAGTGGTGGAGTTTCACGTCGTGGAACGGCCTATTCTCCCGGGAGATCTAACTCCTTGCGATCAACGAGTTCTGTCGCCAATGGTGTATCATGGTATATTTCCACGGTTGAAAAAATGAGGTATCATGCGTTCAAGTCATCGAATCGCTTGGCGATTTTATATAACTCGGCTTCGCCGCTCTAAAAAAGGAAATTCTAAACAATAACGGCAATTCAAAGGTGATGAGGAAAGGAGGAAAAGATGTTTGAGAAAATACTATACCCAACCGATTTTTCGGATGTGTCAAAGAAGGCTTTAGACTACCTTGTCCAGTTAAAGGACGCAGGTACAAAAGAGATCGTGGTTCTCCATGTAATCGATGAGAGGGGGATCGATGCCATTTCCCGATATGGGTCCGGGAGTGCCGAAACAATTATCGGGAGAATTGAAAAAGAGGCATGGGAGGAAGGAAAGAAGATAGAAAAGAAGTTGAGGCAAAGCGGTCTTGCCGTGAAGGTCAGAATAGAGATGGGAGTCCCCCTGAAGGAAATACTAAAGGTTGAGGAAGAAGAGAAGGTTTCCGCTATTGTCATTGGCTCCCATGGGAAGACTAACCTGGAGGAAATGTTTCTTGGCTCCGTATCCGAAAAGGTTATACGGCAGTCTAAAAGCCCGGTTCTGATTGTCAAGAGATGAAATATGCGGTATGAAATAAATGGTGATTTTTACCATCCCGTTGCTCTTGATTTGGGTTACCTTTAATTCATGATCATTCAGTCCATCGGGGCTCAGGAAAGTTAATAAACTCGGTATGCCTGACATAAGTACTACTCTCACACTCGCAGTCGTCGCCTTTTCCATGGCATTATTCGTAACCGGAAAACTTCCCGTTGATCTGGCAGCCCTTTGCATACTTGTCGCCCTGATTGTGCTGGGCTTAATCGCTCCGCATCAGGCACTGTACGGCTTTGCGAATCCAGCTACTGCAACTGTTGCGGCCATGTTCATTCTGAGCGCCGGTTTAGTGCGCACCGGCCTGGTTCAATGGTTATCGCATCACTTAAATACACTGGCGGGAAAAGGCGAATTACGGTTGATTTTGGTCTTATGCATTGCCATAGCCGCGTTATCTGCCTTTATCGTCAACACTGCGACAGTGGCCATCTTCATTCCCGTTGCAACGGTGCTTGCCATGAACCGGAGAATTTCTGCTGCTCGCGTGCTAATGCCACTATCCTTTGCAAGCCAGTTTGGCGGGGTATGCACCTTAATTGGTACCTCCACCAACATCCTGGTCAGCTCTATCGCAGTATCCCAGGGCATGAGACCTTTCGGCCTCTTTGAATTCGCCCCCCTGGGGTTTGTGATGTCCGTTGCCGGCATTATTTACCTCATTATGATTGGGCACCGGTTGTTACCAAAGCATAAGATTGCAACGCAACAGGTGGACAAATATCGGCTTTCCGACTATCTGGCAGAATTGAGGGTGGCAGAAAGGTCCCCTTTAATTGGAGGAACGTGGGACAAAAGGAAAGACTTCCGGGATGCAAAAGTGAACCTTATTAAAATCCTGCGTGGTGATAAGGCTGTGTCGCGACCCTCGAGAACCAGGATCAGGGAGGGGGATACCCTCTTGATACATGGTAACGTGGACAAGCTTCTGAGCATGAAGGAATCGTTGGGCCTGGGCATTCAGACTAATGTTACCATGGATGATCAAGAACTGAGCTCCGATAAGGTACACCTGATCGAGGTCCTTATACCGCCACAATCAAACCTGGTTGGACGCACCTTGCAAACATCCAGCTTTCTACGCCGGTTTAGATCCATGATTCTTGCCGTGCAGAGGCGTGGCAAAATCCTGAGAGATCGTCTAACAAACATCCATCTTGACAGTGGAGACACATTACTCTTGCAGGTAAATAAGGATGAGGTCCCGCGCTTTCTTGAATCCAGTGATGTGGTGGTAACGAACGAGTTGACCGAACTGTTCCTGCGCAAAGATCGAGCCATTATTGCACTGCTCGTGTTCCTTGGGGTGCTTACCTTGACTGCCTTAAAGATCGTTCCAATCTTAGTTGCTGCGCTCATCGGAGCGGTTGGCATGGTACTGGGCCGCTGCCTTACCATCGAAGAGGCTTACCAGGCAGTTGATTGGAAGGTGGTTTTCATGCTTGGCGGCATTATTCCCCTGGGGCTGGCCTTAGAACAGAGCGGTGCCGCCCGCTGGCTGGCACATTCAGCATTGGAACCATTTGCCGCCTTTGGTCCCCTCGCTATTCTGGCAGCGCTCTATTTGACCACTGCAATACTTACCGAGGTAATGTCAAATAACGCATCCGCTGTTATTCTTTCCCCCATTGCGCTGTCCCTTGCAGCATCCATGAGTGTGAGTACTCGCCCATTTCTGGTGGCAATTACCTTTGCTGCATCAACAAGCTTTGCAACACCAATCGGATACCAAACAAATACCATGGTCTATGCCCCCGGCGGATACCGTTTTTCTGATTACACCCGTGTAGGCGGGCCCCTGAATCTGGTATTCTGGGCACTGGCGGTGTTACTCATACCGATAATGTGGCCTTTCTAATGGCGCGCAAAATTGTTGCGAGGTGCTTGTAGGTCGCGCAGCTTCCTGCTTTGAATTCTCTCTTCGAGGATCCTTTCCGGATACTTAGAAATACTCCTTGGTAGTATCGCATCTTAGCGCCTTAGTGCGGGCCGTTACAAAACGCCTGGGAATTCCTAACACCCATGGAGGCGCCTTTCAGTCTTTCTTTTTTGGCGAAAATCTAAGCCAGAGATACCCGATAATACCCGAGAAAAGTGATGAGAGGATAATTCCCTTCTTGGCCATAAGGAGAGCATCAGGGCAACCGGTGAAAGAGATTGTTGAGATAATCCATGTTTCAATAGTATGTGTTTTTGCATGTCCTTTCAAGGCTCAGCAATACGCCCTGCCCAGAATAAACAGCTCCCATATTGACAACTGCTTATCAAGTTTCTATAGTTCATGCAAACAAGGGTTACATTTCTCTGACAAAAGAACTGTAGCCGCCGCTGGGAAAACTTATGGCCCCAAAAAAGATGAAAAAGAGAAATCTTCCCTTTTTGCTGATGATACTTTCTGCCCTGCTCATTGTTCTCGGCATTAACCTTGGTGAAGTATCAGCAGTCGTGGATAAGGCCATCAAGATCTGCTTAAGTTGTATGGGTATCGGGTAATGTTCGTCTTGAGAAGGTGGATACAAATACTCGCCACCCTTTTGAGCAACGCATACTGGAAATTCCCCTTTACCAAGGGCATTTACCAGGGCCAACTTAAGGGCATCTGTACCCCGGGATTGAACTGCTATTCCTGTCCTGCCGCAACAAGTGCATGCCCTTTGGGCTCTCTACAGACCTTCATGGCAACGGTACGGCCTGCCATCAGCACCGGCAACTACCGCTTCGGTTTCTATGTTATCGGAACGTTGGGCCTTATAGGGAGCCTTGTGGGACGCATGCCCTGTGCGTGGCTGTGCCCGTTCGGCCTCATTCAGGAGCTGATTCACAAGATCCCTTCACCAAAGTTCGAGATCCCTCCATTCCTCACCTATACGAAATATATTATCCTGGGTCTCTTTGTCTTTATACTTCCCCTCGTGGTGGTAGATGAGTTTGGCTACGGGATCACCTGGTTCTGCAAGCATATCTGCCCTGCCGGAACCATTGAGGCAGGTATTCCCTTAATGTTTTTGAGGCCTGAATTACGTGCATTGATTGGTGTACTGTTTTACAGCAAACTTTTTATCCTGGTGTTGTTTCTCGCATGGATGGTAGTGAGCCGCAGGCCCTTTTGCCGAGTCGCCTGTCCGCTGGGGGCACTCTATTCTTTGTTCAACAAATACAGCCTCTTTCGAATGATACACGATCCGGAAAAGTGTACCCTTTGTGAGGCCTGTTACCATGATTGTCCCATGGGAGTGAAATTCTATAAAGATGCAAATCACTACGATTGCATCAGGTGCCTGAAATGTTACCAGGAGTCCTGTCGCTTTGGTGCTATATCCTATGAGCTTGCCGGCGTTCCCTTTCCAAAGGGAGCCAAGGAAAAGGCGTAACAAGATCTCACTGCCGAGCAGGAAAAGGCCCCTGCGTGATCAAAAAAGGAACCACTCCGAGTCCCTTCAAGATATGGCAGCACTGCCATAGTGCGTTACACCTTCTTATTCCAACCCCAGAAAATCCCGAATCTTTCTGTCGAGAAATTTTTCGCTCCGTTTGCCTACTACCCTTTCTACTTCTTCACCGTTTTTAATGAAAAGCAGCATAGGCAAAGCGAAAATGTTATATTTACGCACCGGTTCTTCACCGGCCCAGTAAACGGGAAAACTGACCTTCGCTTTTTCGAGTATTCTCTGCATAGCCTCGGGCCCGTCTAGATCAAGGCTGATGCCCACCACCTTGAGGCCCCGATCCTTATACTTATCATAGAGCTTGCTCAGGGGTTTCAGTTCTTTCCGGCATGGACCGCACCACGCAGCCATGGCTACAATCAAACACTGGCAGTCTTTGTCTTTTATCAGCTTATCCAGATCTGCCAGGCCTATTCGTTCAACGATATTATTCGAGGCAGCATGGGAATGACCCATAAAAAAACCCCCAAGAACCATCGTAGCCGCGGCAATAAAAAAACCTCGTTTTATTTTCATGGCATGATTTCCATTCGTTTTTGATTCAGCCCCACAGACCTCAGGGCATTTCCAAATTCTTAAAATCCCGGCAGACACAACAGTCCTGCGAGGCCGCTCTGGTTAAGGTCTTCTTAAGATAGCCCATGTTCTACAGGGATCAATCTCAAGAACTAAAGGATATCATAATCAAACAGTTAGAGAGTATAATCCCCTCCTGGATTAATCAAGAATATTAGCATATCCCAATCCATACTTTAAACAAAATTTATCACTCAGGATCCATAAAAAAAAACAGATAAAGAATACGTTCCAATAAGGGTTTTCGAGTAATCGGAAAGGGGGATTGTTTATGAACTCAAATAGAAGCGCAGCACAAGAGAAGCGATTTCTCAAGATAATATTTCTCTTGACTTATCTTGTGCTTATGCCAGAATAAAGTGTACATGTGCTCCCGGATTATCTTATCGTTACCATATCTCTAGTGCCTTTATAACAGATGACTCGACTCCTGCTCTAAGCCCGCTTACAAGCCCAAGGATAAGCCTTGTGCTGAGATGCCAGGAAAGGAAAATAGTATGTTCGGCCACTATAATGTTCCGTTGAGTATTGCACAGGAAGGGATTTCTCTTTCCGTTCAAAAAGACGGTAAAAACCTCATTTACAAGAGAGACTGTCTTGGGGAACAGTTTGAAAAACATATCCTTGCCGGCAAGGGAAAAATCCTCCTCAATCCTGTGGAACCGGTGAATAGACCGAAAGCACTCACGTCCTATCTCCTCATAGAATTTGAAAAAGCCCTGCTGAGTAAACCCAAGGAAACAAGGACAATTTTTCTCAGATTTCCGTTAGAAATAGGGGTTTATATATCTACCGATACGGATTTTGAGATTCTGGATATTTTTACCTTAACAAAGCAAAAGTTCACCCTCTATGGTGATCCCAGAAATGGGGTTATCTGCAAGTATTGGAAAAGCCCTGTATATTCCACAATACCATCACTGAGCACTCTTCAAGAAGGGCTTATAGATCTCGCTGTAACCAACACAAACTCTCATTGGATTGAGTTAACGAAAGCTGTATTCAATGCATATGGAATGAAACTATATTACAACAACAAAACAGTATCAATGAAAGCGAACATTAACATAAAGACTAAAGACACTGCGGAAACCGAATTTATAGATACTCCTTT
>Ga0307378_10003895_pt1 | contig 21629 bp, 16 predicted proteins | sample UN1MG_FD_202238 | JGI IMG/M metagenome (GOLD analysis project Ga0307378, IMG submission 202238) | Soil microbial communities from Risofladan, Vaasa, Finland - UN-1 | ecosystem: Environmental > Terrestrial > Soil > Coastal area > Acid sulfate soil | place: Finland: Risofladan, Vaasa | collected...
ATCTGGTTTGGCCGCAGTGACGAATCGTCGCCCTGCTCGCCGTCCACGACGTCGTACAGGTAGCCGCCCTGCTCGTACCAGAAGCGGCGGTTGAACGATTCGAGGGCGCCCTCGGCGCAGTCGGCGTATGGCCGGGCGGCTTCCCTGCCGTGCTCGTCGCCCATCCACCGTTCCATCAGGCGCAGCGCGTTGTACCAGAGGGCGTTGATCTCGACGGCCTTGCCGCGGCGGGGCGTGACGACCCAGTCGCCCACCTTCGCGTCCATCCACGTGAGCTGGTAGCCTTCCTGGCCCTGGGTGAGGAGGCCGTCGCGCGGGTCGACGCCGATCCCGAACCGCGTACCCCGGAGGTGCCGGTCGACCACGTCCACGAGTTTCGGGAGCAGCGTCTGGAGCGTCTGGCGGTCGCCCGTGGCGTTCAGGTAGCGGTCGATCGCGTGGAAATACCAGAGCGTGGCGTCGGCGGTGTTGTACCTGGCTTCCTGTTCGCCCTCGGGAAACATGTTGGGGATGAGACCGTCGCGGATGTAGTAGCTGAAGGTGCGGAGGATGTAGTTTGCTTCGCGGTGGCGGCCCGTGGCGAGGGTGAAGCCCTCCAGGCTGATCATGGTGTCGCGCCCCCAATCGGTGAACCAGTAGTATCCGGCGATCACGGAGCGGACTTCGTCGCCGGCGGCGCGGGCGCGGGCGTCGGCCCGGCGCAACTGCGGCGTAATGATGAACTGGTCGGCCGCGAGCACAAGCTCGCCGGCGGGGCCGGACCGCGCGGCCGGATGGGCGATCGAGAGCAGCCGGCGCCGCCGCTCGTGCTCGTCCTTGAACGCTTCGTCAGGCTCCAAGGCCATGACGGAGGGCCAGTCTTCGGTGGATGCCACGAGCGTGGCCGATTCGCCGGGCTCCACGTCGCACCGGAAATAGCCGGGCGACCAGAGGATTCCTTCGGATTCGTAGCCGCGGTGCTTCTCGCCGCGAAAGAAGGTCTCGCGGACGCGCCCTTGGTCGAATACCATTGCCGGGTTCACCGCGTGGAGGTAGAGCCTGAGCGGCGGAAACCACGAGTCGCCCCGAATCTCGTAACGCCCGGACTCGATGGTGACGGTGTACGCGCTGCGGATGGGCAGGCTGACCGCGTGGTCGTGGGCGCGGAAATGCATCGACGGCCGCAGGCGCAACCTGATCGCGTGCGGCCCGCGTGCCAGTCGATAGCTCACGTGGACCGTGTTCTGCAGGTGCGTCATCACGAGGCGCTTCTCGACCGTATAGTCGTCGAAGTTGTAGACCCACACGGGCAGGCCGGACTCGAGGCGGAATTCGGCGAGGAGGCTTGCTCCATAGAGCTCGAATTCCCCTTCGGCGCTCTCCTCGCCCCCGAACCGCACCACGCGGCCGCCCCGGAACCGGGCCTCCTCAGCCACGTGCGAAAGCATGACCACCCGCCCGAGCGGATTAGGCAGCGCCGCGATCAGCAGCCCGTGATACCGCCGCGTACAGGCGCCCGATACCGTCCCCGACGCGTACCCGCCGATGCCGTTGGTGACCAGCCACTCGCGCTCCAGGAGTGCTTCGGTCTTCGCGGCATCTTCGGCGTCGGGCTTTTCCCACGGCAGCGTGTTAACGATCAGCTCGTGCATTATCACCTCGTGATTCGGTCCTTGGCGCGAGCACCACGGCGGCGTGGCCGGGGATGCGCCAGTTGTCGTCGGTATCCAGCGGCGCGGTGCCGCTGCCGCCGTAGCGGGGATGCTCGCTGGACCACAGGATCTCCCACGGCGCGTCCGATGGCGGAGCCAGCAGCGGTTCGGGCGCGGGATCATAGTGCAGGTCCCGCCCCATGTTCACCACCAGCAGCCGGTCGTCGCAGTTCTCGCTGAAGAACCGCAGCACGAATGCTTCGTGAGCCAGCACCGCGCCGTGAAGGCGGTCGGATCGCTGCGAGCTGAAGACGGGGTCGCGCCGCCGCAACGCCAGCAGATCGCGGTGAAGCGCGTAGGCATGACGGTGCCGCTGGCGCTCGGCGAGGTTGAGCACGCACATCCGAAAAGTTGCCGGGTCGGCAGGGTCGCGCAGGTAGCCCTGGATATCCGGCGCCACCAGGCTGCGGAACTGCCTGAGGAACGACATCCTGCCCTTGCGAACCGATCGCGCGAGCTCGATGGACGTGTCGGCGAAAAACAGGAACGGGGTGGACGCTGCAAATTCCTGCCCCTGGAAGAGCATCGGCGTGCCCGGCGCCAGCAGCAGGAGCGCCGTCATCGCACGGAAGCGCCCGTTGCTGGTCAGACCGTGGCAGCGGATGCCGTAGGCGGAGTTCGACGTCTGGTCGTGGTTCTGGAGGCAGTTGATGAACGCGTGGGCCGGGATGCCGAACGCTGGCGTGCCCCGGCGCTGCTTCTGCCACGTGTAGCGCTGTCCCTGGTACAGGAATCCCCACTTGACGGCCGAGATCAGCTCCTGGGCGTCGCCCCGGTACTCCTGGTAGTATGCCTCGGCGCGGCCGGTGAGCGCCACCATCGCACTGTGGTGGAAATCATCGTTCCATAGTGCGTCCAGCCCGCAGCCTCCTTGCTCGGCGGGCCGGATGAGGCGAACGTCCTGCCGTTCGTTTTCCGCAACGAGTACGATGGACCGCGGCGATGCCGCCTGCCGCGCCGCCCGCGCCACCTCGGCCAGGATGTGCTCGCGCGACACGTCGTAGATTGCCTGCGTCGCGTCGAACCGCAGGCCGTCCAGGTGGTACTCGCTGATCCAGTGCCGGGCGTTTGCCACGTAGAACTCACGCACCGGCCCGCTGCCGGGCCCGTCGAAGTTGTTTGCCTCCGTCCACTCGTTCTGGTAGCGAGTCGTGAAATAGTCTTCCGAAAACTCTCGGAGGTAGTTGCCGACCGGCCCGAAATGATTGTAGACGACGTCGAGGATCACGCCCAGTTTCAGCGAGTGCGCCCGGTCCACGAAGCGGCGAAAACCGTCGGGCGGGCCGTACAGGCGTGTGGGGGCAAACAGGTTCACGCCGTCGTAGCCCCACCCGAATGACCCGGGGAAGTCAGCGATCGGCATCACCTCCACCAGCGTAATGCCGAGGTCAGCCAATTCGGGCAGTTGTCGTTCTGCCGCTTCCCACGTGCCTTGCGGCGTGAAGGTGCCCACGTGCATCTCGTAGATGATTTGGCCCTTGATCCTCACCCCCGGCCAGCCGGCGTCCGTCCACTCGAATCGAGCTGGATCGATCACGCACGATGGCCCTTCCGGGCCGTCAGGCTGCGAGCGGGAGGCAGGGTCGGGATAAAGGAAATCGCGGTCGTCGGGCTGGAAGCTGTAGAGCGTGCCGTGCCCGGCCTGCGGCTCGGTGCCGGTGAAGTAGCCGTCGCCTTCGGCTCGAAGCGCGCGCGATGCCAGATGGCTGCTGAGGGGATTCTCGAAGACAACCCTCACCCCGCTGCATCGCGGCGCCCACACACGGAAGTGCACACCGCCCTCGGGCAACACTTCCGCCCCTACGGGCAGCCGTCGAACCTGCAAGGCCGTTTCCATCCGCCCTCCCGCGCAAATCGCGCAACGCAACACATAAGGAGTTTTCGGAAGAACGCGGAAGGTGGTGCGCGGTTTTACGGATGGTGGCGGCGGGAGCAACCGATCGAGTTACGGTGTGCCCGCACCAGTCACTTGGTCGCCTGGGCATCCTTGCCGTTGCCCTGCTCGAGTTTGCCTGCCAACGCGGAGAGAAGCTCTCGAATGTCGCTGTCCTTCTCCACCCGCTTCAGTTCCTTGAGTTTCGCTTCCAGCTCACTCCGTGCATCCTGATCCAGATGGTCCAGGATCGCAGGAGCCTCGCGAACAAGGTACTTCGCCAATATGAGCCGCTGGGAATCGGAGCGCGGACCTGCCGGAAAAGCTCGACGATACTGTCTTCGCTGGCGAGGTCTACGGCGATGGCAGCGACCGGCGGCAGCAGGATGGGCACAACCGCCTCGCACGGGGGTCACGATGTACCTGCGCGGGGGCAGTCGATCCGCACAAACTCCTTGAAAACCACCCTTCCATCTGCTTGAATGGTATCTTTCACCGCACGTAGGGGCACACGGCGTGTGCCCCCGGGCGGACACCGTCCGCCCCTGCTTTCGTTGTTTGCTCGGAGTAATTCACGTGCACGTGCCTGACGAGAAAGGCCACTACGGCCAGTATGGCGGGCGGTTCATCCCCGAGGTCCTGTTTGCCGCGCTGGAGGAAGTGGAAGCGTGCTACAAGCAGGCCCGCACCGATCCCGCGTTCCGGTCCCAGCTCGACGACCTCCTGAAGAACTACGTGGGCCGGCCCACCCCGCTGTACCTCGCCCGCCGCCTCAGCGAGCGTTACGGGGCGAAGATCTACCTGAAGCGGGAAGACCTCGCCCACACCGGCGCTCACAAGATCAACAATACGATCGGCCAGGCGCTGCTCGCCGTGCGAATGGGCAAGAAGCGCGTGGTGGCCGAAACCGGCGCCGGCCAGCACGGCGTGGCCACCGCAACCGCCGCCGCAATGCTCGACCTCCAGTGCGCGATCTACATGGGCACCGAAGACGTTCGCCGCCAGGCGCTCAACGTCTTCCGCATGCGCCAGCTCGGGGCGGAAGTCCACGAAGTCACCAGCGGCAGCCAGACACTCAAGGACGCAATCAACGAGGCGCTGCGCGACTGGGCCACAACCGTCCGCACCACGCATTTCGTGTTCGGCTCGGTGGCCGGCGTGCATCCGTTCCCGATGATCGTGCGCGACTTCCAGTCGGTGATCGGCCGCGAGGCTCGCGAGCAGATCCTGTCGGCCGAAGGCCGCATGCCCCACTTCCTGCTCGCCTGCGTGGGCGGCGGGAGCAACTCGATCGGGCTGTTCCATCCGTTCATCGACGAGCCGTCGGTGAAGATGATCGGCATCGAGGCAGGCGGGCGCGGCATCACCCCCGGCAACCACGCCGCACGATTCGCCGGCGGCTCCATCGGCGTGCTCCACGGCGCCCGAAGCTGGCTCCTGCAGGACCAGCACGGCCAGATCAGCGTCACGCACTCGATCTCCGCCGGGCTCGACTACGCGATGGTCGGGCCGGAGCACAGCTACCTCCGCGAGATCGGCAGGACGGAATACGACTACATCTGCGACGACGACGCGGTGAACGCCTTCCAGCTCCTCTGCCGCCTGGAAGGGATCATCCCGGCACTCGAAAGCTCGCACGCCGTGGCGTACCTCGAGAAAATGCGCGACCGACTCACCCCCGACACCATCGTGATCGTGAACCTGTCGGGCCGCGGCGATAAGGATGTGAATTCCGTGGCGGAATACCTGAAGAAGAGGAATTAACAAGGATACGCAGGATGGCCAGGCTGGATGCTCAGAGCACCGCGTCCATTGCGTCCACTCCGTCCACTTCGTCAACCCTGTGCATCCTTGCCGGATGGTTTTCAGCATGAACAGAATCGACAAGCTTTATTCCACGTGCAAGTCCGAAGGCAAGAAGGCCTTCAACGTTTACATCTGCGCCGGCGATCCGGACCTGGAGACGACGGCGGCGCTGATCCGGGAGTTTGAGCGGCGGGGCGTGGACGCCATCGAGCTGGGCGTGCCGTTCTCCGACCCGGTGGCCGACGGCCCGGTCATCCAGCAGGCGGCCAAGCGCGCGATCGAGGCCGGCACGACGCTGGACGCGATCATTCGCCTGGTTGCCGGGCTGCGCAAATCCGGCTGCGCCATCCCCATCTGCCTGATGACCTACTTCAACCCCGTACACCACTACGGTGTGGAACGGTTCGTGGATGATGCGGCCGACGCGGGCGTCGACGGCTTCATCATCCCCGACCTCTGCCCGGAAGAAGGCGAGGCCCTGATCGCCCGGGCGCGTGCCCGCGATGTCAAGACGATCTTCTTCATCGCGCCCACCACCACGCCCGAGCGGATGAAGACGATCAACGAACAATCGACCGGTTTCATCTACTGCGTGTCGGTGATAGGCATCACGGGCGCCCGCAAGGAGTTGCCGCCCGACCTGCGCGATCACTTGCTGCGGGTGCGGCGGCTCACGTCGCTGCCGCTAGTCGTCGGATTCGGCATCTCCAACCGCGAGACCGTGCGGATGATGTGCGAAATGGCCGACGGCGTGATCGTGGGCAGCGCCATCTGCAAGAAGATTGAAGAACTCCTCAGCGGCCCGCGCGAGGAGCTGGTGCGGAAGGCGGGCGAGTTTGCCGCGGAGCTGGCAGAGGGCGCGCGAACCTAGATGGACGGGGCCGTTCATTGCGTCCAGGTTGTCCGTTAAAAACCGGCCCTCGAACGTAAGGGCGTGTGGCATTGGCCCCCAATACAGGGTGCATGGCGTGCGTGTCACTGCTATACACAGCGCCGGAGTAGAATAGGCATGTCCTTGCTGTGCTGCCGCCCTACGGCGGCAGCGGGCGGGCAACGGTGGCCCGCCCCTACATAGGATTCCGGCAAGACGTTCTGCCAGCTAATGAAGATCCATTTGCATCTTGCCGCTCTACTAGCGGATGCCTGTAGGGGCGGGCCACCGTTGCCCGCCCGCTGTTCGCAAAGCGGACAGCAATCTGATTATGCGCAGATGAGTCGGATGCCATGTCCGGAAAGTGATCTGCCATGGAACTCCTCTTCGAATCACGCGTGGAGCTTTCGCTGTTCCAGGGGCATCTGCGGTTCGTGCAGCAGCGGCCGGCAATCACTCCGGAGCCGGTGCTTCTGCCCGACGTGCCCGCCGACGGCAAGCTGGTGCAAATCTACGGCACGGTGCTGCGCGACGGCGGCCGTCTCCGGATGTGGTACCAGGCTTGGCCCAAAAGCGTCAGCGGCAAGCAGGACGTTGAGGCCGTCGGCTACGCCGAATCGGACGACGGCATCACATGGCGCAAGCCGCCGCTCGGATTCCAGCAGATCGACGGCAAGCCCACCAACCTGCTCAACATGGGCATGGGAATCCCGTCGGTGTGGATCGACCCGGACAGCCCGCCCTCGCACCGCTACCGCGCCACCGGCGTGATCAACCTCGTGGCGTGCGAGATGAACAACTCCGGCGCGAAGGCCTCCGGCTACTTCACGGCCCACTCGGCCGACGGCTTGCGCTGGGAGCTCGATTCACCCTACCCGCGCTGGTACAGCCTCGACGACATCAACTCGACGTACCATCCGTGGCAGCGGCGGGGGATCGTGGCGATGAAATACAGCCCGCGCGTCGGCGGCGTGTGGCGCCGGGCCATTTACACGGCGGAATACAAGAATGGCCAGTATTCCGACCCCGTGGCCGCGCTCTACCCCGACGAGTTCGACGACATCGCCGCAATGCAGCACGGATTCCGCAGCGGCGACTACTACCAGCTCACCTTCCTCCCCGCAGGCTCGGGCACCGTGGGATTCCTGCTGAACTTCCGCCACGCCCTGCCCTACACGGGGCTGGGCCACTTCGCGCTCTACGGCGCCTCCGACGTGACGCTCGTCTACCAGGAGAAGCCCGGCGCACGCTGGGTGCACGTGCCCGGCAGGCCGAACTTCATCGACCGCAAGACCTTCCCCTGGATGGAAGGCTTCATCACCTGCGCATCGACCCCGGTGGAAGTGGGCGACGAGCATTGGCTCTACTTCAGCAGCCGCACCTTCAGCCACGGGTTTGCCCACGATCCCGGTTGGCAGGCCCAGGAGCGCTGGCTGCAGCACATAGACAAGTACGACACCTCGGGCATCGGGGTCGCCCGCTGGCCGAAGTGGCGGATGTTCGGGTTCGAGTCCGACCCCGACGCGGCCTTCACCATGCATCTCGGCGAGATCAAACACCCCTGCGAGCTGTACCTAAACTGCAAGACCAGGCCGGGCGGCCGCATCCGCGTGGGTGTTGCCGATGCACCCGTTGCCACCATCTGGGAGCAGGACTGGTGGCGCATCAAGCCCATCCCGGGCCGCGCCATCGATGATTGCATCCCGCTCACCGGCGACAGCCTCGCCCAGAAGGTAGCGTGGAAAGGCGGCAGCGTGATCATGCCCAGCAACGGCCGCCACGTGGTCGTGCGGATCGAGCTCGACGTGGCGGGCGTGTATGCATACGAGCTTCGCCCGGTGTAGATACGTGCAGGCGGCATGTTTCCACTTTACCACCGGGCCGTCCATGTCCCCCGTCGCCACGACGATGCGGGCAGGAGAATCCGATGGCCGATCCCCGCAATATCACCAGCGGCTGGGAAATCCCCCGCGAGACCTACAGCGACCAGCCGTACATCGTGAAAACCGGTGACGGCGCGTGGCTGTGCGTGCTGACGACCGGCTGCGGCGTGGAAGGCGAGCACGGCCAGCACGTCATTGCCACACGCAGCGCCGACCTCGGCCGAACGTGGTCCCCGCCGGTGGACGTCGAGCCTGCCGACGGCCCGGAAGCATCCTACGCCGTCTTGCTCGCGGTGCCAAGTGGGCGCGTCTACTGCTTCTACAACCACAACAGCGACGACCTCCGCGAGATCATCGCCGACGACCCGCCGTTCGCCGGAGGGAAGTGCCGCCGCGTGGATTCCCAGGGTTATTACGTCTTCAAGTACAGCGACGATCGCGGACGCACGTGGTCGCCGCGGCGATACCCGATCCCCGTTCGCGAAATGGAGATCGACCGGCAGAACCCCTACGGCGGCCGCGTGCGATACTTCTGGAACGTGGGCAAGCCATTCGTCCACGGCGGCGCCGCGTACGTATCGCTCCACAAGGTCGGGGGCATCGGCCGCGGCTTCTTCACGCGCTCCGAGGGCGTGTTGCTGCGGAGCGCGAACATCCTCACCGAGCGCGATCCTGACAGGATTGCGTGGGAAACGCTGCCCGACGGCGACGCCGGCCTCCGCACTCCGCCCGGCGGCGGGCCCGTTGCCGAGGAACAGAGCTACTGCGTCCTCAGCGACGGCTCGTTCTACTCCGTCTACCGCACGATCGACGGCCATTCGGCCTGCTCGTACAGCCGCGACGGCGGCCGCACGTGGTCGGTGCGGCAGTACCAGCGCTATGCCGACGGTCGACCGATGAAGCATCCGCGCGCCGCCAACTTTGCCTGGCGGTGCTCGAACGGCAGATACCTCTACTGGTTTCACAACCACGGCGGCCGGTTCATCCGCGAGAATCCAGCCATCGCCTACGAAGACCGCAACCCCGTGTGGCTGTGCGGCGGTGTGGAGGCCGATTCACCCGGCGGCCGCATCATCCTCTGGAGCCAGCCGGAGATAGTGCTGTACGACGACGATCCGTTCATCCGCATCAGCTATCCGGACCTTGTCGAGGAGAACGGCCGCTACTTTCTGACGGAGACGCAGAAGAACAAGGCTCGCGTGCACGAGATCGACGCGGCGCTGCTGGATGGATTGTGGGGGCAGGGCGAGCGGGCGGAAGTGGTGCGCGACGGCGTGCTGCTGAGCCTGCCGGACGGCGGCCCGATGCCCGCCATGACGACAATGCCGCGGCTCCCTGAATTCTGTGCGCGCGACCATCATCGCGCCGATCAGGGCATTATGCATCTTCGCAGCGGCCTCGCCATCGACGCATGGGTCCGGCTCGACTCGCTGCACGCCGGGCAGGCGATCATCGATAGCCGCACGCCCGACGGCCGAGGCCTGTGCCTCCAGACCGCCCCGCACGGCACCATCGAGATCATCCTCAATGACGGCCGAACCGAGAATCGCTGGACCTGCGATCCAGGCATGCTGACGCCGGGCGGCCTGCACCACGTTGCTGCAATCGTCGACGCCGGCCCCCGGGTCATCACGTTCATCGTGGACGGCAGGCTGTGCGACGGCGGCGACTGGCGGCAGTTCGGCTGGGGGCGGTTCAGCCCCGATCTGCGGGACGCCAACGGCAGCCCCACGCTGCGCATCGGGCCCGGGCTTGCGGGCACCGTGCAGTCGCTCCGAATCTACGGGCGGGCGCTGCGCGCGTCCGAGGCGATAGCCAATTTCCGGGCAGGATAGAAACGCCGGGGTCACGACGCCCGATGCCCGGGCCGTGCCGCCGACGCGATCCTACACCACCCGCTCCGCCACGTCGACGATCGCGTGGGCGTACATCGGCCGCTGCCGGTCGAGGTTCGGAATCCCGTGGAAGAACGCGGGCACCTCGCCCATCGGCGTGATGATCATGCCGTGGCCGAGATGTGCGAACTTCCGGCCGTCCCACCCGCACTGGTTGACGGCGGCCATCGCCCTGCCATACTTGATGGCATCGAGAATCCCGCGTCCGGGGAAGAACACCATCTCGAGCACCTTCATGTATTTCTCGCGGCCTTCGTCCGTGCGGAGGTCGGCGGTTGTCACGCGTTCTTCCTTCTTGCCGCCTGCCCCGGCGGGCAGCAGCATCAGCTCCACGCCGTCCCTGCTGAAGATGGATGCGAGATCCTTGATGCCGGAGTCGGCGCAGATCGCGATCGCGCACTTCACGCCGCGCACCTCGAAGTAGTTGAACTGCACCTGCACGGGCTGGCCGCGGATCGCGGGGTCTTTCTCGTTGCCTTCCGGCACCAGCTCGAACGGCTCCTCCAGCGGCTGTTCGACCCTGGTGACGCGGTGCTTGCGCTGCACGACGAACGAGCCGTCGGGGAAAACCGCGTAGTGCGCCAGGTGCCGCTTGCCGTTGGCGGCCTCGACGAATCCGGCGCACACAACCACCTTGTGTGTTCCCGCCAGGCCGGCAAGTTCGCGGTAGATCGGCCCGTTTCCTGCCGTCTCGGCCGTAGCCACAACGTCCTCATAGCCGCCGTAGCCCGACGCACTCAGTTCCGGCGTGAGGAGGACGTCGGCCCCGTCCTTCCCGGCCTTCGCCGCGAAGTCCGAAATCTGCCTGAGGTTGCCCGCCACGTTGCCCGGCTTGCTGGTCGTCGACCCGATCGCGATGTGAATGTACTTCGACATGATTCACCATTTCATCTCGGGGGCCTTGGTAACACGAACGCCATTGCGGTTTCAGTGTAGTGATTGGCTGCGAGATTGTCAAGGTGGGAATGCGTTCAGCGAGCGCGGCCGCCAGGCGTGCGGCGCACGAGAACTGCCGGCGAACTCGGCAGTGCACCCGGCGGCTTACCGGGACAGCGCCGCCAGTTGGACATCGGCATCCAGCAGCGATGGTGTTTTCGCCGACTGACGGATTTCCAGCGACCGCACCGTGGGCGACTGCGCCGCCCGGACCCGCCGGAGGAAATCGACGAGCTGCTTGATCGACACGCCTTCGAACCTGATCTCGACGCTCGATTCACTGAAGGTACCCGCCGGCCGTGTTGTGCGCGGCTTCATCGATGTGATGTTCCTCGCGAGCAGGCAGTCCGACGCGATCTGCTCCATCCGCGACAGCATACCGGGGCCGTCGGGTTGGCAGGCCGAGCGGTTCAGTTCGTTGAGCTGCTCCTGCAGGGTGCGATATTCATCGCTGAGGGCGCGGAGTTTTTCCACCGTGCGGGATTTCCCGGGTATCACGCGCTCGAGTGTCTCGATGCGGTCCAGCGCCGGCCGAACAGCAAGCTGGTGGAACGCGAACAGCACCACAAGCAGCGCTGCTCCGATTGCGGCGTATCGTTCTCGTCTGGTGAATCTCATCGCCTGGTCATCCTGGTGCAACAGTGAGTGCGAGCGTGAACCGTACGCCTCCGGTGGATCGGTCGGCCTCAACATCATGAATCGCCACGGACTCGAATTCGTTGCTCGTCTGCAGGCGAGCTTTCAACTCGTCCACCGCGCTGAACGATCCGACCGTTCCGGCCATGCGCACGGTGCGGCCGCAGACGGACATCTCGGAAATCCGCATGCCGGCGGCGTCGGGCACGCTGGCGCTGATCCGGTGGAGCACATCCAGCGGCGAGACACCGTCCGCCCCCGCGCCCGTGATTGCGGCCAGCTCGCGGTGCTGCTTGCGCAGGGCCGCCGCACGCTCCTCCAGTTGCGGCAGTTCGTTCACCGGCTTCTCGCCCGGCAGCGTTTCTTCGAATACCAGCCGCGTTTCGTGCTTCAGCCGATCGTACTCGTGCTCCATGCGGCCGAGCCGGAGGAAAATGCCCGCACACCATACGGCGGCAACGGCGCCCGCGATCACGCCAGCCGCGATGGCGTGGTACCGGACCCCCGCCGGGCGCGCCTCGCCGGCTTTGTCGGCGGCCAGGAAGTTCATGCCGTGCTCGGCCGCCCCAAGCGCGCGAGCCGCAAGCCCGACAGCCACGGCGTATTGCGGATCTCGCTCGACGCCGGTCGGCCAAGCGATTTCGGTACGATAGTCCGCGACGGCCACGTCCCGTCGCAGCTCGGCGGCCAGCCGCGCGGCCAGCCCGTCGTTCCCGCTGACGGCGATGGACGATTCGTTCGTCATCGCCCGGCGGAACGCCGTGTGCCACGTGAGGTTGATCTCGCGCGCAAGCTCCGCCGCGGGATCGCCCTCCGCCGGCAAATGGACCGCCCGCGCGTTGATCAGCCTGCCTGCCTGCGTCGCCGCGATGGTGGCGGTCGAGCCGTCAACGTGAACCAGCATCCTCGGCGAGTCATCATTCGGCGATCGGTCCGCCACTGCTGCGAGCAGCGTGCACGGGATAGCGTCCACGAGCTGGCAGGGAAGGCCGGCATCGGCCATCATCTTCAGGCGGCCGTGGAGGTCGGCCCTGCTGATGGCCCCGGCGAGCACGTCGCCTTCGCCGGGGATTGGGCTGCACAGGTCGACGACAAGCTCGTCGAACGGTATCGGCACGTCGTCTTCGATCTGGAACCGGATGGCCTGCCGTGCCTGCTGCGGCGCTCGGACGTCGGTATGAACCGCCCGGAAGCACACAGCCCCGTGCGGCATAGCGACGGCGATCCGGGCGCGGCGGCTGAACCCGTGCCGGACAACAAGTTCGCGCAACACACGCACAGCGGCATCGGGCGCGGGCGCGTCGGCCGTGTGTACGTGTTCAATTACCATCCCGCGTCGCGTGCGGGCCGCCTGCACCGCGCGAACACAGTCCGCCCCGATGTCGATTCCGATCGATCTGCTGTTCATGCTCTCCTCGTCACGGCTCCTCGCGCAGGAGCACGGTCATCGATCCGGTCTTGCCGTTCTTCGTCGCGATAACGGCGATCCGCCGCTCGAACTCCCCGACCCGACCGACCGATTCAATCCGATAGAAGCCGGCGGCGGGCCTGACCGTGATCAGGCTGCCGATTGCGTTCAGCACCGCCATCGACATGCCGGGCACGCCCGCGAGTTCCCCCACCGATGCGTACGGGCGATGGTCCACAATCGACTGGGCAAGCCCGGGGTCGATCAGTTCCGACAGGCTTTCGACGACCAGCCGCGGCGCGTGATTGATGTCGGTCTTGCCATCACCGTATACCGTCACGAGCCGGCTGAGCCCGGGGACCGCCTGGTCGTCATCGGATGCTCGGGGCGGGCTGTCGAATATCTCCGCCGTAATTCCCCTCACCAGGAGCAGCTCGCGGACGGAGTCGAGCGGCCGGTTCCTGCACCGCCGCGGGTGCGGCAGCCCCTGGTAGTATTCGTCCTCGGCCCCCTCGTTTTCGCGCTCGACGGATGGCAGGTGCGTCACATCGCCGTCGCGGTCGGTCCAGTCGACGATCGCCGGCACGATGCCATAGCCGATTGGCGAGTTGCGCGAATGCCGCCGGTTGAGCAGGTCGACGAGCCGCAGCAGGCACTCGATGCGGCGGCGGTCGAGCTGGCCCTCCGGCATTCGCAGGCCGTTCGCGTTCAGCTTGCCGTTTTCGAGCGTCACGACGACAGTGCAATCGCCGGCGTCGGCAATCCGCAGGTGCAACGGGGCGTCGGGAATCGTCGGCCCAGCCTCCACCTCGCCGTCGCGGATGGCCGCCAACGCGGCGTTGACGCCCGCCTCCGCGCACCATAGTGCCTGCGTCGACTGGAGGCGGTAGTCGCTGACGTGCAGGTTCATGCGCGACTCGTAGTTGAACTCGAGCAGCATTCCCGCCAGCAGCACGACCAGCAGCAGAACCGTGACCAGCACGAATCCGCGGCGGTCATTCAGGTGCGCGTTCTTGATCATCGGTGGTGCCTTCCGCTGCGGGTGCAGCCGGCGTCATCACGGCACGCACGGCCTTGGCTGCCGTCTCGCACGTCACCCGAACAGCAGCCGAAAACGACTGACCCGTGTCGTCGGTTGCCGCGAAACGGATCGCAGCCGGAATCGACTTGGTGCCGCCCCAATCCCACTGCCGGTGCCAGGCGGAGCCGTCGAAGCAGTCGAAAACGAGCGAACGGATGCCGCGCGCGAGCACCTGCGTGTCTTCCGCGCCGGCGTTCCGCAGGCTTCTGACAAGCTCGCCGTGCGCCGGATCGAGATGGTACGTCACCTGGCTGATGCCGGCGTCGGGCAAACCCGCGCCTGATCTCGCAGTAGCCGTTGCGAACGACAGCGTCGCGCCGCCGGCGGAAAACACTACTTGGTCGTCGGGTTCGCTCGCGGCCGTCGACGGCGGAATACACGTGCCGCGGAGGTCACGGGTGATTGTTCGCAGCAGTTTGCATGCCGCATCGTCGGCCTTGGCCTTCGCCCGGCAGATCGAAACGGACTTCAGGGACGCCGCATACGAGCCGTAGGCGATCCCGATCACAATCACGGCGATGCTGAGCGTCACCAGGATCTCGAGCAGCGTGAATGCGTTCGTGCGGCGGGCGATTCGCATCATTGCCTCCCGTCGAACGCCAGGGTCACCAGCCGCACGTCGCGCCGGCTCCGGCCTTCGTTCCATTCCACGATCACCGTGATGCGGCGGCAGCCGTCCAGCCGGATGTCGGGCGTCGCCTCTGGCTGGTCATCGGCAACCGCAACCTGCCACTCGAGGGGTGGATCGTCATCCGTTCGACCGTGGGTGGTTCCGGGCTGCGGGCAGCCCGCGGCGAGCGTCTCGACCAGCTTCGATTCGGCTAGCGTCGTCGCGCGCGACAACAGCCGCGAATGATCCGTCGTGATGATGCTGATGACCTGCAGGCGCAGCAGCCCGAGCATCCCGATGCCCACCACGGCGACCGCGATCATCACCTCCACCAGCGTGAATCCGCGCTTGTCCACGTGCCGCTACTCCTGGTCAAGGTTCCAGTTCTCGATGTCGGCGGCGTCGCCTGCCCCGCCTTCCTCGCCGTCCCTGCCGTACGACTTGAGGTCGTAGTCGCCGTGCGCGCCGGGGCAGATGTAGCAGTAGGGCCGGCCCCATGGATCGGCGGGCACCTTGCCGCCTTCCAGGTAGCCGCCGGTCTTCCAGCCGCGGGCGCCTGGATCGGCCACCAGCGCCCCCAGCCCCTCCGACGTCGTCGGGAAGCGGCCGGTATCTGTCTTGAACAATGCGAGGGCCGACTGCAGGCTCGCGATCTGCACCTTCGCCTTCATTCGCCGCGCCTGCTCCGGCCGGTCCATGATCTTCGGCACGATCAGCGTTGCCAGGATCCCCAGGATCACGATCACCACCATCAGCTCGATCAGCGTGAATCCGGCCCCCGGGCCGTTTCCGCACGATCTGTTTTGCACGATGCGCCTCCTAACGAATCGCCTGGTTTATCTCGAAAATGGGCAGCAGGATCGCCAGCACGATGAAGCCCACAATGCCGCCCATGATCGGGATCATCAGCGGCTCGATCACGGACGCGAGTGCGGCCACCGACGCTTCCACGTCGGCGTCGTAGGCGTCCGCCACGTTCAGCAGGGCGTCTTCCACGGTGCCGGAGCTTTCACCGACGGCGACCATGTGATAGACGATCGACGGGAAGACGCCGCACCGCCGCAACGGCTCGGCCAGCCCGCCGCCGTGCCGCACTGCTTCCCGCACGCCATCGAGCGCGCTTGCGAGCGCGGCGTTCCCAGCCACGCGCTTTGCGATGTCAAGCGCGTCGAGCACCGGTGCGCCGCTGGCCAGCAGCACGCCGAGCGTCCGCGCGAACCGAGCAACCGATACCCGCACGACGATCCCACCGAACAGCGGCAGCCGCAGCTTCGTGCGGTCCCACAACAGCCGGCCCGCCGCGGTTGCGAACCATGCCCGCAGGCCGAAAAACGCCGCGATCCCGATCACCGCCAGCAGCCACAACCAACTCGCGAGGAAGCCGCTGACGGCGATCAGCGCGCGAGTCGGCAGGGGCAGCGTGCGGTTCATTTCCAGAAACAGCTTGCTGATGCCCGGCACCACGAACGACAGCAGGAAGACGATCACGCCGCCGCCGATGACCGCGAGGAACAGCGGATAGGCCAGTGCCGCGCGGAGCTTGTTTGCCAGGAGAACGCGTTTCTCGAGCACGTCGGCCAGCCGCAGCAGCACCGCCTCCAACGCCCCGGATGCCTCGCCGGCTGCCACCAGGTTCACGTACAGGTCGGAAAACGCCCGCGGATGCTCCCGGAGCGCGACCGCGAGCGTTGCACCCTGGCCGACCCTGTCGTGCACGCGGCCGAACACCACACCGAGCGGGCGGTGTCCGAGCTGCTCGTGCAGCGCCGCCAGTGCCGGCACAAGCGCCATTCCGCCGCGCAGCAGCGTGGCGAGCTGCCGTGTGGCCGCGGCAACCTCACGCGCGTTCAGCCGCCGCGGTGCCATTTCGGCGTAAGCCGGTCGCACCGCCGTTCCCACCTCGCGCGAACTTTGGTCGTCGGAAACGTGCAGCACGCGCGCACCGGCCGCACGGAGCTTGCGCCGGGCATCGGCGGCCGATTCGGCATCGATTACCGATCGCTGCTGCCGGCCGGCGTCGGTCACCATAGTGTATTCGTAAACAGGCACCACCTATCTCCCCACGGGCACGGCGTCTGCTGACTTATCAGGGCAAACGCCGCCCGCCCCTACATAACGGTGTCTGCTGACTTATGAGGGCGGATGCCGTCCGCCCCTACATAACGGCGTCTGCTGACTTATCAGGGCAAACGCCGCCCGCCCCTACATAACGGCGTCTGCTGACTTATGAGGGCGGATGCCGTCCGCCCCTACATGCGGACGCCATCCGCCCCTACATAACGGTGTCGTCCTGCGTAACCCGCAGCACTTCCTCCACGGTGGTCAGGCCCTCGCGGGCCTTGCGGAGGCCATCGTCGTGCAGCGTCGTCATGCCGTTCTGGATCGCAAGGTTCCTGATCACGTTGGCGGGCGCCCTGTTCATGATCAGCTCGCGGATGCGATCGTCGACCACCAGTAACTCGCAGATGCCGGACCGTCCGTGGTAGCCGGTGCCGATGCAGTGCGTGCAGCCGCGCCCGCGGAACAATTGCTCGGGCGTCGAACCGATCCCATCGAATAGCGCGGCGACGTCCGCCTCCGGGCGATAGCTTTCCCTGCACGCGGGGCACACCGAGCGAACCAGCCGCTGTGCCATGATCGCCGCCACCGACGACGATATCAGGTACGGCTCGATCCCCATGTCGACCAGCCGCGTGACGGCCGTGGCCGCGTCGTTCGTGTGCAGCGTGCTGAACACAAGGTGCCCGGTCAGCGCCGCCTGGATGGCGATCTCCGCCGTCTCGTGGTCTCGAATCTCGCCCACCATGATCACGTTTGGGTCCTGCCGCAGCACGTGCCGCAGGCAGTTGGCGAACGTCAGCCCGATCTTCGACTTGATCTGCATCTGCCCGATCCCGTGCAGTTGGTACTCGATCGGGTCTTCCACCGTGAGGATGTTCTTGTCGTCCTTGTTGATCTCGCTGAGGGCGCCGTACAGCGTGGTTGTCTTGCCGCTGCCGGTGGGGCCGGTGAGGAGCACGATGCCGTGCGGCAGGCGAACCAACCGCCGGAACGCCGCGTCGATATCCGGCGAGAAACCCAGGTCGCCCAGGCCCAGCCGCGCGCTCGTCTTGTCGAGCAGCCGCAGCACCACCCGCTCGCCGCCGTGCGTGGGGATGGTGGACACCCGGACGTCGATCTCCTTCTCGCCGATCCTGATCCGGCTGCGGCCGTCCTGCGGAAGCCGCCGCTCCGCGATGTTCAGGTTGGCCATCACCTTCAGCCGCGAGATCAACGCAGCCGCATACTGACGGGGCGGAGCGAATTTCGTGTGCAGCACGCCGTCCACGCGGAACCGCACGCGCACGCTGCTGTCGTACGGCTCGATGTGGATGTCGCTGGCGCGGCAGCCCACGGCCTGGAAGAAGATGGCGTTGACGAGCTTGACGATGGGCGCGCGGTTCGCCACGTCGAGCAGGTCCTCGGGCTGTGAAATGGTCGCGGTCGCCGCCGCGTCGTCATCGGCGGTTAACCCGTCGAGGATGGTCGCCGCCGTGTCGCCCTCCTGGTAGTAGCAGCGGCTGATGGCTTCGTCGATTGCTGCCGGAGGGCAGACGATCCGTGCGACCGCGGCGGCCGCCGGCAGGTGCCCGCCGAGCCTGCCGGCGAGCGCATCGAACGCAGGCACGTCGAGCGGGTCCGCCATCCCGACGGCCATCGCCCCCGCCTGCGGGCACAGCGGGATCACGCGGTGCTTCTTGAGGAACTGCAGTGGGAAGCCCGTCACGAGTTCGCGGTTCAACCACGCCGGCGGGATGCTGACGGCGCACTCGAGCTGCCACTGGTCGGCGAGGGCCTTGGCAAGCTCGCCGGGCGACACCGCCCCGTGTGCGAGCAGGACCTGCCCGAGCCGCTCCGACTCCGCCCAGTCGCGCTGGTCGGCCAGTGCCGCCGACAACTGCTCCTGCGTCAGGGATGCTCGACGCAGCAGGATTTGCCCGAGTGGTTCAGCCATGGTGTTTCCGTCAGAATCCCCCAGTACTCCCGGCCGGGTCGATGCCGGCCTCACGCTGCCTGGTGCTGGTCATCGCCGACAGGTCGTCGTCGCCCGTCAGCACGTGCGGCGTGATGAACATCAGCAGGTTGGTCTTTTGCACGAGGTCTTTTTTCCATCTGAACAGGAAACCGAGCAGGGGGATATCCGCCAGGAGCGGCACGCGTTTCTCGAATCGCACCTTGTCGTCCCGCATCAGCCCGCCGATCACGACGGTCGACCCATCCTTGATGGAAACGACGGTGCGGGCCTCGCGTTTCGCCGTCGTCGGCGTGTCCACGTTCGTCTGCACGCTCCCCTCGATCAGCTTCGTGAACTCGCTGTCGATGTCCATCCGCACCACCTTGTCCTTGCTGATGTGCGGCGTGATCTTCAGCGTGATGCCCACGTCTTTGTAGTCATAGGTCTTGATCAGTGTCGGTGTGGCAGGATCGGTCTCCGTCACTCGCGATTCCTTGACGTAGGGAATGTTTTCGCCCACGAGGATCGTGGCCTCGCTGTTGTTGGACGTGAGGATGTGGGGCGTGGAGAGGATGTTAACGCCCGAGTGCCGCTCGAGCGCCTTCATGATGGCGCCGATCTGCGTGGTGCCGCCGGCCTTCTTGAACATGCCCACGCCCAGCCCCTGCAGGTCGCCCGATGCCGATTCCACCCGCATCCCGAAGTTCGTGTAGCCGAATCCCCGGTAGCTGTCTGACACCGCCTGGTCCAGCGTGGCCCAGTCGACTCCGATCTCGCGTAGCACTTCCTCGGACGCCTCGATAATTCGCAGCTCCACCAGCACCTGCTCACGGACGACGTCCAGCTTCGCGATGATGTCCTCGATCACCGCGTAGTCCTGTGCCGACGCCATCACGATCAGGGCGTTTGTGCCTTCGTCGGCGGTGATGTTGATCGGCTCGCGCTTGTCGGCGGCATCCTGTGCTGCGGCTCTCTCCACGGCCGCGGTGAGGGACTTCACCAGGTCCTTCGCTTCGGCGTTCTTCAGGTAGACGACGTGGATGGTGCCGGCTTCGATCGGGCGCTCGACGTCGAGCTGCGCCACCAGCTCGGCGATGGCGGGCATGTCCCGTGTGGCCGCGAGAACGATGATGGAGTTGGTCCGCGTGTCCGGGATGACTCTGACGGCGGTGTCGGGCAGACCTGGTGCGCGGGCTGCCGCGGAGGCCGGCGCCTGCTCCATCATCTGCGTGATCTGCTGCGACAGCGTTTGTGCCGAGGCGTGCCGGAGCTGGAAGACCCGCATCTCCGTCTGCGCCCCGGCCACGTCCGCCTCCTGGATGATCCTCGCGATGTGGTGGATGTTCGATGACGTGTCGGTGATGACGATCGTGTTCGTCTGCGGATACGTGGCCACGTGGGAGCCGGCCCCGGCAAGCGGGCCGATGAACCCGGCCACGTCGGCCGCGTTGGCATATCGCAGCGGGATGATCTGCGTGACGATCGAATCGGTGACCGGGATGGCGGCAGGATCGGCGCCCACTCGGGTTGACAGGTTGTGCCGTGCGGCATCGGCCCGCGGCACGATCTTGATCGTCCGGCCGGACGGCACTGCCGCGTAGCCCTTCACCTGCAGGACCGATTCGAGCACCGCATACACCTCGCCCAGCCGGATCTTCGTCGGCGAGATCAGGGTCACCGTACCCTTGACGTTGTCGTCGACCAGGAAATTTGCCCCGGTGATCTCGCTGATGGTCTTCAATACCACGCGGATGTCCACTTGGTTGAAGTCGACGGAGATCAACTTGTCGGCCATGCCCGGCTCCTCGAGTGCGGGCAGAAGGACGGTTTCGGGCGGGTCGGCGGCAGGAGGATCATCCTGCTGGGCTGCGGTGGGCAGGCTAACGGCCATCAGCAGGCAGATCGTGAGCAGCATTGCGTGCGTGTGCCACGAAAACTTGGGCGTCATGGGAAAATGCATCACTACCTCCATCACCGCATTCCGAACACGAGCGTCTTCTTCTCGCCGCCACGCAGCAGCTCAACGTCGATCGACTGCTGTTTGCGGGCCTTCTGCATCACCTGGAAGGCCTTGGGAAGGCTGCTGAGCTGCTGACGGTTGATGCTGGTGATCACGTCGCCATCTTCCAGGCCGGCCAGTGCGGCGGCGGGGGAGTCGGCAATCCCCAATACACGCACTCCCGCGACCTGCCTGTCGACCACGTGCGGCTCGAACGTGGTGGCGTGGAATGCGGCTTGGATTCCGGCAGTCTTCGCGGCGACCAGCTTCCTGTCAATCTCGCGCGTGCCTGTCGCCGTCAGCTTCACAACATCAACGAGATCCCCGGCCTGCGCGTATGCCGATGGCGCCTCGCGAACCGGCACCGACGGCAATGGCTCCGGCGACTCCAGCGATACATCCAGAATTTCATTTCGCCCATCGCGCAGGAGCACGACCCTGTTGCGCAGGATTTGCGACACAACCGCCCCCTGCACTTCGTCATCGATCCTGTACGAGTGTTGCGTCTTCGACTGCGTATCCTGGATCACGGCCCGGGCGATATCCGGGTCGCCGGCCACCGTGCCGATCAGCTTCAGGTGCAGCGGCTCCGGCGGGACCTCAGCGACGGCTGCCACCGGTTCCCCAGGCTGCTCGGCCGCGGGGGCGTCTGCCGAGCCGAAAATGTTCCGCTCAACGATCAGTGCGTAGTCCCTCGTCTCGGGTTTCGGTGGTACCGGGGGCCGATTCGCGGGCGACACGGGGCGCTTGGTTACGGAGGCCGAACCTGCCGACTGTGTCCCCGCGGTCGCAGGCTGTGCGGCGTTTCGTTCGACGACTACGCCGTGCACCACGCACGCCAGCAGGCCGAGCAGGATCAGGTTCGCAGGCAGCAGGATTCGCCGGAGGTTCATAGTTCACCTGTTGTTGCCGACCGTGCCCGCGAGGCGGTCCGAGCACTCCATCA
>Ga0307378_10003897_pt1 | contig 21626 bp, 18 predicted proteins | sample UN1MG_FD_202238 | JGI IMG/M metagenome (GOLD analysis project Ga0307378, IMG submission 202238) | Soil microbial communities from Risofladan, Vaasa, Finland - UN-1 | ecosystem: Environmental > Terrestrial > Soil > Coastal area > Acid sulfate soil | place: Finland: Risofladan, Vaasa | collected...
CCAAAAAAATTGATTTTCAGGGTTGTATCGGCGCTGTTAGTGCTCGTAGCGGTAATGCTCGTGTGCTCTCTGATTGGCACCGAGAGCATTTCCCTCAAAGCGGTTTTCAACGGGCCCGGCACACAGACGGCAAATCCCGACTATCAAATTTTTGTGGAGTTCAGGTTGCCCCGAATAATCCTTGCCTGTCTTGTCGGGGCGGCATTGGCCTGTTCGGGCGTCGTTTTCCAGGCGCTCCTGAGGAATCCTCTTGCCGATCCATATATATTAGGCATATCGAGCGGAGCCGGTTTGGGGGCCATTATCGCTGTTATCTGCGGATTCAACTGGACCGTCTGGGGACGCTCTCCGATTGCTGTTTTCGCTTTTGCAGGGGCATTAGGGACGGTCTGGCTGGTATGGTTCATCGGACGAATGGCGGGAAGGTTCCACGTGACCGGCCTACTGCTTGCAGGAGTGGTTGTTAATGCATTCTTTTCGGCGGTTATTATGTTTTTGACATCGATAGCGAAAAGTCAACAGGTCTATTCAACAATATTCTGGCTGATGGGAAACATGACTGAAGAGGATTTTCTTGTGCTCTGGATTGGTTCAAGTTGTGTAATCGGTGGAATAATAGCGTTATTCTATATAAGCCCACAGTTAAACGCCCTGAGCTTCGGTGAGGAAGATGCCAGAAGCATGGGCGTAAACATCGCCGGAACTCAGATAATCGCCTTTGCGATTGCAGCGGCCATAACCGCCGTCGCGGTCAGTTTGAGCGGCTTGATAGGATTTGTCGGTCTGCTCGTACCACACGCAGTCCGGCTGGTATTCGGCCCCGACCATCGTCAACTGCTTCCTCTTAGCGGTATCGTCGGGGCGATATTCCTGGTAATTGCTGATACACTGGCACGGATTATCATCGCTCCGGCACAGTTGCCGGTTGGAGTGGTAACAGCCATCCTCGGCGGGCCGTTTTTTCTGGTCCTTTTAGTCAAATACAGTAGAAAAGTTAGCTGGTTAAAATGAGTGCTATCATAGAGGTAAAAAATCTAAGCTTCGGTTATACACCGCAAAACACGATTTTGAAAGACATCAGCTTCGAAATAAAAGCGGGGACATTTCTGGCAATAGCCGGCCCGAATGGAGCCGGTAAGAGCACACTGCTTAACCTGCTGTGCGGAGCACTAAAACCAAAATCCGGCACCATAAAAATTGACGCGGCACCAATAGAATCATACAAATCAGAAGCTCTTGCCGGAAAAGTGGCGGTCGTCAGGCAGGAATTTGTACCGGTTTTCGGCTTTTCTGTAATAGAAACGGTTTTAATGGCAAGAACGCCATATTTCGGGACATTCGGGTTCGAGAACAAAACAGACAAACAAATAGTTACTGAAGCGCTCGAGGCGACCGACACGGCTCAGTTTGCCTTGCGGCCCCTTGGAAGCCTCAGCGGCGGTGAGCGGCAACGGGTTTTTATCGCAAGGGCGCTTGCGGCGAACAGCCCTGTTTTGCTTTTGGACGAGCCTACGAGCTTTCTGGATTTGAAACATCAGGTTGGCATATATGATTTGCTAAAAAACGCACAACTTGAAAAAGGAAAGACGATTGTAGCTATAACGCACGATATCAACATGGCAGCTCAATATTGTGACGAAATTTTACTTCTGGGCGCCAACAGCAGCTATCATATAGGCCAAGCCAAGGATGTTTTTTCCCCGGAGCAAATAGAAAAGGTCTTTGGCGTTAGGACATTCGTAGGCAGTCTCGGCAGGGAAAAATTCTTTATTCCATTGGGAAAATTTGCAAAAGACAGCGGCCAAATCACCGATAAACATATATAAAAACAATGGGCGGCTGACGTAACCACTTATTTATCATAATGTTAAGGCTTCTCGGGCAAATTATCTTGAACAATCTTATTATACTGGCTATACTTTTGCCGCTCGAACAGCAGTCTTTGGATAAAACTAATACTATACATAATATAGTTTAAGGTGTTATAATAAGGTTTTGTAAAAGCTGTAAAATTAGTAGTAAGAAAGGTAAACTATCAAGTGGCACAGAAACGCAAAAAAGCATCAAGAGCAAAAGTGAGTTCTACACGGACAAAGAAGCGATCGTTGACTTCTGCCGATATGAAGCATTTTAGGCAAATACTTTTGGAAAAGCGCAGGGAAATCCTGAACAATGTAAACGAAATTGAAGACGAAACTCTGAAGAAATCCCGGATGGACGCAAGCGGTGACTTGTCAAGTATGCCAATCCATATGGCGGATATCGGAACCGATAACTACGAACAGGAATTTGCTTTGGGCCTGATGGACGGAGAAAGGAAACTGCTCAGAGAAATCGACGAAGCGCTCGAACGTATCGAAAATCAAACTTATGGCATCTGCGAAGGCACCGGCAAGTTGATACGAAAGGCCCGCCTTGAAGCTCAGCCATGGGCCAAGTACTGTGTCGAATATGCACGAATGCTGGAACAGGGCCTCGTGCAAGAATAATAAATATAAGAATTTATATTAATATGAAACACAGATGTCCTGTCTGCAATAAAATCGTTCAAGGATCAACTCAAGAACACTCTAAAGAAGCCATGTTCTTTCCCTTCTGCTCCAAACGTTGCAAGTTTGTAGATTTGGGCGCGTGGCTGGATTCCGAATATAAATTAGTTTCCAGACTCCAAACGCAAGATTCGGACGAACCATCCGGCACATCCTCCGACGGCGCCTCTGACAACTCCTAAACAACAGCACAATAACAAAATCTTATGAAATCTGTTGAAACCTACCGATAATACGTTATAAATATTTTCGGTTGTTCTTCACCAGGCCTATATTGATTGTAACCTTGTAGGAAGGGAGCAAAATGGTCAGCAAAAATAATTCCTCAAAAGTTTTTGAAGGACTTCTTTTTCCGAAAATATTCCGTACTTTTCGAATGGCTATTCAACCGACCAAATTGATTATTATTTTCTCTGCACTAATCATTATATGCCTGGCCGGGCGGATTATGGACCTCAGCGAAACAGTAGTCGTCATACGAAACGCTCAGGGGAAAATTGCAGAAACAGAGTTGCAAACTTATATGAACAACCCGAGCCAAATGAAGGCATATATCGAAATAAACCGGGGAAAAAGTCGTGGTGCGGGTGTATTTTCCACGCTTTGGCACTTCACGGCCGCAACATTCCAGGGTTCCGTAGATTCAGTATTTGCCTTGGATATCCCCGGTGTAGTGAAAAATGTCGCTGATTATTTTAAGGCGGCGGAATGGGCGTTAAGGCACCACTTCATTTATTGTATAATCTTTTTTGTAATATACCTTGCTGTGATTTCCATCGCCGGTGGAGCTATCTGTCGAATCGCAGCACTTCAGTTTGCTCGGGGCGAAAAACCAGGTCTGACCGAAGCACTGCGATTCAGTACAAAAAGGTTCACAAGTTTTTTTCTCGCCCCGTTGACGCCCATCGGCATAATCATCGTCCCGGTTGTATTCATCTTTATCCTCGGACTTATAGGTAACATTCCCTGGGCCGGGGAACTGATAATGGGTATCTCTGTTCCGTTAGCTTTGATTGCAGGGGCGCTTATCACGGTCGTTTTAATAGGGATGTTCGCAGGATTCAACTTGATGTTCCCCGCTGTAGCATATGACGGCTCCGACTGTTTTGATGCGATAAGCCGTTCCTTTAGTTATGTCTATGCAAAGCCCTGGCGAATGGGTTTTTACACAACAATAGCCGCGGTATATGGCGCAATTAGTTATACATTCGTTCGTTTTTTCGCCTTTATCCTGCTTTTGGTTACACACCAGTTCCTGCAGCTCGGCGTCTGGGTGGAAAACAGCAAAGAGGTCAATAAACTTACAGCAATCTGGCCAAAACCGGATTTTATGAAACTGCTTGGCTCTTCAGATATAGCAACAACCAACTGGGCCGAATCAATAGCGGCCTTTTTGGTGTACTTATTCTTGCTGGCCGTTGTGGGTTTAGTAGTTTCTTTCATAATAAGCTTTTATTTCTCTGCCAATACTATAATCTATTCGCTTATGCGCTACAAAGTTGACAATACTGCTCTGGATGGTATTTATACATATTTTGACGACACCGAAATTGAGCCGGACACAACGGGATTCCAGCCACAGCAAGATCCGTTACAGCCGGAGCAGCAAACAGAACCGGATTCATCGTCTTCGCAAGAATAATAGAAGAATCTTTTTGCATGAATACTCAAGATATACCGGATAAGTGAAAACCACAGTAACAAAAAAAATGCCCGAGAGAAACACCAATACCCTGCTAAATAACAAGAATCAAAGCCTGCAAGAATCTTCAACTCATCCTCCCGCTATACTGCTGCGTTACCGCAGACCTTTGATTATGCTTGCTCACATAACTGCTTTCGCTTCTTCTTTGATGTTATCCTTCCTGGTGATACACAACATGAATTTTGAAAAACCTGGCTGGGTAGATATATATCCAACTTTATTACTGTTTTTTCTTATCGTGAAGCTGCCTGTATTCGGGTTTTTCAAACAATATCGCGGTTGGTGGCGCTATGTTGGGATTTCCGATCTTCGCGGGATATTGTGGGCTTCATTCGTAAGTACATTAATTATCGTCTTTGTATGGTTTGTAACAGCCAACATCGAAGCCGTTCGCACAAATATACCACCGGACCTTCACAGGCCAGCAGAAGGTGTATGTATAGCCGACATGTTTGCCACCATTGTGCTGCTAAGTGGATTACGGATAATAATACGTCTATACTATGAGGAGTTTCGAACTGCAGAAGCAGGCCGATTGAAACGATTTCTTATTGTCGGCGCAGGCAATGCCGGCGAAGCACTGCTGCGAGAAATGCACCGTATGACCGTAGCCGAGTATGAGGTTGTCGGCTTTATTGATGATGATCCGGCTAAAAAAGGCACAAATATTCATGGAATACCTGTCCTTGGCGATGTTGAGCAATTGCCGGAAGTCTGTCAGGAGCGGAACATCGAAGCAATTGCCATTGCAATGCCATCGGCGAGTCATCAGCATCTCAGACGCGTAATCCAGGTATGCGAAGGTACAAAGATTCGCTTCCGTACCGTGCCGTCAATTACGGATATAGCTTCGGGCAAGTTTCGTGTCTCCCAGATTCGAGATGTTGATATCAATGATTTGTTAGGCAGAGAAGCTGTGCAGCTTGATCTGGACCTTATAGAAAACTTTGCACGAGACAAAACAATTCTGGTTACCGGCGCCGGCGGTTCCATCGGTTCGGAAATGTGCAGACAGCTATGCAATTTCAATCCGAAGCTGCTTTTGCTTGTCGAGCAGGCGGAAAATCCGCTATTCTATATAGAGCGCGAATTGTGCACACAATTTCCCGCGGTCTCCATAAAAGCGATTATTTGCGACATTACCGACAGAGCCCGAGTGGTCGAAATTTTCGAAAATTATAAGCCGCAGGTCGTTATCCACGCCGCTGCCCATAAGCACGTACCTTTGATGGAGCTTAATGCCGGCGAAGCCATCAAGAACAATATTGTTGGTACACAAACCGTCGCCGATGCAGCAGATAATAACGAAACGACTAACTTTGTAATGATCAGCACCGACAAAGCCGTTAACCCGACCAGCATAATGGGCTCATCAAAGCGAATTGCGGAAATGTATATCCAGGACCTCAACAGAACCAGTAAAACTCACTTTGTAACTGTTCGCTTTGGTAACGTGCTTGGCTCTGACGGCTCAGTTGTACCTATCTTCAAAAAACAAATAGCCCGGGGCGGCCCGGTGACTGTTACACATCCAGAAATGAAACGCTATTTTATGACCATACCAGAGGCAAGCCAGCTCGTGCTTCAGGCGGCGACAATGGGAAAAGGCGGGGAAATCTTCGTCCTTGATATGGGCGAGCCGGTGAAGATTATAGAACTGGCCAGGGAACTTATTACGCTCAGCGGTTTCAGGCCCGAAGAAGATATTGAAATCACTATCACTAAACCCAGACCCGGCGAGAAGCTCTTTGAGGAACTGCGAATAGAAGGCGAAGACATGCAGCGTACGAGACATCCCAAAATCAGCATATGGAATAATATTCCGATGGACCGTGAGAGGCTTTGGGCCGGTATAAACGAGCTGATAAATATCGCCAAAGCACAAAACCACAGCCAAATAGTTAAAAAAATCAAGGAACTCGTACCGGAATATATTGGCCAGACCACTACCTCCACAGAACCCGCCAACACTTAAGAACACCCCCCACAAGGAAGCTTATGACTTGTACTCTTATACACTTATGCTCTACTATGGTATCCTCTTGTCAGTCAGTTTGCTGGGTCTATCAAGCAGCATAAACGTATCTAAATCCTCCATCATCCCCTGATTGTTAAGACGAAGAACCCGTTTATGTCTTCTGTGCCCTTCAGCCGCAGTCTCACCCATCTGATCATAAGACCTGCAACCTAAAGGCACTAAAAACAAAGCACATAAAATAACAACTTGTATTACCTTCCACGCAGAAATGCTTTTCATCATAATTCCCTCTGTGAAATCCTACATCCTGGCTACAGTTATCGGGCGGGTCTTATTTATAAGCCAGCCTGTGTCTTTAATTATTTAAGGGGTAAAAAACACACCCCTGACTTACTTTATTATAACAGCCGCCAATGCCGTTGTCAAGCCCATTGCCAATTTCATACCCCTTTTACACGGAATATTTCCTATTTGTAGTACTTCCAAAGGGATTTTCTAATCCACCCAACCCAAAAATGCCCTTTCGAATGGAAAATAATCTCCCCTGAAAATACCATAAAAAGTCCTGTTATGGCCTACAAAACGGCTTTTATTCTGAAATCGTACCTCTTATATGTCGATAATCCCCATAATCAAGTGGAATACGACAAAAGACTGGACAAAACCGTAAAAGAAAGACTCGGAAGCTCACTATTTTAGCAAGGGCTGAGAGATTAAAGAACGTCTCTCATAAGTGGGCTTGGCTATACTTGAATAGCGATAAACTTGTTATCAACGAGCAGGAGCACGAGCAGGGGGCATATGGCTATGGTAGATAACAACCATAACAACCAAATGTAAAGACACAATAATACGAAGAACGAGACAATGGCAGCCAAGAAACACAAAAAAAAGTCCGCATTAGAGAAAATGGCCAAAGAAGAAACGCATGAGCTGGAAAAGGCTAAGGCTAATGAAAAGCTCCAACTGGAAATAACCCGGCATAAGCGAGTGGAGGAAACACTTGAGCATAAGGAAAACCTGTTGCAGATGATTATAAGTGCAACCGGTGAGGCGATGATATCAATCGGAAATGATGGATTAATAACCCTGTTCAATCCAGCGGCAGAAGAGATGTTTGGCTACAAGAAAGAAGATATGCTCGGTAAACCTCTCGACTGCCTGATGCCCGAGCAATACAGACATCATCACAGTCAATATTTACAAAGCTATTTCGCCACAGGAAAGCCAGACGGGATAATCGGCAGTATAGTCGAACTGCCGGGCTTACGAAGTAACGGAGATACATTCCTGATGGAAATGTCTCTTTCGGCCGGCTCGCTCGGCGACAAACAGTTTGTAATTGCTGTCGCCCGGGACATCACCGAACGCAAAAAGATCCAGCTCAGCCAGGATGAACTGCTCAAAAAAGTGGATAACATTAACAAGGAACTAAAGGACTTTGTATCTATAGTCTCACACGATTTGAAGGCACCACTGCGCGGGATTAAGACCTTAGCCAACTGGATATTATCCGACTGTTCGGACAAGCTCGGTGACCAGGCCAGTGAACAAATGAATTTGCTTCTTGAGCGCGTAGAGCGAATGTACAGCCTGATTGAAGGCGCCCTTCAATATTCAAGGGCCGGCCGGGCACAGGAAAAACAGGTGCAGGTCGATCTTAATAAATTTGTCCCTGAAATTATAAATATGGTCGTTCCGCCGGAAAATATTACAGTTACAATCGAAAACGAACTGCCTGTTATTGAATGTGAAGAAACTCACATTATGCAACTTCTCCAGAATCTGCTCAGTAACGCCATAAAGTATATGGACAAGCCGCAGGGCTGGATAAAAATCGGCTGTGTAGAAAATGACGGCTTCTGGACATTCAGTGTAGCCGACAATGGACCCGGCATAGAAGAAAAACACTTCGAGAAAATCTTCAAAATATTCCAGGCATTGCCGACCTCTCCTGATTTCGAAGGAACCGGCGTCGGTCTAACGGTGGCAAAAAAAATTGTTGAATTATATGAGGGAAGAATCTGGGTAGAATCAAAGATTGGTGAAGGAAGCACATTCTTCTTTACTTTACCAAATCAAAAAATGGGAGCTAAAAATGAGAGTCTCGAAGCCAATATTACTCGTTGAAGATGACAATGTAGATGTGATGACCGTCAAGCGTGCGTTAAAAGACCTGAAGATTAACAATCCGTTGGTCAGCACAGCTAACGGCGAAGAAGCCCTGGAGTATCTAAAAAACAACGGTAATAAAAAACCGTGTATCATCCTCCTGGATTTGAATATGCCCAAGATGAACGGCATAGAATTTCTAAAAATCGCAAAAGCGGACGATACCCTGAAAAAGATACCTGTCGTAGTCCTGACTACATCCAGCCAGCAGCAGGATATTATCGAAAGCTTTAAGCTCAGCGTTGCCGGCTATATAGTCAAATCTGTTGATTATGCTGAGTTCACCGAAGCAATAAGTACCATTAACCTGTATTGGACTTTAAGTAAACTACCGTCAAATGGAGATTAATATTATGGAAAACACAAGATATAAAGTTCTGTTCATCGAAGACAACCAGCTCGATCAGATGGCTTTTAAGCGTTTTGTGGACGAGAAAGACATCCCTTATGATTGCACAATTGCCAGCTCTGTTTCAGAAGCCCTGCAAGCGTTGGATTCCAACCAATTTGATATCGTAATTACCGATCATGCACTCGGAGACGGTACAGCTTTTGAAATCCTGAAGTCAGTTAAGAATATCCCGGTTATAATTGTCACCGGAGCCGGTGATGAGGATACGGCCATCAAGGCCTGGAAAGCCGGCGCTTATGATTATCTGATAAAAGACCTCGACCAAAACTATCTCAAAGCCATTACGATAACCGTCGAAAACGCTGTAAGTCACAAGATGGCAGAAAAGAAACTCCAATTGCTCTCGGGCGCTGTTATGAGCACCGATGACAGTATCTATATCGCCGATATGCAGGGAAAATTTATCTTTGTTAATAAGGCATTTTGCAACACATATGGGTATAAGGAGGAGGAGATTATCGGGGAAAACAGCACCGTCCTCTGGGTAGGAAAACAGCAAACCGAAAATACCAGAAGTGTTTTCCAGACGCGAACTGTTGGAAGCTCCTGGGAAGTTGGCTTCTACCACAAACGAAAAGACGACAGCGTATTTCCAATCTCCCTTTCCAGGTCAACCATTAAAGATTCTAACGGAAACGATATTGCGATTGTCGGCGTAGCTCGCGACATATCCGAGCGAATACTCATTGAAGATGAACTCAGGAGCGAAAACCAGAATTTGAAGAAACAAATCAGGGAACTGGAAGAAAGACTCGGGATAGAACATAGCTGCTCAGTCTCCGATGCCTGAGGCTTTGTGAAATTTTAATTTTGTACGGGGCATAACGGTTACAGAAAAACCGGGGAAACTAAAAGGATTGTTGTGCGTATGGGGAAAATGGCATAATGACAAAAAACATGGACAAACCGCAAAACCGTGAATTGGTCGCCAGCCAGATAAGTCATAATTGCCTCTGTCCTTTGCCAGCCACCTCTCGAAGCTGGCTGGAAGTAGGCGATATAATGACTGAAGATATAGCTACCGTCTGCCCGGGCAGCTCCGTAGTTTCAGCCGCCAAGATCATGTCGGATAAAAACATATCCTGCATCGTTGTTTCAGATAATGGAAATATATCAGGAATAATTACGGAGACAGACCTTCTTAAAAAGGGCGTAGCCGAGGGAAATGATTTCCGCAAGATGACTGTAGAGCAGATTATGTCGTCTCCTGTCCACAGCGTGCAACGCAATCTCTCGGTCTTAGAGACCGGGCAAATCATGGAAAACAGGGAAATCAGGCGACTTATCGTCCTGGAGAAGGAACGGCTGGTTGGCATCATAACACAAACCGATATTGTTCGAGTTCTGACATCTTACGGCACATGGAAAGACGTATCAGAAATTATGACCTCTGATGTTGCTGTTATTGCCAGTTCAGTAACTGTCAAAGAGGCTGTCGAGGTCATGGCTTCCGAAGATATATCATGTGTGGTCGCTATGGATAACAATGCCGTTGCGGGCATCTTTACCGAACGAGATCTTCTCAAAAGAGTCATTGCCATGAAACGAGATCCGGCTCAGACCATCTTGAAAAACGTAATGTCTTCTCCGGTTGTTAGCGTACCTGTCAACTACTCTATTCCAAGTGCCAGCAAAGCGATGGAAAAGATGAGAATTCGCAGGGTAGTTGTTATGGAGGATGAAATTCTACAAGGGGTGATAACTCAGACTGATATCCTCAAGGCCATGAAAAAAAAGCTTCAGGAGGAAGAGGAAAACTACTTCAGTATTCTGGGCAAGTCCGACAACTGCACTTTCGTCGTCGATTTGAATAATAATACAATCTATGTTAACCCCGCTTTAATGAAATTGCTGGAGCTAACCAATCCGGATGAGCTTATAAATAAGCCGTTCCTGCCGGAACGGTTCTGGGACAATCCCAAGGAGCGGGAGCATATTTTGGGTCAGCTAAAGAAAGTAAGCGTTGAGGTCCATGACCTGACTCTGAGAAGCGCCAAAGGTAACAGGCTGTTCGTTACCTTGTTTTCAACCCGGACCAAAAACATCAAAGGTCAAACCAGCGGAAGCCAGGGTGTTCTTTACGACATCACTGCAAAAAAGGAACTGGCAAGTCTCAGAGAAATGGAACAACAATTTCGCAGAAGCGAAGACTTGTTGAGGGGAACTCTCGAATCTACCGCTGATGGCATTTTGGTTGTTGATGAAAAAGGCTGTTTCAGTCACATGAACAATCGATTTGCAAATATTTGGGATATCCCTGAAGAACTATATCAGCAGCGAAATGACCAAAAACTGCTCGAGCATATTGGCTGCCGGTTAGATAATCCATCCGTTTTTCTCGATAAGCTGCAAGCTTCCTGTCCTGATACCCAGGATAGTTCCGACATCCTGTACTTAAGAGAAGGTAAGATTTTGGAAGTATCTTCTCTGCCATTGATTCGAGGAGGAAGATTTGCAGGACGGGTTTGGAGTTTTCACGATATCACCGAGAAAAAGCGGGTTGAGGAGGCACTGGAGGAAAGTCAGGGAAAACTCAATTCCATGTTGGAGTCTATCGCTGATTACATAAATATGATGGACAAAGACTTAAATATCATCTGGGCCAACAGAATGACCAGAAGTATGTTCGGTGACGATATTATCAGCAGGAAATGTTACGAAGTATTCTATGGAAGAAATAAACCCTGTGAACCAAATCCCTGCCACATTCTTAAAGCATTTCAGGATAACAATGTCCATCAGCGAGATACTCAGGTGACAGATAATAACGGCAATACCAGATATTTCCACTGCCGTGCCAATGTGGCATTAAGAGATGAAAACGGTAACCCTACAGCAGTGCTGGAAATTTCTAGGGATATTACCGACCGCAAGCGAGCAGAAGAGGCCCTGCAGAAAGCTCGCGATGAGCTGGAAGTTCGGGTCGAACAGCGCACGGCCGAACTGGCGAGTGCCAACAAAGTCATGGAGTCCGAAATCACCGAGCGTAAGAATGCCGAGCAGGCTCTGGCATTGCTCAATAAAGATTTGGAATCTACTATCAGTGAGTTGCAGCGTACAAATACGGAACTCCATGAGTTTGCATACATAACAGCCCATGACTTAAAGACGCCGTTACGGGGAATTGGGACCTTAGCTTATTGGTTATCGACGGATTACGCTGATAAGTTCGATGAAGAAGGCCAAAAGCAGGTTAAGATGCTCGCTGAAAGAGCAAAGCGAGCGGATAAACTGGTCGATAGTATTCTCCAATACTCCAACGCCGGACACGACAAAGAAGAACATGAACAGATGGATTTGAATACAGCACTACCTGAAATAATTTGTGAGATTGAACCGCCGGGAAATATCGAAATAACTGTCGAAAATAAACTGCCTGTCCTGATGTGCAAAAAAAAACACATCAGTCATATCTTCCAAAATATCATCAGCAATGCCATAAAATATATGGACAAAGAGAAAGGCCGGATCAACGTCGGTTGTATTGAGGATGACGGTTTTTGGAAATTCAGTATTGCCGACAATGGGCCCGGAATTGACAATAAATACTATAAAAAGATTTTCAAGATTTTCCAAACCCTTTCGCCGACGGACGAAACTGAATCCACCGGTATTGGCCTTTCTGTCGCGAAAAAGCTCGTTAAGCTGAACGGCGGCAGAATCTGGGTTGAGTCAAATCCCGGCCAAGGAAGCACGTTCTTCTTCACACTGCCAAAGTCAGATGTAAAGTGCGCCAAGAGCCAGACATAGAAAAAATGAGACAGGATATTTTTAAGATGTTATCCAAGATTATTAGCATTAGATTTTTAGTTATAGTCGGCGTCATTGTGTCGTTGTTCTCCGGTTTTGTTCTCTATTGCACCTGGTCTGATAATCATTCTCAGATGAATGAGTTGTTAGCCAAATAATCTGAGCTTGCGTTACAGTTTGACCTTGCTATTCGTGAGTATGTTGAAGAAACTATCCGGCCATTAGCTGAACAACATGTCTATTACGTCAATGATGAAATTGGTGGCCTGGTTCGGGCCTTTAATGAGATGGCAAGAGATTTAGAAAGAACGGCCACATCTGTGGACAATCTTCACAAAGAAATCGCCGAACGCAAGCAGGATGAACTCCTTAAAAAAGTGGATAATATTAACAAAGAATTAAAAGAATTTGCATCTATAGTTTCACACGATTTGAAGGCGCCGCTGCGCGGAATTAAGACCCTGGCCAACTGGATATTATCCGACTGTGCGGACAAGCTCAGTGACGAAGCCATCGAACAAATGAATTTGCTTCTGGAGCGAGTCGAGCGAATGCATAACCTGATTGAAGGTATTCTCCAATATTCCAGAGCCGGCCGGGCAGAGGGAAAACGAGTACGGGTTAATCTTAATGACTTTGTTCCCGAAATTATCAGTATGGTCGCCCCACCGGAAAACATCACAGTTACAATCGAAGAGGAACTGCCAGTCATTGAGTGTGAAGAAATTCACATTATGCAAATATTCCAGAATCTGCTCAGCAACGCTATAAAATATATGGACAAGCCACAAGGCCATATACAAGTCGGCTGCGTCGAACAGGACGGCTTCTGGAAATTCAGTGTCGCCGATAACGGGCCCGGTATCGATGAAAGATATTTCGAAAGAATCTTCAAAATATTCCAGGCATTGCCGACCTCTCCAGACTTCCAAGGCACCGGAGTCGGACTTACGGTGGCAAAGAAACTTATCGAGTTATATAACGGCAAAGTCTGGGTCGAATCAAAGGTTGGCGAAGGAAGCACTTTCTTCTTTACTTTACCAAAGCAGGAAATTGAGGCTTCAAATGAGAAGCTTGAAGCCAATATTGCTTGTTGAAAATGACCGTATGGTTATTATTACTCACACGCATAAATACAGGAATTTTATGTCTATAAACCAACCGGCCGGCACAGGCTCAGCATAATCGAGCCAAAACCGCCACGCCTATTATTACTTCCAGCCATTAAGCAAAATATTTTCAGCCAATCCACAATATATGCCAAATTACCGTAAATGGTTCCATATCGCAGCCAGATTACTAAATCCTTTATCAAAAAACAAAGGGGGAATAATATTTGAATTGACAGCGAAGCGTTAAAGAGTTTTAATTTTTTGCCGATATGTCGAGCTGTGCATATCCAAAGAGAGTTTTATGGGTAAGGACACATGGACAAAAAAGAAGAATTATTGAACGCTATTCTCAAATTCGCCAACAACGGACAGCCTTCAGAGGACAAAAAAAGATTAACGTGCGCCGAGGCCTTTGAGCTGGCCAAAAAATACGATGTGGAAATTATTGAAATAGGACGTATTTGCAACCAGCACAATATAAAAATCTGTAAATGCCAGCTCGGCTTTTTTAAATGACACTACAGAGGACAAGAATGTGAAGAAATTAAGAGCTAAATTCAAGCTCTGGCTGAGCACCAGAGACATTGAAGGTGTTTTCGGCGACGGCAAATGGCGGCTGCTTAAAGCCATCGATAGCACTGGTTCACTGACTGAAGCCAGCGAATCACTAAGGATAAGCTATCGAAAGGCATGGGGTGACCTTAAAAAGGCACAGGAGGCTTTAAATGAACCCTTAGTCGAAAAACATCGAGGTGGTATCCAGGGCGGCCAGAGCGCTCTAACCAAACAAGGAAAAAAATGGCTCAAAGCTTACACGAGATTTCACAGCGACATCGAAAAAGCCGTTGAAAAGGCTTATGAAAAACATATAAGGAAAATTGCAGAATGAGCAGGACAACAAAAATCGTACTAACTCTTGCAGTTTTGAGTTCTCTGGGTCTGGTATGGCTCATTGCTCATGATTCACATCCTTCAAGCCATTCGGAACAAGACTCTGAGCAGCTAATCATCTTTCTCGCAGGCAGCCTCGCAGTTCCATTTAAAGAGATATCAGAAGAATTTAAAAACAATCACCCTGATGTTAAAATTCTTCTTGAAGCAGCAGGCAGTCGAACATGCGCTCGAAAAATTGCAGACTTAAAAAGGCCCTGTGATGTTATGGCTTCAGCGGACTATACTGTAATTGACAATCTGCTGATTCCTGAACATGCCGACTGGAATATAAAATTCGCAAGCAATGAAATGGCAATCGTTTATGTCGAGAATTCCAAGCGGGCAAATAATATCAATCAAGAAAATTGGTTCGATATTTTGCTTCAAAAAGACGTAGCCTTCGGCAGGTCCGACCCGAATTCAGATCCCTGTGGGTACAGAGCACTGCTTCTAACGATTCTTGCTGAAAAATTCTATAACAGGCCAGGCCTTGCTGATGCAATTAAGTCAAAGGACCAACAATACATTCGGTCAAAGGAAGTTGAATTATTGGCACTTCTGGAAACAGGTGTGATTGATTATATCTTCTTATATAGAAGTGTAGCCGTGCAACACAACCTTAAATATTTAGTGCTGCCCGATGAAATTAATCTAAAGAAAGCGGATTTGTCCGATTTTTACAAAAGCGCCTCAGTCAGTTTAACCGGCAAACAGCCGGGTACATTCATTACTAAAGCAGGTGAGCCAATAATATACAGCGTAACAATACCCAAAAATGCACCAAACCGTAAGCTTGCTATGGCCTTTTTAACCTTTCTGCTCGAAACTGATTCGGGCGGCGCTATTCTCGAAAAGAACGGACAAAGTTTTGTGGTCCCTTCAAAAACTGAGACTTTTAATAAACTGCCGGAATCTTTGAAAATCTTCGCTCTTCCGGGAAGCGTAAAATGAAAACTGAAACATTAAACAGAAAATACGAGCCTCTATCACTGTTATTTGCAGCACTTGGCGGTGTTGTGCTGCTTTTTATTATTGCCCCATTGATAAGTATGTTCATAAATTGTTCACTGCCGGAGCTTGCAGAGACAGCAAAAGACCAGGAAGTTCGAAGCAGTATCTGGCTTACATTATGGACGTCGATGACCGCAACAGCATTATTTGCCATCGCCGCTATTCCTTTTTCCCACCTCCTGGCACGAAAGGATTTTCCCCTGAAGGGTCTTATTTCCGGCATAATCGATGTTCCTATCGTCATACCACATCCCGTGGCGGGGATAGCTTTGCTGTGTGTTGTTTCCCGCGGCACTTTCCTGGGACAAGCGGCAGATAAGATGGGCTTCAGCTTTGTCGGAAGCAGTTTGGGTATCATGCTGGCAATGGCATTTGTCAGCATCCCTTTTCTCGTCAATTCTGCCCGGGACGGATTTGCTGCTGTCCCTGTTCGTCTTGAGAAGGCCGCTCTAAATCTCGGAGCAAGCCCTTTGAGAGTATTTTTCACCATCTCGGTTCCATTGGCGTCAAGATCAATCGTCTCCGGTCTGATTTTAATGTGGGCACGGGGAATGAGCGAGTTTGGTGCCGTCCTGATTATCGCCTATCATCCGATGATTATGCCTGTATTGATACATGAACGCCTTGGAGCTTTTGGATTAAAATACGCCCGGCCGGTAGCCGTTCTTTTCGTTTCGATATGTCTTATATTTTTCATTATATTGCGGCTTTTAGTAAGAGGTAAAGATGCTGCTCACCGTTAGGAAAATTTCAAAGGCATTCAGCGGCTTCGAGATAAAGGATGTTTCCTTCGATGTCCAGCAGGCTTGGTACTTTGTTCTGCTCGGTGCTTCAGGCGTAGGAAAAAGTGTACTGCTCGAGATTATAGCAGGTCTTACCAGTCCGGACGCCGGACAAATATTTCTAAACGGAAAAGATATCACCAACGAAAAGATTCAGAAGCGTAAAATCGGTCTGGTGTTTCAGAACAACACACTATTCCCGCATATGACAGTTTATGATAACATCGCATATCCACTTCGGACCGGATACGCAAAGTCTCAAATTTCAAAACGAGTAGCCCAATTAGCCGAAGATTTTGGAGTCCTCGACCTTCTTAAGCGTAAACCCCAAACACTCTCAGGTGGAGAATCCCAGCGTGTCTCTCTTGCCAGGACAGTTGCGAGTGAACCGGATTGCCTGCTTTTGGACGAACCGATATGCTCACTTGATGCTACATCCAGACCTCAGATACGTGCGCTTTTACGAAGGATTAACGCCAACGGACAAACGATAATACACGTAACACATGATTACACCGAAGCAGTTTCCTTAGGCAATCACATCGCCGTTATGGAAAGAGGAATAATTGCACAGACAGGAAAAGTCGAAGATATTTTTCAGCACCCCAAATCCGAATTCATCGCCCGATTTATCGGCATTAGAAACTTCTTTAAGGGTCATTTGGAACAATCACACCACCAGTCAGGCCTAAAACATTTTAGAACAGGTAGTCTTGATTTTTCAGTCCTAACCGACAGGCCCGCTGGTGACGGCTTTGTTTGTATTCGAAGTGAGGATGTTACGATTCGCGATCTTGACTCAATGGCAAACCCAACAAGTGCCCGCAATAACTTTGAAGGAACAATTGTGGATATTGTACGGGACGGCCCTGGATTCGAAGTCATAGTTGTCATTAATACAGATAAATCAAAGCTGATAAACAAAGCGAACAGCACTCCATTGGAAGTTGCTGCACTAATAAGTAACGAATCCGTAAAAACACTGAATCTGCATTGCAGAAAAAAGGTGATTGTAAGTTTCAAGGCCTCCGCTGTTAAGTATATTGAAGAATAAAATGTTCAAACTTGACAGAATGTTGATGATTGGTTCTGCCGGAAGCAATGTCGGCAAGACAGAGCTGGCCTGCACACTTCTGGGAAAATTCGGTAAAAGCTGTGATATCATAGGAATAAAAGTTACTACCATAAGGGACAAAGAAGGCCAATGCCCTCGAGGCGGTGAGGGTTGCGGGGTCTGCTCTTCGCTGGAAGGCGTCTATAGCATTACTGAAGAGCTTGACAGCAGTTCCGAGAAAGACACAGCAAGACTTCTGGCTGCCGGTGCAAGCCGGGTTTTCTGGCTGCGAGTTCGAAAAGAACGCCTCATGGAAGGCATAACAGCACTGCTGGACATCATCGGCCCTGATTCCATTTCAATTTGTGAATCAAACTCGCTTCGGGAAGTGGTCAAGCCGGGTCTTTTTCTGATGGTCGGAAACAGTGATTCGAAAATCTGGAAAAGCTCAGCTGTAGGCGTGAAAAAATATGCAGACAGGATTGTGATTTCAGACGGCAGCAGTTTTGATTTTGATCCAAACAGGATAAAGTTTATAAATGGTAAGTGGATAATAAAGCTGCCGGCAACAGCAATAATTATGGCCGGTGGAGAAAGCAGCCGAATGGGTATCGACAAAAGTATGCTGTCGATTAAGGGACAATCTATCATTGAGGTAATATGCGAGCAGCTTCGAGGCTCTTTCGATGAGATACTCATAAGTGCCAACCAAGTGGACAAGTTTGCATTTCTTGGCTTCAAGGTTATACCGGACAAAGTGCCCGAACAGGGACCCTTGATGGGTATAGCTTCGGCTCTGGAAGCCTCGACCAACAAATTCAATTTCGTAGTTGCCTGTGATATCCCCAAAATAAACCTAAGCTGTGTAAACAAAATGCTCACCGAAGCTATCGAAAGCCGGGCGGATATTGTCGTTCCAGTAACCGGTAAGGAAAAATACGAACCTCTCTTTGCTATCTATCGCAAAAGTGCACTCGAATCCATAAATAAAACGCTCTCATCAGGGAAAAACAAAATAACCGATGTTTTCACTCTGTGCACAGTTAAGTATATTGAGATGGAAGGTACAGATTGGTTCATAAACCTTAATACAATGGCTGATTATGAAGAATTTCAAAAAAAGCTGCTCTGATGTACAAAGTTATACAGAAATGAAATCCGAATAGAGGTACGAAGCACAATGGCTCACGAAGGTCTTTGGGAACAACTTGAAAAACTGGACGGCACCGAAACAGCACAGCGGGCAAAGTGCGAATATCTAACCAGCCCGGCGCGTTACACTATTACCCTGCTGAACACCGAGTATGTGGTCAATCTTTTGGACAGGAATATCTTCTCCATCCGGCCCGATTCTCAGCAGGAAGAGGCTAAGTTCCTCGAACAGCTTTGCATCCTTGCATATTTAATCAATGCCCGGGATTTACCGCCAGCCAACAAACTTGTCTCAGGTGAAACTTTACCGGGCGGGCAGTTCTTCTTCAGAGGCCAGCACGGTCTGCCGACTAAAAAATTAGAGGAGGTCTTTGGTAGCAATCCCGAAGTTTTACATAAGGTTTCAGCACAGCTTGATGCCGAACGCTGCGAATACGGTGACGCCTCAATTTTCTTGTATATATTACCCAGATTGCCACTGACCATAGTGATTTGGGGCCGCGATGAGGAATTCGAAGCCCGAGCTTCTATTCTATTCGACCAGACAGCAGCTTCTCAACTGCCCTTAGACGCCTTGTTGGCAGCCGTGAATCTCACCGTAGAGGCGTTGTTAACAAACATTACCGAGAGTATTTAAAAAGTAATCGACATTCAGCAAATAGCTAAATCCGGGTAATCCTATATGATTTGCAAATATTACAGCGTAAATGCTTGACAGCTTCTGGCAAAGCTGTTAGGTTATTGGCTTATAATTATATTGAATGTGTTTTCTCAGATATGGGAGTTTATACGGCCGATAAAAATGCCGTTATTATATCTGTAATGCAGGGTTTAAAAATAGCAATTGGCGGCAAAGGTGGTGTTGGAAAGACCACAGTTTGTGCAATCTGGGCACAATTATTTGCAAAAAGCGGATTTGATGTCCTCGTAATCGATGCCGACCCAAATACTACCCTTGCTTCGGCCTTTGGTGTAGCTTCAGAACAATGCCCGGAGCCGCTTACCAGGATGAAAGAGCTAATCGCTGAGCGCACAGGCACCGGCAAAGACGCAGTGGGCAAATACTTCAGGCTGAATCCTAAAGTCAGCGACCTGCCGGAAAAATACTCACTCGAAGTTAATGGCTTGAAACTGCTGGTCTTGGGAGCAATAACTCAGGGTGGTGCAGGATGTGCCTGTCCGGAAGGGGCATTCTTAAAAGCACTGCTGACACATACTATTTTGCAACGTAAGGAACTGGTCCTGGTTGATTTGGCTGCGGGCGTTGAATTTCTGGGCAGAGCAAGTGTACAAGGTATTGATGCCTTTATATCCGTTGTAGAGCCCGGAGGTAGAAGTATCGAAACAGCGAACAATATCAATAAAATGGCCAAAGATTTAGGCATTAGTTGTATTGGAACAATTGCCAATAAGATTACAGAACCGGCTCAGGTGGAGGTAATAAAATCTCAATTGAAAGATACAGCGCTGCTGGGAACTCTCCGGTACAGCCGCTCTCTACAGGAAGCCGATCTAAGACGCACAGCCGTCTTTGGGGCCGATGCTGAAGCTACAGAGCAACTCAAACAAGCAAAAAACAAGTTGGTAGAGCTTATTTCCGGGTCTTCTTCAAAAGCAAAAAAACAATAATTGACAACACAATAATTTTACATTATGAAAATAGTTTCCCATTTTGGGACGTATTACAAAATGGAATACTGGTGTTAAACTTTAGATATAGAGGTACATTTATGGACCCAAAAAAACGTAGTATTGACAAAGCGGCACAGGAAATGATAGCCCGTATGGCCGAAGCAGGCCAGCAGAATGCATGGGACAGGCTTGATGCTCAAGCACCACAATGCGGCTTCGGAAAACAGGGGATATGCTGCCGGATTTGTGCCATGGGGCCGTGCCGAATTAGCAAGAAGGCACCATTAGGTGTTTGTGGCGCAGATGAAGACACTATTGTGGCACGAAATTTCCTTAGAGCAGTTGCCGCGGGAGTCAGTGCCCACAGCGATCATGGCCGAACCGTAGCCGAAGTGTTTATAGCAAGTGCCAAAGGCCAGGCCAAAGATTACAAAATGAAAGACACCACGAAACTATACAAATTGGCCGAGGAACTGGGAGTAAAAACAAAAGACCGTTCGGTAAACGAGATTGCCGTAGATGTTGGCGAAATAGCTCTTGCCGAATTTGGCAAGCCTGTAGGAACCCAGTTAATGGCCCGGCGAGCTCCGCAACCACGTCAGGAAATCTGGAAAAAGCTTGGCGTTACCCCTCGTGCTGTGGACCGTGAGGTAACGGAGTCGCTGCACCGCAGCACTATGGGTGTGGACCAAAACTACAAGAATATCCTCACACATGCCAGCCGGGTGGCTCTGGCGGACGGTTGGGGCGGGGCAATGCTGGCTACCGAGCTGCAGGATGTTCTCTTCGGAACACCTTATCCAGGCACAGGCGAAGTGAACATGGGAGTCCTGAAAAAAGATGAGGTAAATATTATTGTCCATGGGCACGAACCAATCCTTTCAGAAATGATAGCAGTGGCGTCCCAGGATGAGGAACTTCTGGCTAAAGCAAAAAAGGCCGGAGCCAATGGAATAAACGTAGCAGGTACCTGCTGCACAGCCAACGAGCTGCTGATGCGACACGGCATACCAATCGCCGGAAATTTTCTTAACCAGGAACTCGTTATTGCGACAGGTGCCATAGAACTGATGGCTGTCGATGTACAGTGTGTGATGCAGGGGCTGACACAGGTGGCGAAATGCTACCATACCAAGCTTGTCACTACTACCGACAAGGCTCAAATGCCGGGTGTAGAACACTTCTCGATGGATGAACATAACGCGCTGGATAGTGCCAAAGAGCTTGTAACGATAGCTATTGACAACTATAAGAATCGCGGTGAGGTTTACATTCCGAAAGAGAAGAACACAGCCGTAGGCGGTTTTAGTTTCGAATCGATAAACTATATGTTGGGCGGGCGTTTCCGCGCAAGCTTCAGGCCATTGAACGACAATATTATTAA
>Ga0307378_10003900_pt1 | contig 21617 bp, 19 predicted proteins | sample UN1MG_FD_202238 | JGI IMG/M metagenome (GOLD analysis project Ga0307378, IMG submission 202238) | Soil microbial communities from Risofladan, Vaasa, Finland - UN-1 | ecosystem: Environmental > Terrestrial > Soil > Coastal area > Acid sulfate soil | place: Finland: Risofladan, Vaasa | collected...
CCTTGTCAAGCCGGTCATTCGTTTGGCTGTTATCCAGAACGAGCAGGACGAGGTCGGCCTGCTGTAAAATCTCAATGCTTTTCTTCTGAGCGACTTGCTCAATAACATCTTCGGCCAAGTTGAGTTCTTCATCCAGTCCCGCCGTATCGATTAACCTTAGAGAAAGAGATTCGATTCGGCAGACAGCTTCAACCCAGTCTCTGGTCGTGCCTTTGATATCGGTAACTATCGCTTTTTGCCGTCCGGCCAAGCAATTGAGAAGCGTGCTTTTGCCGCTGTTGGGGGGGCCTATCAAAGCAGCGGTGCAGCCGTCGATAATCAGTTTCGCCGTTTTACTACTTTCAAGTATCCGCTCGATCTGCGTTGAAATTTGGTTAAGAGAAATTTCGTTTATGTTCTCAAGCCACCCTGCGGCTGTTGTACTTAAGCCGGCTTCGATTTGATTTACGATTATTTTTGTGCCCTCGATGGTTTTGGCATTCAACCGGGCCAAGCCTGCTTCGAGAGCAATTGTATTGACGGCTTTTTGTGAAGAGAGGATTTTAGTTAGAAGCTGCTCTGCGGTCAGCAGCGTTACTCCATAGCGCTGGAGCATTTGCATTATATCGGCAACAATTAACGGATTGCCGTGGCAGTGTATCGCGAAATTTTTTTGTCCTTCACAGCCGAGTGTAACCTGGTCGATGGTTTCATCGCCGTCGAGGATTTTGCCGAGCAGAATTTCGCCGGTCTTAAATTTCGCCGGCATTGCTGCGGCCGGGGTGAATATTTTTTTGACGACCGCCTCGGCCGAATCGCCTAAGACCTGAACAGTCGATATGGCACCGGTGCCCTTGCCGGTCATTACTGCTGCGAAAGTTTTCATAAGACATTTAAGATTAGAAACCGGATTCCTCTCTTCACGGATGGGGCATTACTTAAGGGAACCTCTAAAACACACAAGTCAGATAGACTTAGCTTTTTCTTCGATATATTTTTTATAGGCCAGAACGATACCTTTTACGACCAAGTTGGGAACCCATGAGTCTATGAATTCACAATCTTCCTTGATGGTTTTCGCCGCTGAGCCGGTAATGACGGTTTGCGGCCATTTGCCGATTTTCTCCGCGTAGCGCCTGATAACCTCCTGCAGCATCCCGACAGCGGAATAATACAGGCCGCAGTTTATGGCCTCGACGGTGTTTTTGCCGTACGGTTCCCTGGGTTTGGTTATTTTTGCTTTCGGTAGCTGGGCGGTATTTTCTTTCAGGGCCTTTGCGCTTATTTCAAAACCCGGACAGATAACACCTCCGAGAAAAATACCATTTCCATCAACCAGGTCGATGGTTACAGCCGTACCGAAATCCGCTACTACCACCGCATCTTCGACAACATCGTAAGCCGCCGCCGCCGAGACCACCCGGTCTGTGCCGACTTTGTCCGGCTCATCCACCCAGAGACTAATCGGCAGGGGTATCTCTTTACCTATGACATAAATTTTCTCACCGAGATCGTCTTTTGCTATTTCCCTGATTGTTTTGGTCCAGGCGGGTTTTACACTGCTGACAACGATTACTCCGTCGGGTTTGTTCTCTTTCGAGCTTTCGGCGACGGGGATTTTAGCCCAGGCGGATTTCAGACAGCTTGCCAGCTTTGCGCGGGAGCCGCCCGGGATAGATTTAATAAACTGCTCCTTTCCTTCGAGGAACAGCCCTATGCTGATATTCGTATTGCCGATATCTACTGCGATTATATTCATATTTCGTACCTTTTAACTCATATATATCCACACCTTTTTACTGTATTATCCCGCTGATGTCAATCAAGGCTAAAATCTTATGAAATACACAAATATTTAAAGATTCCGGTGGACAAATCGCCCCTCCCAGTCACTATGTTTACAGAGAATGTCATAATCTTAAGGGCCCTGATTTGACGACACCAAGTGATAAAACGCTGATTGAGGCAGTGTTCGCCGGCGACAAAGCCGCCTACGAAAAACTGTACGACCGTTACGCACCGCTGGTTCGGGCGGTCTGTTACGATACTACATGCAACCTTGCCGACGCACAGGACCTCGCACAGGACGTGTTTATGCGGGCGTATGAGAAGTTAGACCGATTGCGCAATCGGGACAGTTTTGGAAAGTGGCTTGTTGGAATTGCCAGGCTTCGCTGTAAGGAATGGCAACGACGGAAGTTTCAAAGCCAAAACAACAATGCTAGGCTTACTGAGGTCCAGGCGGTTGTCCCTGAGAAGCCGGATGACAGTCGTATAGAGCTGCTTCGAAAGATGATTACAACGCTTCCGGAAAAAGAACGCCTGGCTTTGCATACGTTTTATCTGCAGGGTAACTCGGCTGAGACCGCACGCAGGACAATGGGACTGTCAAGGTCAGGATTTTACCGCGTCCTCGAAAGGGCACGCAACCGCCTGGAAAAGTTAATGCTCGAAGAGCAGGAGAATATCCGATGAAAACACCGCTGGATAAAGATTTAAATAAAGCATATGAGTCGTTTAACCAAAACCACAATAACCTTCGCCAAAAGCTGACGGCTTCATTGCCCGACCGTTCCAAGCAGCACAAACGGGCGGGACGAATCAGCCATCTATTGGCATTTACCGGAGAAAATATTATGAAAAACAGAATGACAAAGTTAGCCGCTGCGGCGGTGATAATCATAGCAGTAATGCTCGGTATTAATTACATCGGAGGCTTACCTGACGGCGCGAGCGTCGCCTGGGCGGACGTGCTCGAAAAAATTGAGGCCGCACGAACATTGACGTACATTTTTGAGATTGAAAAAGGCGATATCAAGGAAGTTTTTAAGACCAGGATTAAGGAGCCATATCTCCAACGGAACGATGTAATAGAGAGTCCCAGTGATTACAAGGTATCTATGCGAAACGCGGGGAGTAACAAGCGCTGGATTTTATATCCTAATACCAAAACGGCAGTAGTCAACAATGATGAAGGTTCTGGCGGCGATGAAATCCGTGCGTATGAGAGACTCAAAAAAGATTTTCGAGACGGCACTGAGAAAAATCTTGGCCGGGTTAAATTGAATGGTCGGGATGCTATTTGCTTTGAATTTTCCAAGGCAAACACAAAAATCACCGTCTGGGCAGACCCGAACACCGCCCTTCCAATACAAATCGAGGAAATATCAGAAGAAAACGGAGACATAAAGAAGGTAGTAAGGAGTGACATCAGGTTTGATGTTGAGATGGATGACCAACTTTTTGTGCCTCCAGCGGACTACAGTATTGTGGACCTTGCAACTCAGCGAGTACAAACCCCATTCGAACTTACTGAAAAACATCTGATTGAAGGCCTGGCCGTGTATCCGAAATATCTGGACGGGAAGTTCTGTACCCGGTACATAGGTGGAAGACCTTTGACGGAAGAGGTAAGAAAGAAATGTAAAGCAGAAGTGGAGAAGATCGAAAGTTGGTCTGACGAGGAAGCTAACAAGAGCACCTTAGGTTGTGCATTTATCGAGCATTTGCCAGAAGGCAGCGACTTTCAATACGTCGGTGAAGATGTCAAATTTGGTGATGCAAACACACCTGTGTGCTGGTGGAGACCGCCGGGCTCAAAAACCTACCGGGTAGTCTATGGTGATCTAAGTATCCGTGATGTTGAACCGGGTGATTTGCCTGAGGTTCCATGGTTAAAAAAATGAACAAAACAGATTTCCGAATGGCCGGGCCGTTTATGGTTCGGCCTTTTTTATGCGCTTTTGAAGCCGGAACCTGCTAAAATTGATAAATACTCACATTTTCTTTATACCCAAACAGCCGTCCGAATCGTTATATGAGTAGTGGACGTTCATTGCTCATCCATGAGGTTGTTTAATGACAGACAGCTTGCGTATGACCAGACGTAAACAAGGAAGCAGAGACGCTCTGCGCGGCATCTATGAAAAGTACAGAGACGGCTTGTTGATATTAGCTATTGCTCTTTCACATGATGTGAATATTGCAGAAGACGCAGTTCATGATGTTTTCGTTGCCTTTGCCCGGAATTTTGAGAGCTTTAAGCTGACCGGTAGTCTGAAAGGTTACTTAGCTAAATGCGTTGTCAACCGCGTTCGCGACCTGATGCGGAAAAAAAGAAGCCGGACTCTTAATCCTGAGCAGGCTTACCCGACACCACAGGATTTGAGTGAACCAGGTCGTCTTATTGTCTGCAACGAAGAATTAAAACTGTTAAGTTCGGCGCTGGCTACGCTGCCGCATGAGCAAAGAGAAGTGATTGTGCTGCACATACACGGCCAAATGCGATTCAGGCTTATCGCTAAATCATTAGGCATCTCTGTCAATACGGTCAAGGGTCGATACAGGTATGGAATTCGTAAATTACGGTCGATCTTAAATAGTGAGATATAAAAATGAGCTCAGAAGAAAAGATAAAAAGACTGTTCGCCAAGTCAGATATCACGGTCAACTCGAAAATCGATGACAGGATTATCAATGATGCTTTAACTGCTCTCGACGAATCGGATCAGACGCAATCCGTTTCTTCTGAGGATAATATCCGGAGAATTATCATGAAAAGTCCAATTACTAAATTAGCCGCTGCGGCGGTAATAATTATTCCAATACTTATCGGTATAAATCAATTCGGCGGGTCACTTGATGGAGCAAGCGTAGCCTGGGCAGATGTTGTTAAAAATATCGAGCAAGTTCAAACATTTACATGTCGGATCGAGATTGAATCTGAGGGCATGGAAAAGTTTGGAATGCCGGAAAAAACTAACGCGTCGCTTTACATCTCTTGTAAAAAAGCCCGGCGAATAGATACATATGTCGACCAAAAACTTTTTTCGATAGAGTATTTGAATTATGAAAAGAATGAAATGATAACGCTCTTCCCGGAAGCAAAAGTGTATGTCCACAAAACAATCGATGCTGGAATACTCGATTTGGACGCAGGACAAAAAGATCCAAAAGACTTTCTATTAGAACTTTTGTCTTTTGAACACACCAACTTGGGACGTAAAAGAATTAACGGGATTATGACTGAGGGAATCGAGGTTAATGACCCTAAATTATACTTTAATACATTTAACACTGCCACTGCACGTCTTTGGGTTGATGTTGCAACAAATTTGCCGGTTCTGTTTGAAGAAGATGGCTCAGCGGATGATAGAAGAATGCGGCTTAAAAGAACTTTCGATACATTTGAGTGGAATACTCAATTTGATCAAAGCCTGTTAGAATCCAATATCCCTGCCGATTATACTTTACTGGCACATACGAAAATTGACATGAGTGAAGAGATGGCGATTGAAGGATTCCACAACTTCGCCAACTTCACAGGAGGTCAATATCCAAGCAGTATGGTTTTATTGATCGCAGGGAAAGAAATAGTTGATGCATGGCAGGCAAGTATTAATTGGGAACAAAGGCCAGCAAGGAAGGAAGAACAGCAGCAAATTCATAGTATTCAGTCAACTTTCTTTTTTCATGTAGCATTAGACAAAGAAAACAAGGATGTTGCATACTACGGTGAAAAGGTTACAGCCGATGATTCCGATGCGGTCCTGATGCGGTGGAAGGTGTCGGATAATAAATATAGGGTGGTTTATGGAGACTTAACTTCTGAGAACATTTCTGCGGCACAGTTAGCTGCACTTGAAAATGCTCCTGCATTTATTGCTATTATGCAGCGGCCCCGTAAGGCAATGAAAGTACAGGGATTCATTGGTATAGACCTCAGCAGCTGGCCTACTATAAAGGTTGCCCCAGGCATGCCGGCGGAAAAGGCAGGATTACAGAACGGTGATGTAGTTATCAAGGTCGGTGGCAAGGATATATCACAAATAAAAATACCTGGTGATGCTCTTAAAATTTTGGTGGGGCCTGCCGGTGAAATGTTGAGCATAACCGTCAAACGTGATGAACAGGTCCTCGACTTCAATGTCGAGAGAGTACCTTTACCAAAATAAACCAACTATCGTGAAACAACTCATTCTATCTCAAACACGGCACAAAAGCCGGGCTTACTTTTGCTCAGCGTTTCTTGAGTTTTAAGGGGCGAAATCAGCTTTTTAGCTCTTTGACTTTTTGCCAGAGAAGTTCGCTCAGCTCTTTCGTTCCTGAGCCGGTGACTGCTGAGATTGGGTGAATGTCTTTGCTGAGTTTTTCTCTGAGGTCTTCTATTATTTTTCCATCGGGGTCGAGGTCAGTCTTATTGGCGACGATAACTTCCTGTTTTTGAGCCAGGGCCTTGCTGTACTGCTCCAGCTCGTGGCGTAATGCATTGTAATTTTCCACAGGGTCGGAGCCATCGGTCGGCATTATATCGAGAACATGGGCCAGTATTGCCGTTCTTTCTATGTGTTTGAGGAATTTGTAGCCCAGCCCTGCACCGCTATGAGCACCTTCGATAAGGCCGGGGATGTCTGCCATAACAAACCGGCGATAGCCGGATAATTCGACGATGCCCAGTACCGGCTCGATCGTGGTAAACGGATAGTCCGCAATCTTTGGTCTGGCCGCTGAGCAACGGGAGATAAGCGTGCTCTTACCGGCGTTCGGCATACCGACTAAGCCGACGTCGGCGATGAGCTTTAATTGGAGCCGGATATTTCTCTCCTGGCCCTCCTTGCCGAGTTCGGTATTTCTGGGAGTCTGATTTATTGATGTCGCAAAGGCCTTATTACCTCTTCCGCCTTTTCCACCACGACAGACACATATCTTTAATCCGACCTCGTTAATATCTTTGAGAAGCAAATCGAGATCGGTATCGTAAATTAGTGTGCCCGGCGGGACTTTGATAACGAGGTCCCGGCCGTTCGCTCCGTGCTTATTTCTTCCTGAGCCCGGCTGGCCGTTCTGTGCCTTCCAGTGGTGTTTACCGGCGAAATCAATCAAGGTATCGAGATTATCTACGGCCTGGAAATAGACATTGCCCCCTCTGCCACCGTCGCCGCCGTCAGGCCCGCCTTTGGGAATGAACTTTTCGCGCCGAAAGCTCAGGCACCCGTGGCCACCGTTTCCTGCCGTAATCCGGATTTGCGCTTCATCGATAAACATAGTGTTTGTATTGCCTAACGCGTATATAGTATTGAGTTTATTGCATAAAAAAAGGATGGTATCGTTTACCATCCTTTTTTGTTGCTTATCCTTACTTACCGTCAGACAATATGCACTTTTCGGCCCTGAAAACGCACCTTTCCGTCCGCGGTGGCAAATAATGTAAAGTCTCTGCCCATACCGACATTAGAGCCGGCGAAGAATTTTGTTCCGCACTGCCGGACGATGATTGAGCCGGCGGAAACGCTCTGGCCGCCGTACATCTTTACACCTCTGTACTGCGGATTACTGTCTCGACCGTTCCTCGAAGAGCCCTGTCCCTTTTTATGTGCCATAATTAGATACCTCTAAGCTAAAATTAACCTTTAATTGACAAATTATCCAAAACGAGGATTTTAACCACTTTATTCGGGCTTGTCCAGAAAAATTTTCAGGTTTGTCGAAATTGCCCGAAACTTGTTTAATCCATCCTGATTCCCTTTTGCTCCAGCCATTGTTTCAAATCGCCCATTTCGTTATTGAAAATCTCGTTGTCGTAGTCTTCTTCCAGTTTTTGGATGTTACTTTCCAGTTCCGGCTGCTCCTGTACAATATCGCTTAATTTCTTTTCGAATTCATCGCTGACAAGGCAAAGGTCGTCAAATTTGACCTGAATATCCAACATACCCACCAGCCGTCTTGTTACTGCTTCTATGCACTTTGGATTACTGCCCTGAACATAAGCGGGAATCGTGGCCACGAAAGAGACCATCCTCAGGCCTCGTTTCCTGCAATTAGCCGTCAAATAAGTAACGATACTGGCGGGTCCTTCATAGTTGGTGAATCTAACACCGTAATGCCGAAAGGTTTCTTTAAGTTCGGCATCCGAAACGGAACAGAAAAGTCTCGGCTCGCGAGTGTGCGGCACAAGCCCGGCAACACTGCCTATGAAATATATCATTTCGACGCCGAACTGCTCGCATAACGAGAAGATGCATTCAGCAAATTCTTCCCAGTGCAAATTTGGCTCTTTGCCTGAAAACAGTATAAGGTCATTTTCCTCGCTGAAATAAAACGCGTCCGCAGGAATGTCGAAGAATTTAATCAGGCCGTCTTTTATCTGCGTGTGCGGCCGAAATAATGCCGTCATTTCCATTGGGCCCGGGAAACTATATAGATAGAACCCTTCCGGCTCAACCTCGGCAAACTTCTGCGCTCCAAGCTTTTCGATAAGGCACTTTACCGTTCCCGTTGATACATCACCGCCATCCATCCACCCGGAGAAGCCTAACAATAACCGAGGGCTTTTGAAATTCGGCCTTTTGTAGATTTTTAGTTTTCCGGATGACATTATTCACCTTAAGAAGTTTCACAACAAACACTCTTTTTATCATTAATCGGCAAGTTAATCCAGTCAAATTTATTAAATAGCGAAAGTTCCACAAAATAAGGTTGTTTTGGTGGAAAGAACAACAGCAATAGGATATAAAAAAGCAAAAGTAAAGAAAGGATAAAATACATAATACGAAATTAGGATGACAATTTATGACGGCTTCAGTGACAGAAATAACAGGCCTGGCTGATTGGTTGACAAACACTATCAACTACGAAATTATCAAGGGAAATGCAATTTGGCGATTCGGACTTGTTTTACTGGTAGTAATGGCGGCAATGGCAGCAGGGCGAATAGTCCAGTTTTCAGTTAACAGTTATGCCGGGCGACGAGCACAAAAGAAAGGCGAAGGTCCTCTAACACTGCTGCTAAAAGCGCTGGCAAATCCCATCTATGTAGCGATATTTGCAGCCGGCATATTTTTCGCAAAGGTTCCTTTGTTCTTCAATGATGAAAAGGGCATTCACATCGCAATCAGCACAGGATGGACAAAGATAGCACGAGTAATATTGGCCATTGCAACAGCTTACGGGCTTTACCGGCTTGTGGATGTCATCGAATACTATCTGAATCGCATCGTCGGCAAAACAGAAACAACGCTTGATGATATGCTCGTACCAATCGTACGCAAGGCCTTGAGATTAACAATTGCAATTATCGCGGTCCTTCTGATTAGTGAGAATATCTTAGGGACGAACGTCAAGTCTCTTCTGCTTAGTGCCGGGGTTGGTGGTATTGCTGTCGCTCTTGCGGCCAAGGACACGATAGCCAACTTCTTCGGCTCTATTACTATTTTTGCGGACAGGCCGTTTCAAATGGGAGAACTTGTAAAGATCGGTGAGCACCAAGGTCCAATCGAGGAAGTCGGCTTTAGAAGCACGCGCATACGTACACTACAGGGCCATCTTGTTACGATACCCAACAGTGTTATTGCAAATTCGAGCATTGAAAATATCGGCAGGCGTCCCTTTATCCGCAGGACCTCGAATATCACCATTACTTACGGTTCGGGCCATTCCAAAACTAAAAAAGCTGTGGAAATTATAAAAGAGGTTCTCGCCGGCGTGCAGGAGGTCAATACAAACCCTGAGAAACCACCGAGGGTATATTTCAGTGATTTTAATGACTGGTCTTTGAATATTTATATGAGTTATTGGGTCAAGCCAGCCGACTACTGGCTGTTCCAACAGGTCAATGAACAGGTCAATTTTGAGATTATGAGGCGATTCAAAGCCGAACAAATCGAGTTTGCCTTCCCAAGCCAAACTCTTTATGTAAAGAAAGACTGATTCGTTATAATATGTTAGGTATGCTCATTTAAAACAATGCGAGGCCTGCAAAGCAGGCCTCACAAAGTCATTCGTCAGGTTATATATATATATGACTTCGCTCCGTTTTAAGAACGGTTCGAATCATAAACCACAAAATACGATTCAGCACTTACTCTTCTTCTACTTCAGCAATTTTTTGTTCCGCTCTGGTAGGAGAAGGCTGCGGTTTTTCAAATTTGGTTTCTTCTAATGCCTCCTGCTCATCCAACGACAAAACCGGCTCCTGCCCGACAATCCGCGGAGTTATAAATACAATCAGCTCGGTTACAGCCGTACTTTCACCCTCAAATCTGAATAGTCCACCGATAAGAGGTAAATCACCGAGCAATGGTATCTTGTTATTTCCTTTACTAACATCCTTTTTGCGCATACCGCCTAAAACCACAGTCTGACCGTCTCTAACCAATGCTATTGTATTAACCTTGCGGGTATCAACAACGGGTACGTCAGTCGTAGAAAGTGTTACTCGCTCCACAAAAACACCAAATTCCGGTTGGATGTGCAATCTTAACATACTGTCCCTTGTAACATGCGGTGTGACCGTAAGCTTAACACCAACTTCCTTAAATTTAACTGTTTCTGTAATAGTGCCCCCTGAGACCGTTCGTTCCACATAGGGATATTCGGTAATGATATCGAAAAGGGCCTCTTCGTTATCGAGCACCAATATTCTCGGATTGGCAAGAAGCTTGGCTTCGGAAATCTCCTGCTCAGCACTTATTTGCGCATCTATGTCAACGTTGGGAGTAAGCCAACCGAAACGTATAAAGCCCGACGTATCTTCGGTATTGGCTGTGGCGCCGTTGAAAAGACTTGTGATGAACGGATCGGCTACACTGCCAATATATGTATCGGCTCCCGACTTACTTATCGCTATGTCATCATTTAATGGAAGGCCTGTGGTAGAGGAAAAGTTGGTTCTTCGGCCCGCTGACCATTGGACTCCAAGGTCGAGCTTGTCCCGGCAGGTTATATCGTAGATTCGTGCCTCTACTAATATCTGCGGAGTAATTCGGTCAATTTTCTCCAGCAGGCCGGTTATTTCTGTAATTTTGCTCTCAGTATCGGTCACAATTATGTGACTGGTGCCCTTAATGGAAGATACCGAGCCCAGAGGTGACTTGAATTTATCCAGGGCAAGCACGACTTCCGTAGCATCCACATAGACAATTTCAAAAGTTTTAGTCAGAATTGGTTCAGCTTTTGCAACCATTTCCGCAGAGGTTATTATTCTTATCACATTATCAGTAGGTACGTAGAGGCAGTCATGCACCGCAAGAATATTTCTCAGGGCCTCATCGAGCGGTACATCCTTAAACGTAACGGTTACATTGCCGGCAACATTGGGGCTTTTGATATAATTCAGGTCCGCCTGCTCAACCAGCTGCCGTATTACAGTATCGATCGACAGGTCATTAACATCGATAGATATTTTTTTTTGCATCCGCAGCTCAATTTGCGTCAAACCTTTTTGCTGCTCTGAATCCTCATTGTCGGCCTGGGCCACAGCGACTGCGCGGCTAAGACAAATAATCACAATGACCGTTAAAAACCTTAATTTACTGTTTATTATAATAAAGTTTCTCATAATAGCATAGCACCTTTCCGAAAAAAACTTTTGAAACAATTCTTCTCATGTCCCGACTTACAGGGATACCTTTTATCGCCGAACCTCCTGGAACCATGTTTTACCATTCATTTCGAATTTAACATTGTCTCTATTTATTTTTATAATGCTCACACCCCGTATCTGCTCACCTTCGTGCACTATGCTGTTGCCGATAACCGCCGACGATTTATCCTCACTATAGAGAATACTTTTTACGGTTAGTTCTACTAATCCTCCGGATTCGTTCTGATCAGGTGCTCTTTCTACAGGGCCTAATCGCATCGGGTCGCGGAGCGTTTTCGGGTATGTTTCTGGAATCTTCCAGTCGATTTGAGCATTCAAGCCAGCAGAAGCAACACTGGAGGCATTATTCTCATCGCCCGCCTCTGCCTTATTCTCGCTCGTGCCAAAAACGCCTCCCCTGAACACAAAAATTAATAAGAAGATAAAAAGAACAGGCACCATTACTACCATTACTTTTTGCTTTGTGGTACTGACGCCCGGCTTTGGTGCAAACAGCTTGTTTGTTATTTGCCCCCAAAAACCATTGCTGACGATTTTTACGGCAGTACGCTTTTTAGCAATATTTTCATTATCAGCTTTAGGTCGTTGAACCGGTATAACTTTTGACTGCCGAGTCGTTTCAACTTTGGTTTTTTTAGCTGTCACAAATTGGTGTCGATGAGCCGGCTTAGCTTCGGATTCCTGAACTGGCTCGGCTTTAGGCTCTTGAACCGGCTCAGCTTCGGTTTCCTGGATCGGTACAACCCTGGACTCCTGAGCCGTCATAAATTTTGGAGTGTGAGCCGGCTTAGCTTCGGGCAATATTTGCTCAGGCTGATTGTGCTTTGGAGACTCGGGTTTCTGCAACTCTTGAACCGGTTGTTTGGGCTCGGTATAGTCGGTGTCCTCTGGTGCTGAAGTACCGGAAAGCTTCTGGCCGCTATCGGACTGCGGAATTAGTACCCCACTGAAAATCGATGAGATTTTCTTGTGCAACCCCGCTTTATTTCTTTCCTTCTCTGACATTGATTATCTCCCGGCTAAAGCCTGGGCATCTTCAACCTGCTCAACCGAAGCCCTGCCGTTAATTATCTCTTCAGCCAAGGCCCTGTATTCAGCCGCCGAGCGGCTTTCTGGAGCATAGGTCAAAACCGACTCACCCGTGCTTGGGGCCTCAGCCAACCTTACGCTTCTGTGAATAACCGTCTTAAAAACCAAATCACCGAAATATTCACGCATTTGATTTTGAGTCTGCCTGCTGAGCAGGGTCGTTTTATCCACAAAAGTCAACAATAAGCCCAATATTTTTACATTACAGGAATGTAAATGCTCTTTGATAATGTTCACTGTCTCGAACAGTTGTTTCAGGCCTTCCATGGCATAGTAATGCACCTGAACAGGCACAATAATATCTGTACTTGCAACAAGTGCGTTGAGGGTCAACAGGCTAAGCGACGGCGGGCAGTCAATAATACACACATCATATTCGTCCTCCACTGTTTTGAGTTCCTTTGTCAGGACAAATTCCCTGCCGACCACGCTGACCAGTTCGATTTCGGCCCCTGAAAGCAGAACGTTGCTTGGGGCCAGATCAAGCCGCTCGAATTTTGTGCTCAATATAACTTCGGAGATTGAAATTTGAGGCTTTGTAATAGCATCATAAATTGTTACAGGCAGATTATCAATATCATGGCCAAGGCCTATTGTGCTGTGACCTTGCGGGTCGAAGTCAACTATCAGCGTCTTCATGCCCTTCTCAGCAAGGCTGACCGCAATGTTCACTGCCGTAGTTGTTTTGCCACAACCACCTTTCTGATTTGTTATCGCTATTTTTCTCATATTTTCCTGCCGTAAACTTTTGCCGTACTTTTACCGGCAGTTTCACTGTCCTGCTGTTTTCTGACAAAAGACGTCACATTCAGACTTATCTGATAGACTGAACCCTCACGCCCCGAGCGAGTTATTGTGAACTTGTCCACAAAGATGACAGGCCTGTACCTCTCTAAAGTATTCAGGAACGTGGCAAACTGATTAAAATCTCCGATAAAACTGATATTAATGTGGTTCTCGCGAATGTACTTATAATCAGCGGTCGTCGTAAGTCCATGGTCGTTTTTGACCTTACTGCCGAACGATGCAATCTTCTTTTCTTCGGCAATCTGGCTTAAATCAAATGTCAAATTAGCCGAATCCTCGAAATCAACAACAAAATCCTTAAGCCTGTTTTGCAAACTTTCGATTTGTTCATTCAATCGGATTTTGGTTTCCTCTTGTGCTGCTCTTAGTGCAGACTCATAGACCTGTTTTTTCTCAGTGAGCTTGCTTTCGATGAGTTTTCTGGAGTTTTTTTGTGGTCTTACAAAAAGCATATAGGCAAGCAGAAATATCACAAAGCAAGCCGCCCATATTACTCCAGACGTCAGAAGATATTTTTTATGAATCTTGATAAAAGTCATTTTACAACCTCGGCTTAAAGACGCAGTCTATTTCATAAGAGGCAACATCCCGGCCTTCAAGTGTCTCAGACTCCCGCGAAACCACGATGTTCTCAAGCTTGGGCCCAAGGAAAGTCGAAGATTGAAGACGGTCCTGAAAATCCCTGACTTCTTTGTTACAGTCGTATTGAGGACCGCCGCTAATGCTCATCCGCAATATTTTAATAGGGACACTGCCATCAATCATTTCCTGCGGATTATCCGGCTTGGGAACCTTTCTTCTCACAGAATCCTGCCTTACCTCAAGCCCGGTCAACATCACCGAGTTCGGCATATTCTCCACCATCGTCACCAGCACTGGCGACCACTGAATATATTTGCCGATAGAAGACTGGACTTCCGAAAGGCAATCACCATAAAGGATTTTCTTTTTCTCTAATGATTCCTGCAGCTTCACAGCGCCCGACAGCTTGTCAATCTCCGACCGGCATCTGATTATTTCCTGTTCTGATATTGATGCTTGTGCTTTGTCATCCAGATAGAAACCAAACATTATTATCGCAACGATAATGGGAACTACAGCACTTATCGCAACAATAGCTATGCCTCCGGGGCTGCTCTTCAGTGGGACTCCCTGTCCTTTTAACAAATCTATCGTAAACATAATTATGTATCTCGCTGCTCGTATAACCTTTGGTCTTTTCCAATAATCAATTAGACTGACCTCATAGCAAGCCCGGCTGCTACTGCCAGTGCCGGGCCTTTCTTACCACAAATATCCACGAACTGCGGACCAGTATCGCGGCGTATTTTCTCAAAAGGATTCCACAAAACCGCTTCGATCCCAAGCCTGCTGTTCAATAATTCGACAAACCCATTGGTAAGAGCAAAACCTCCGCAAACAAATATTTTCTCAACTCGTGTCGATTGCTCCTGGGTCGCATAATAGCGCAACGTATTGGAAACATCGACTATAAGTTTCTGACAGGCTTTGCCAAGGCAGCCATTAAGCTCCATCTGAGCAGTCGTCGATTGGCCTGACAAAATCCTTTTGACGTCTTCCGGTGACATATCTTTATCTGCAGCAATCTGCTTTATAATATCATTACCGGCAAAGGTCATATCGCGAATGAAAGGCCGTCCATTACCGCCTATAATCGCCACAGTCGCGCCGGAGCCGCCAACATTCAGGATAGCGGTTGTGGACTTTTCAGTGGTCTCGCCGGCCAGACCACTGAAGCAGTTCAAAAGTGCCAGCCCCTCAACATCCATCAGGACACACTTGAGAGCGGCTTCTTTAGCGAGATTTACCTTGTTCGCTATCAGTTTATTCGTCGCCGCTACCAGGATGCCCCTTGTCTTATCATCGCCATTAGGTATCAAGTGATAATCAACAGCACTGTCTGCGGCATTGAATGGACAAACCTGCGAGGCTTCAAATAAAACCGCCCCATCTATCTCTGGAGTCGATAATGAAGGAAACTCAAAGTCCCGTACTGCAACTTCCGGACCGCTGAGGCCGCAAACGGCAAATTTCGTTCTGCTGCCAACCAATTCAAAGCATTCACTAATTGCCTTGATGGTATTTAGATGTTTATCGTTTTTTTCGCTCACTGCAATCTCGGCAAAGCCGGCTGCAGCAACCGCATACCCGGACTCTTCCTTGCACAACCGGACCGCCTTGACCGCAAAAGATCCAATATCCAATCCCAGAATTTCGGTCTTGGTAAAATTAAACATTCGTGTCCACTCCAATCCTGTAAATCCCTGCAAAAACTTCTGATTTCCAAATCAAAAGTCCCATTTTACGTTTCTTTTCATCGGCTTAAAAAGTAAGGTGTTTTACTTAGAAATTACAATCATTGCGCATAAGGCTGATGTGCGTGATTTCAGGATGTCCAGTCCTATAAATAATCAAATATTGATTAATTTCTTTTGATTATTCTGATAGTTACGACAAGTATCATTCATCGATTATCGATAATCAATTTTGAAAGTAATTCAGATGATCTTTAGGGTAGTTATCGGCCCTGCGAACAAATGCAAGAACCTAAGTGGGATTAGGTGTAGTTTGTGCAATAACAACTTAAGCCTCTGCTGTAATTTGGCCGCAATAAGATTTCGTGAAAGATTGGATGAGTCACCTGTTCGTTAATCGCTATGAAACAAAAACCACAGTCGGGCTAATCACATGAAAATCAGTCTATCTTCATGAAACGTTAATTGAGCGATTCAGCTTCTTTTGATGAGAATATCCCTTAAATCGCTTATCGTCCCGGCAGTTCCTGCCAGAATTTAAGTCCGCCAAAAATTGTGCCCTCTTTCGCTCTTGGCAGGCCCGGCGGTTGTGTTTCTTGAGTTCTTACCCGATCATCATAAGTAATCGCCATCTGATAATGACTGATACTATTAATTTCGTTCGCTGTCAGAGCAGTTCCAGTCTCCAGATCTACCCATTGGTCAGTGCTCGGATCGAAGTATGCGAGCCTTGTACCCCCGGCTCCGGTTGGCTTATACCAATCCCGCTCGATGGAGACCTGATTCAGAGCATTAAGATTGCCATAAATGGAAATACCGCCTGTAGGCTCTGCTGTATCCCTGCTAACGGCGTCCATGTTGTATAAGAAGCTGTCTGCAGCGAACATAAACGCAGAAGCTGTTGACATGGTCCCGAAACGAGGGTCTCCAAAGTAGATATTACCGCCGCTTACAAGCTGATCTGAACCGTCATATTTGTCCAAAGCGACCAGACCCAACAGACTGTCGCAGTCTGCATATTTGATATTGTCAGATATATGGATGTTTCCTGTTGCCACTATTGTCACTTGACCTTCAATTAAAAATCCGTATGTGCTTGGGCTGTGAACCCATACATCACCGTCCACATAATAAACCCTGTTGTCCCCCAGGTCTAAAGGAGTTCTTGCATCCTTGTACTGTGCCCCCTTGTTATCCACCTTTGAAGGCTCAAGGAAGTAATAGATTAAAACAGCTACCATTACTTCAACAAGACTCACCCCCTTTTTCGATTTTCGAACAAAAGGCATCATAATATATTCCTCTCTATAAATGGCCGTTAAATTCCCGGCCGTAAAATCAGCAGTTTTGCCGGGTTCAACAGTGCAAAACCCAATCGCCGTCTTTTTATTCCCGGCTTTCCCCGCAATGGGGTCCTGCGTGACCGATAATTCCGATTTAAAAAACAGCGGTTGCTCTGTTTTACTTAAATCCAAGAGAAGATACCAAGATGCGAAAGCTCTCTATAGTTTGTGGAGTTGTTTATGAACAAGGTAAAATATACTATAAACAACTATCGAAGTAAAAAAATGCCATCAGATATTGTGCCCCTGTATCTTTTTGGCAAATGGAAGTCCAGACAGTAAACTATGATAAAAAAAACTAAGTGCCAAGGGCACTTTTAGGTTAAAGGTGGCTATGGCCGCAACAGCCATAGCCACCATTAGCTCAATTGAACCAACTGCTCCCACTTCACTTCTCTCGGCCGTTTTACTTCACAAAAGCGAAGCAGTGGGAGCAAAACGGCCACCGCAAAAACGGGTCGCACTACTGTCAAACCCGCTTGCGTATGCCGGCGGCTGCTTCATCTAAAAACGCCGGCATCAAAGAATTCACACAATTCTTACGGTGTATAGACCCAGCCGGAATTACTAAGTACACCACTGCCGGTCAGGCCTGTACCTGCAGGGGCCGCTACGTTGATAGTAGCAACTCCAGGTGGGTCGCCAGCCGTAAATGAAACTGTGAAATTTCCGCCGTTAAAGTACCTGCCGCTAAGGTCGCCTGAAGTAAAACCTAAAAGCGTAGCGAGAGCACCTCCCTCAGTACAGACACCCGTCAAGGTAGCTGTCGGATCCTCTGCATAGGCGGCGCGTACGGCGGTACGAATAGCACCAGCCGTTGCAGCAGCTTCCGACCACTTCGCCTGTTCGATTCGGCCGCGAAGAATCGGAACCGCCACTGCAGCTAAGATGCCGACAATCAGAATAACGACCATCAGCTCAATCAGCGTGAAGCCCCTTCTCTCTCTCTTCTTGTTCATCTTTAATCTCCTAAAAATGTTTTGAATATTTCCTCGCTTATGATATTTTCGTGTTGCGTTTTTGTTTAGCACGATTCATATCTCGCAACACATGCTACCAGTCCATCTATCGACCAAAATCACCGACAACTATATGAGATTATCGAGTTTTTTACCTCTTAACTCATTGCCCGGCACGCCTGAAGTTTCACCTCTGATTGAACTATCATTTCACGTCCGACATTGAGAAAATCGGTAGGTACAGAGCAATAACTACCACCGATACAACGGCACCAACCGATACAATCATTATTGGCTCAAGCAAGCTCGTCAAAGTGGTTACTGTTGTATCGACTTTTCGTTCATAATGCTCGCTGGTCTTTTCAAGAACTCTGGGCAAAGACCCGCTTTCTTCCCCAACCTGTATCATCTTGACAACCATATTGGGGAAAAAACCCGTCGTTGACATACTCATAGAGATGTTCGAGCCTTCGACAATATTATCTCTGGACCGTACTATCGCCGACTTTATAACATCGTTACTGGTCATGTTACAAAGAACATCGAACACCTCAAGCACTGAAACACCCCCCGACAATAAAGTTGACATCGTTCTGCAAAACGTTGCAACAAAAGCCTGGCTGAAAACATTTCCAAGCAAAGGCAAGCGCAGAGTAAGTTTGCTGAAAAAACGATGTCCTTTTTCAGTCTTTGAGAGTAAAATACAGGATATTATCAGTACAATAATAAATCCAATGATGTAGATAAGGTTGTAACGTAGAATATCGTAAAACGCCATAAATCCACGTGTAAAGGCCGGCAGTTCCCCCCCAAGCGAGTCAAATATCGTCTTGAACCGAGGGACAATAAAAGCCATTATAAAAATCACAATCAGGGTAATAAAAGCCATCACAAAGATCGGATAAGCCGTTGCTCCTTTAATCTTTTTGGCCAGTTTATCGCGGCTGTCAAAATATTTCGCCAGCTTACCCAGCGCGTCTCCAAGATTACCGCCCGCTTCACCCGCTAAGATCAATGCACAAGACAAGTTGTTGAAAACCTTGGGAAATTCCGCAATACCGTCCGAGAAAGACTCACCTTCCTTAACCTTTTCCGAGATAGTCTGCAGAATCGGCTCAAGACTTGTTTTTTCCGAATCTTCGGCAATTGTATCTAAAGCTATTGTAATAGGAATTCCTCCCTCGACCATTGTTGACAACTGCCAGCAAAGTGCCGCAAGGTCCGCTGATTTGATGCGTTTGCGGCTAATTACACGCTTCTTTTTTGAGGTACTCGCGGTTACCTCATTGACTGAAATCGGAGTAAAACCCTGTTCCTGAAGATAGCTAAGTACATCAGTTGACGAAGCTGCCTGCACAAGACCTTTCTTCTGTTTCCCGTTTGAATCCCGAGCAACATATTTGTAGCTTTTCATTTATCGAACCTTCTCAAAATGACATCCGCCTGTCCAGCTTTCTCTGAATCCTCATCTTAATCGGGGAAGTCACTCGCGCAAGCTTTGCCCATCCATACATCAAAGGCGCAATTCTCTTACACTCTCATGGCTATATTTTATCGGTGTATGAAACCATCGAGTTTAACTAAAATCATTTCGTATTGTTACAAACTCCGGCTCAGGAACTATGTGAAAAGCCGGACTGTTTTATTTTATACAAGAAAAAAATGACCTGCCAACCCCTATAAAAAAGCATGAAGCCGATAACAAGTCTCGGATACTAATCTCATCCTGTATAAGCTACACTAATAACCTCTTCGGCGGTTGTTAAACCAGCCAATGCTTTATTTACACCGCTTTCAAGTAAACCACCATATCCTTTTTTACGTGATGCTTCTCTTATCTGAGCCTCGCTGCTATCGGCAACTATCAGTTCTCTCATTTCATCATCTATAGCCAAAAACTCGAATATGGGTAACCTGCCCAAACAACCTGTACCACCACAGGCTCCACAGCCTTTGCCATGATAGAAGACAGAATTCCCGGCCTTCTTGGGGTCAATCTTCAAACGCTTAAGAGCCTCCTCGCTTAAGGTTGCAGGTTCTTTGCAGTGTTCACATATTTTTCTAACCAATCGCTGAGCAACAACTAAATTCAGCGACGAAGCCAACAGATATCGCTCAATACCCATATAGAGCAATCTGCTTATTGCACTTGGTGCATCATTGGTATGAAATGTGCTCAAAACAAGATGGCCCGTCAAAGATGCCTTTATTGCAATCTCAACCGTTTCCTTGTCCCTAATCTCACCAATTAGAATTATGTCCGGGTCCTGTCTTAAAATTGCTCGCAGGCACTTTGCGAAATCGAGCTCAATTTCCGGCTTAATCTGAATCTGGTTAATTCCCGCAAGACGATATTCGACAGGGTCCTCAACCGTTGTAATATTTTTCGTCGGGTCCTTAACATAATTCAAAGCAGAATATAGCGTTGTACTTTTACCACTACCGGTTGGGCCTGTTACAATCATTATTCCATGCGGCCTCGCCAACATCTCCTTAAACTCTTCGAGAAGTTCAGGCTCAAGCCCAAGCTGCTCCAGCTCGTGCTTTACAGCCGAGGCATCCAATATTCTCATAACAACTTTTTCACCATATATAGTCGGAATTACCGAGACTCGAACGTCTATATGCCGGCCGGATGTCTTCATTTTAAATCGGCCATCCTGGGGAAGCCTGCGCTCGGCAATATCCATTCTCGCAATAATCTTAATTCGGGCAATGACCGCCGCCTGCATCTTTTTCGCCGGTGGTACCATGTCACGGAGTACACCATCAATTCGCATGCGAACCATCATTGTTTTTTCCTGCGGCTCTATATGTACATCACTCGCTCTGCTTTTGACCGCCTGGCTCAGGAGCAGGTCAACAAATCGAATCACAGGTGCTTTGTTTGCATCTTCCTCGCCACTGGTATCCGATTCCTCGGCTTCTTCTGAAAGTATTCCTTCTTCATCGACTTCACCCTCTACCAGGGTACGAAGCTGTTGTTCTTCAACATCCGAACCGTGATAAATCAACTCTATGGCCCTGTTAATTTCACGAGGTGAGCTGATTGCCGGCTTAATCTGGCGCTTTATTTTCAGTGTTATCGTATCTATGGCGACAACATTAAGCGGATCAGCCATCGCAACGACAACTTTGTCATCAACCTCACTTACAGCCACAAGACAGAATCGCTTGGCGATAGCCTCAGGCAACATTCGAGCGATATCCATATCTATCTTGTTCATCTTGCTGCTATCATCCAGGCGAACGTATTCCATAGAGAGGTGCTCAGCCAAAGCAAGGGTAACATCCTCATGATTGAGCTTCTCAAGTCGGAGCAGTATCTCACCCAGACGCCCCCCTTGCTTGCTTTGCTCGTCCAGAACTTTCTCTAATTCTTTACGGGTCAACAGACCTTTGGAAACAAGCAACTCGCCAAAAGGAAGAGTGGCTTGCGCTTCAGGAATCTTGGAGATGGTTTTTGCCGAGGTCATCCGATTACTATTACCTCCACTTCAAATTCGGCTTCTATCTAAGTAAGCAGCAGTTTTTGATTTAAATACACAAAGAAAACTGCCTTTATTCTGCTTTCACAGTGATAGTAAATACCTTCACAGATAGAGTAGTTTTCGGACAATCCGTATTACTAATTTACTCCTATCTTGTAACTCAATGATATAAGACGTATAACTTTCCTGCATTCATACAGTATGGCCGTAACCTTAAAACGCAATATAAGCTCTTGTTAATAAAGGCATTATACTATCCGATGCTCAATTCCGGATGTTCGATACTCGTCGAG
>Ga0307378_10003903_pt1 | contig 21613 bp, 26 predicted proteins | sample UN1MG_FD_202238 | JGI IMG/M metagenome (GOLD analysis project Ga0307378, IMG submission 202238) | Soil microbial communities from Risofladan, Vaasa, Finland - UN-1 | ecosystem: Environmental > Terrestrial > Soil > Coastal area > Acid sulfate soil | place: Finland: Risofladan, Vaasa | collected...
TACAAAATCAACTTGTCGCGTGCGGTCGATTTCACCCTTCGCCGTATGTCCGCGACTATATCGAAAATGTATGTTTAAAATGCGGATTGACTTTTCAATCTTCAATTTTAAACGATCCGGCTTCGCTTTATAATAACATGGTCTATTTTTCCGCCGAAGTCGAAAAGGGCCGGAAGAACGATTCAACCGATTTTTCAATGATTAAAGGAAACGAACCGATTTTGACTTTGGAATTCTTCCTTTCCGATTATGTCGCGCCGCTTTTCAACGCAAAATGGGAAGTCGTGAACGGCGTTTTAATTCTTGAAAGACGCGATTTTTTCCAAAATACGAACGTTTGGGTTTCTTCGGACATTCTTCAACAAGATCAAAGATTGATCGACGGCGTTATTTGTTATAATTGGATTGACGACGATCGCGCGGCTTATGGGCGCTTTGAATATACGAAGGACGGTCAAGAATATATCGGCAACGAAGCCGGCAATCGCTTTAATGATATTATTGAATGGAATTCGCCGCCGAATCCGATTCAATCCGGCGAATATAAATTTATATCACCTTCGGCGGCGGCAAGATTCCGCGACGACGGAATTGAAGTCGATGTCCTTTCGTTTTTCTTGGATCTTAGTCCGGTTTTAAATGCTCTTTTCGGCGGCGCTTTGTCTGAATGGCGCTATGTTCTTTTAATGAATCAATCGACGGCGTTCGCGCCGAAGTTTTTGATCGTTGAAGGATCGACGCCGTCCGTTTGGAAAAACGATCGCGTAAAAAGGAATTATTCGAATACTTTAACCGGCGGCCCGGTTTACGATTCCGCCGGAAATTACGTCGATGAATTAGAACGATTCAACTATCCTCTTTGGTTCAAAGAAAATTTCTCCAATAATTTATATACTAACTTTCACTATTTAAAAAATCCGCGCGACACGAATTCTCAATCTTTCGATTTTGAATTTGAATTTGTTTTCACTTGCGAAGAATACAACGATTTTTCATTCGGAAAAACGGTCGAAATTGTGAAAAACGGAACGATTGTCAACGGAATCGTTCAAAGAATTAAAGTTGATTTTATAAAACGAACGATAAAAGTCAACGGAATTGTTTAATAAATTGAATAAATTTGTAATAAATAAAATATATGCTTTTATCGAATTGTGTTGATCAAATAAATAACAATCTAATTTTTGAAAATTGTTGTTGTGAAATATCTTGTCAAATCTTTAAAGATCCGACGCAAACAACAAGACAATTGAATTCACTTGAATTAATTCTTCCGGCCGGACAAACTTCTTCAATTATTTCAATGAATGGCGTTCCTTATACAACGCCAAACGGCGCGCCCTTGCCGGTTTCTATAAATAACGCCAATAGTTTAGATTTTATTATTTCGATTTGTGGATCGCAAATTGGAAACATTGATTCGCTTGAACTTCGCGCCGCTTGGACGCGCGGCAATCAAAGCGGAACGGACGTCTTCTTTTTCAACGTTGAAACCCTTCAACAATCTTTGTATTGGACGCCGCCGCTTTCCGGAATTCAAAATCTTGGAAATATTCCGATCGGCGCTTCTTCGATTCTTTCTTTTGACTTTACAAATCCGACAATTTGCGACGTTGATATTTCTTTCACGCAAACGCCGATTTCGGCCGGCGGTTGTGACGACGTTGTCGAAAATCAATTGAACCCGACAACGGTTCCGTCCGGTGCGACGGTTCCGTTTTCGTTTACTTGGACGCCTTCCGTTTCCGGATCCATTGAATGTAAAATCGACGCTTTTGGTTGTGGCGGCGCCGGAATAGGATCCGTTCGACTTACCGGATTCGCCGTCGCGGCTTCCGGTTGCTTGAATTGTCTTGACGTTACATTGAAGACTGAAAACAATTATTTGATTGAAGCGCCGGGACTTTGTTCCGATTATTCCGGCGGCGCGTATTACGCTTCAAGCGCGATCGGTGAACGAAAGATCATGCGCTTTTCGCTTTATTACTTGCCGGGACTTACGAACGGCCTTGAATTATGGTTGAACCCGGAATTCTTCGGCGACGTTTGCAACTTCGCGTCTTATTATCCTTCGGGAATGATTGATTCGGCGCCGCCGGTTGCGTTTTATATTCAATATTTTTCCGGAATCGGATCCGCTTCAATGACATTGATCGGCGCGGCCGGCGCGACAAATAGTCAAAGAAATCTTGAAGCGACTTTCATTGAAGGCGCGAATCCGGGCGAATTTGTTGTCGAATTGTCGTATATAATGACCGAAGATCTTGACAATTGGTTGACGTCTTCAATCAATACGAACAACGATCGCCTTCTTTCTTCTTCCGTTTACGAATCGAATCAATTGACTTTGTCGGTTCCTTCAATTTATAATCAAGTGCGAAAAAGTTGTTTTTTGTTTTACCTTCTTGATCCTTCGACACTTGTTCCGGATCCTTTATCCGGCGCCCTTGTTCCGTTTACTTGTCCGGAAACTTATTCCGTCGCGCAAACTTCAAGATTCTTCAACAAGGGACTTTTCGGCGGCGTTTCTGAATTTATTAATCCGACTTTAATCTTGTCGCGTAACGGAACCGTTGTCACCGACCTTTCTTCGCTTGCAAATACGGACGTCGAATTTCAAATTGATTCAATAAATGTCGGCGGCGTCAACAACGTTGTTTTTAATTTGATCGACGCTTCACAAACGAATAATCTTGTCGATTTTTTCACAAATTACGATTCAAGCCGGGCCGAAGTGATCACCGATCCTTCAATCGGCGTTCTTGACAATCACTTGAAGACGCCTTCGATCGCGCCGGCGATTCTTTCCGGATCAATATATTCAACTTCGGCAATCGTCGGAAACGACGTCCTTGTCGGTCAAGAATTTTATTTGATCGCGATCGTTTATTCAAAAGGCGACACGCCTTCTTCAAATATTGTTAACTCTTTTATTTTCGGAAAATATATCGTCACGAATACGCCCGGAACTATTGACGTTTGTTGTCCTTTGGAAATAACGTCCGATTTTTCAGATTATAATAAAACTTGGCGAACGAATTATTTCACGCCGACAATGAAAGAAAGAATTCGTCATGATTTGAAAATTTGCGGCGGCGATTTTGCAAATATTTGTCTTGTAGATCTTGGACTTCCGCCGGCAAAGGTCGGCGATTGGATCAATTTTGTTTCGACGATTGATTTCCGAATTCTTCGCGAAGTCGTTGATTATCCGGCGCCCGGTCAAACTACTTCTTTTATTTTTCAAGAATATACGGTTCAAAGAAACACGGCTTTTCCGGGAAATTGGTTCCTAAACGGACAAACCGTCTTGAATGTTTCCGACAACGGCGCGAACGCGGACAAACCTTGTATTTTAACCGAATGGAACGGCCGCGTTCGTTATGAAGAAAACCTTTCGCCGCCTTTGGTTTTGGTAGCAAATAACGCGACGCCCTTTTCAAGAATTCCGGCCGGCGGACTTTCTTCCGTTTATATTTCGACAAATAATATATCTTTGGATTGGGCGAATGAAGACATTATATTTGAATATCAAATAAAATTCGACGCTTCGCTTCTTGTCGGCGGCCCTTTTAATGTTATTCAAGTATTCCGTCCGAAAATAAAACCTTTTGAATTTGAAGGAAATGCGCCGCGCGGACTTGACGAAATTGTTTTCTTTGCGCCGGATCCGATCGATCCGGCCCTTCCGGGCGTTCAAATATTCGGCGCGATTTGTTCGGACGAATTTCCGTTTTTGTTCGTTAGAACGCATAAATTGCCGGGCGACGTGACATTGAATCAAATCGCGACGATCGATTTCTTTCCGGTCGGAATCGGAAACCTTGAAGAAGAAGAAGCGTATCTTTCGACGGCTTCGCTTACTTTAAGTCAACTAATTTCGCCGTATATTTACGACGTTGATATTGAATTCGACGCCGTGACGAACTTCGCTTTCTTCAAACTTGACTTGTCTGCTTTAGGCGCCGGAAATTATCAAGTTTGTTCAATTGCTTTGCCTAAAAACTAAAAAAATGAATTATCAAATAAATAATACTATTTTTTGCGATCTTGACGCTTCCGGCTTGCCGATCGGTCAAGGTTATACGATTTGTCGCGATCTTCAACTTTTAAATTGTTCCGGTTGTCCGGGTTTGGTGATCAACAACGGTCTTCTTTTATGCGATTGTTCCGATTCTTGGAATTGTCGTCTTTGTCCGTCCGATCGGCCTTTTTGGAATATTATCGAACCAAACGACGAAATTTGTTTTCAATTTCAACAACCGGACACCTACAACGGAACGGATCCAAACGCGCCCGGTTCTTCCGGTTGGGGACAATGGGCAAACTTTTCAGTCTTCCGTTGTTGTGACGATTCCGAAATTTTATTTCAAAACGATCCGGTTTTAAATTCTTACGTTGGTTTATTTGAACAACAAAACTACAAAGGCGATTCGGTCTTCAATTCAATTCAACAAATTTGTTTTTCCGCCGGTCAAATAATTGAAGACGGTTTCGGAAATTTTGACGAAGATTATTGTTTTTATTTCAAGTTTTATTTCGGTGATCCGAAAACCGGATTCGAAGAATATTGTTCCGAACCTTTTAAACTAAATTCATGTAGCAATAAAACCGTTCTTCTTGAAGGAATTTTTCCGGATTCGGTTCTTGATTGCTTCGGTTATTTTTACGGCTTGCCGGTTTGGTCGGTCGGGACGCCTTTTCAATATTCGAACAAATATCGCGTTCGCGGATCATTTGAACTTCAAGCGATTGAAATTGAAAAAGAAGTCGTGACGCGTTACTTGAAAGCCGTTTCGGCGTCAAAATGCGAAGTCTATCAATTGCGAACCTATCATTTGACGGAAGAAGTCGCGCGAATTGTTTCCGAAATTTTTACAAGTCGCGATCTTTTTGTTGACGGCTTACTTTATCAAATTGACGGAAACGTCGAAAAAAACAACGAAACCGGTTCACAATGGTTTCTTGAATCAACTCTAAAACGTTGCGATTGCTTTCCGGATTTTTCTTGTACTTAATAAATAAAAACTATGTTTGAAATTGAATCTTTTCATAATAACTTAACGAACTTTCCGCAACCGGAAAACGCGGAAAATTGGAACGACGTCCGCGAATCAATGTTCGTTCACACGCGCGGCGCTTTGCCGGCTAAATTACTAAATACAAGGCGCCCGAATGAAGACGAAAAAGTTTTCGAATATCGTCTTTCGATTTACGAACCGATCACAAAAGGAAGCATGAACAAAGCAATTGACAAATTGTTTCGATTGTTTTCTTCGGCGAATTATTCGATCAAGGTTTCAAGCGACCTTGAAGAATATCTTTCCGAAAGAAAATTCAAAAACGAACAATTTATCGGTTTTATTCAAAAATACGTCCTTCGAAGAATGATCGAAGATCCGAACGCGATTCTTGTCACGGTTCCGGTTGGCGAAGGCTTGATCGATCCTTCCGTAAAAATTGAAGTCGATTCGTTTATCGTTCCGTCAAATCTTATAAGATACCAAACCGAAGACGCGGTCACATGGCTTGACGCGAAAGAAAAGTCAATTATAAGAAAGGCCGGCGTCGAAACATACGAAGGAAAGATATATAACACGTTGACGCGCGACGCTTACTATAAACACGTTCAACGCGGCGAACAAGGCGAACAAATTTTCGATCTTGTTGAAGTTTACCGTCACGAAATCGGAATTGTTCCGGCGGTTATTCTTGGCGGAAATCCTACCGTTGAAGATTATTTCGAAAGTTATTTTTCGCCGTTTTTACCTTTTGGAAATGAAACTATCCGTCAGTATTCGGATTGGTGCGGCGTTATGACAATGAGTGCTTTTCCTTATCGCGAAGAAGTCGCCGAAGATTGTTCCGCGAAAGGTTGTCGAAGTGGGGTGATATTCAACAAAGAAACGGAAGAACATTCGACTTGTCATTCTTGTAAAGGATCCGGAAAGATCTTCGCGCGTTCGCCTTATGGCGTTTTTATTCGATCGAAGTCTTCAACCGTATTTGAAGGAAACGCGCCGGATTCGGCGCCAATGGTTCGATTCATTTCGCCGCCGGTTGATATTATAAAATATTCGGGCGAAGCGTGGGAAAACCTACTTCGAAAAGCCGAAGAATCACTTCACCTTCTTTTCGTTGACGAATCGCAAAGCGGAAAAGCGAAAGAAATTGATCGCGAAGAAAGCGATTCAATGTTGACAAAGATTTCAAACAACGTCTTCGATGAAATAATATATAAAACGCTTTATTTTATGGAAAGATTTCGCGAATTGTCGAATCCTATTGATCCGCAAATAATCAAGCCGATTTCATTTCGATCAAGAACGGAAGAAGATTTGATTCAAGAAATCAATCAACTAAGCGACAAAAACGCGCCGATCGCTTTTCAAGTCGAAGCGGCGAAAGATCTTGCAAGAAAACGGTTTTCCGGAAACAAAGCAATCGCGCGAATGGTTGAAATTCTTGTCGCTTACGATCCAATATACCACGTCAAGACGGCCGACAAAGCGACGCTTCTTGCGTCCGGATCAATCAAGAAAAACGATATTGTGAAAAGTCTTTTCGCTTACAAAGTTTTAAACGAAATTATTTCCGAACGCGGAACCGAATTTCTTGAACTTCAATTGAACGAAATTTTCGCGGTCATGGATTCGGGCCTTGAAAAATATTTCGATTCGGAAGACGGAAATTCATTGATTCAAATTCCTTCGGTTTAAAGAATGTTATCGGATCGCCTTATAAGATTAGTTAATCGACAAGAAAAATCGATTACAGACGCGGAAAACGCCCTTCTTGACGGTTTGACACCGATCGAACGGAAGATCTTCGCCGCGACGAAAGGACAATTGAATAAAATGAAAAAAACCGGCGGAAAATATGACTTCGACGCCGGCAACGTGAATCTTGTCAATGAACTTGATCAAGTGATCTTGAACGAAATTCAAACTTCTTCTTTTCCGGAAAACGTTTCAAAATATCTTCAAAACTTTGATTCGGTGACGGACTATCAATCCGAACTTCATGAATCTTTGAATGACATTAAGCCGGCCGAACTTCGGAAACTTGTTGATCCTTTTAAAAAACAAATGGTTCAAGATACCTTGAACGGCTTGACCGGATCCGGCGTCGCGTCCGAATTCATTGAACCGGTTCGTCAAGCGCTTTTTCAAAATATTGTCGCCGGCGCAAATTCAACCGAAATCGAAGGAATTCTTCGAAAAATGATTCAAGGCGACGCGGAAAATATTTCAAAATTGAACCGATACGTCGGACAAGTCACGCGCGATTCATTGAATCAATTCGAAGGACAAGTGAACGGAAGGATTGCCGACGAATTCGGCCTTGACGCTTTTCAATACGTTGGTTCGCTTGTTGAAGATTCGCGTTCGCAATGTGTTAAATGGGTGAACAAAAGCGTTCTTTTGAAAGAAGAACTTCCGGCCCTTATTTCAAGCGCTTTTTCAAGCGGTCAAGGAATGATTCCGGGAACGAATTCCGGAAACTTCGCCGTTTATCGCGGCGGCTATAATTGCCGACATTCGGCGATTCCTTTCAAAATGACAAAGCGCGAACGCGAACGACTAAACAAAGAAGAAGAAGTCAACGTCGAAGAAGAAGAAGTCACGGCGACAAAAAACATTGAAGAAGTTGAAAGATCAATAAAAGACAATAAAAAGAAGAAATCAATTGCGTCTTCGAAAACAAAAGCAAAGAAAACGGAATTGAATCAAGATCTTTTGATTTCAACGCGGCCGAAGTCGATCAATGATCAAGCGCTTTCAAATATTTCGGATCAAGACGGCGCGGCGGAAATAATGAATGAATTCAATACGACTTTCACAATTAGAAATTCAAGCGAAGCCGGAAAGGCCGGAACTGCAAAATTCCTAAGAACAACCGGCCGAACGGATTTGACACCGAATTCAATCGGCGTATATAGTAACGGAACGCAAGGATTTTGCGCCGTTAGTAATAAATTTTTATCGATAAAAATGAAACGAAACGACGTGATTCGGCCAACTATTGACGCGCGCGCCGTCGGAATAAAATCGGAAAATCCTTTTTCACCGAATTCAAATGATCTTGACAATTGGATCGAAACAAGTAATTCGGATTGGTACGGAAAAAATTCGACCGGCGTTTTTCGAAGAAATTCAAAAGGATCAAGTCAAGGATCTTATATTCTACAAAAAAAGAACGGCAAAACAAAATATTTCGGAATTGATGAAATGCTAAACGTTGACAATGAAAACTTTTCCGACGTTACTTCCGTATTAACACATGAAAACGGACATTTGATTCAAAACAAATTCGATCCGAAAGTCGGAAACACGCGGCCGAAAATGCTTGAAAGTTTAAAAAAACACAATGTTAAACTTGATGAATCTTTAACATGGTACGGTGAAACAAATCAATCGGAACTATACGCGGAAACCTTTTCCGCTTACGTTCACGCGAACGCCGACTTTAAAAAACATTCGCCGAAATTGTTTGATTGGTTTGAAGATTTGACCTTTAATGTTTATGGAATCGACAAGAAAACAATAATTTTATCAAAATAAAAAAATGGACTTAATAGACGAACGAAGAAAACTTTCCGAATTAACGGAAATCGCGCTTGAAAACAATGACATTGAATCTTTGAAAACGATCAAGAAAATTATTGACAAAGAAAGATTGATTTCGGTTGCGAATTTTAGCGAATTTTTTTATTCAATGGTTCCGCCGGACGTTTTGAATCAACTTTAAAAAGATAATTTTTTCTTTTTGAATATAATTTTTATTAAAAAAACCTTATTTTTGTTATATTATCAAAATCAAAAAAATGGAAAAAGTACAAGTTTTGAATATAAAGACCGGGAAAATTTCAGAAATTCCGCGCTTGACTTACGAAAATTTAATCAAGAACGGAAAGCGTAAAGACTTCGATTTGATTGAAAAGCCGAAGCCGACAAAAGCCGAAATTTTTACGAAATCGATTCCGACGGTTGACACGAACGAAGACGGAAAAAGATCCGCGAACGAAATGATCGAAGCAATTGAAAAAGCCGATTCGAAAGAATCTATTGACGTTTTAATTGACGGCGAATCAAGAAAGACCGTTTTGAAAGCGGCCCAAAAAAGAAAAAGCGAACTATAATAAACCTAAAATCGAAAACATGGAACAAATAAAAGAATTTTTGAAAATGATCGGCGTCGAAGCCGAAACAATTGACGCAATAATCGCCGAAACAAAAGGCGAAGATTTCAGTCTTGAAGATTTGTCAAGAAAATTTATTCAAAAACAAAAATCACTTTCGGCAAACGATCCGGATTTGATCAAAGGACTTCGCGACGAAATTCGCGGAACGGAACTTTCGAAAGTTGAACACAAAATCAAAAAACAATTCGGACTTTCGGCCGAAGACGTTCGCGACAAAAAATTCGAAGAAATACTTGAAGCGGCTTTCGATAAGATCAAAACCGATTCGGGATCTTCAAGCGAAGAACTTCAAAACAAAATTCTTGAACTTAATAAGGCCGTGAAACACTATGAAGAAGAAATTCTTCCGGCTGAAAGAAACAAAAGCAAAGAAGAAATTTCACGTTTCCGCCGTGATCTTGCGATTCGTGACGTTCTTTCAAAGAAATCTTTAATCGTTGGAACCGACGTAATTCTTCCGGCTTTGAATAAGACTTTGAACAACTTTGATATTCAAGTGAATGAAGCGAACGAAATTGAAGTGAAAACGAAAGAAGGTTTGAAACCTTTATCAAAAGACGGAACGAAAACTTTGAGTTTTAACGAAATCATTGATATTCAATTGAACGAAATGAACGTGATCAAGCAATCAAACGGAAACCCGATCGGACACCCGACAACAAATTCGAACGGAAATCCGTCACCGAATTCAAACGGAAATCCGTCACCGACTTATAAATTGAACGGAATGAAAGCCGCGACAAAAAACGCGGATTCATTGAAAGAAATGAAGACTTTCGGTCAATAATTAAAAACGGACGCGGCGGCGTCGATAATTTTATCAAGAACGCAATCCGGCGCGACGGCGCAAAACGTAAAAGACAAAGAAAATCTTTGTTTTATTTTTGTTTAATGCTATAAAAAAACTAAAAAAATGGCTTTTACTGAAGGATTGTGTCAAAAACTACAAACGACACTAAACAGAACGGCGGGCGAAAACGCACCGTCATTAAAAAGAGATCGCGTTGGCTATCTTGAAGCGTTACTTTCCGACGCAAATACGGCCGGAATTGAAAAAATTCCGGTTCCGACAAACGGAAAAAAACGAATGGTTCAACTTGATTACATTCAAAGAGGAACCGAAGCAAAAATCGGCGCCGGAACTGAAATCAACGGTTGCGTTGCTGAAATTAACCCGGAACCGTTCGAACAAATTATCGACGTTGACGAAAAAGTTGAAAGTCAAGGACTTGGATTTTCAGAGCATGAAATGCGAAAACTTTGTGAAGGCGACGACGTTTACGTTTCTAACGTTTTAATGTCACAAATGAACGCGGTGAATGTTGAATTAAATAAACACCTATTAGGAATTCAATCCTTATCGTTTGGAAATTTTGCAGACGGAACGGTTGTGAAATCTTTGAAATTACTTGAAGACGGAACAAACGCTTCGCGCGGAATTGCAACGGCTCAAATGCGTCACGAATACGACAAAGCGGCCGCAAGCGGTGCGCCGATTATCGTTGCCGGCGGAAACTTTGACCTTTACGCAAAAATGAATCAAATCGCTTGTTGTAATGATTTAGGGGTTGATTTAGCACGTTGGACGGATTATCAATATTTTTATGATAGGTTTGTTGATAGTGCGGTCGGTACAAACGACATGATCGTTCTTGCGCCCGGTGCGGTTCAATTGGTGACATGGAATCAATACGTTGGCGAATACGCAAAAAGAAACGACGTTTTTGAGCATGGAACAATAACAGATCCTTTTACCGGAATGACTTACGATCTTAAGATTCATTACGACGATTGTAATGATATTTGGACTATGAAAATGGGCGTTGCTTTTAAATTGGTTCACCTACCGGCAAACGCTTTTGCAGCAACGGACGACTTGAACGGCGTGAATTATTCTTTCCATTGGACGGATTGTTCATCTTTGGTTGAATGTGGACTTTAATTAATTATTAACTATAAAAAAACTAAATATTATGGCAATTTGTCCCACTACTTGCGCGCCGGCCTTGCCGGCGACTTATTCCGGCGGTTGCGGCGTGGTTACACGTCCCGGCGGAATAAAAAAATTCGCGTTTATTAAATGCGATTACGTTTTCACAGATATAACAGACACGTCAGAATGGACGGCGGCGATCGCTTCCGGCGACGTTGTCGGTTCCGGGTTGGTTCTTGCACAAAAACCGAAAGGATCGTTCACGAAGAAAAGAATTGCTTCATGTGAACCCGAAGCGGTTGTCGGTGCGGAAAAATCAATCACTTTTCAAGATTATAACACGGACGGCGTGACCGGTGCGACCGGCGTTCTTCACTATGATTTTTGGAATACCGTTTTGACACAACCGCAAAACTACTTGTTCGCGTTTTATACGTGCGACGGTTATCTTTACGGAACGATTAACGACTTTCAAATTGAGATTGACGAAGTTATTGAAGACAATGACACCGGAAACACTTATTTTGACGGTTCGATCACTTGGAATGATATCTTGATGAATGTCCCGGCAAAAGTAAACCTTGACGGAATCCTTTAATTTGTTGAATTGTTAAACACAAAAACCCGGTTTCGGTCTTTCCGGCCGGGTTTTTTTATACCTTAAAAAATGAAACACTTATCAGAAAAAATAAAGGCTATCACAGAAGCCAAAAGCGATCGTATTCACGCGAACGAAATCGGAAAAAATACCGAAAAGAAGATTGGCAGAAAAGAAAATGCCGAAACGAAAACTTTCACAAAATCGCCGCCGATCAAAAAAGATCTTGTTGACGAAGCGGCCTTCAAAGGTTCAAAAAACATTGAAACAAATGAAAAAGAACTACTTCGCAAAAGAAATATAAACGGAACGGTTTCCGTCGTTTTTCCAAAAATTGACCTTTCAGCAAAAGGCAACGGAACCGGAAAACGGTTTTCAAACTAAATACCAAAAACGAAAAGAAAATGATCACAAACGAAAAACTTTTGAATTCTTATTCGCCTTTAATAAAAGAAGCGATCGGATTCGTCGATTTCAATATCGGTTCAATTTATGACTTGCAAATATTAATTTCTTCGGATCTTGAAGAACAACTTGAATCTTTTTTAATTCAAGGCGGAAAACTAAACGAAGTAAATGAAGAACGCCAAAATTCGGGCCTTCATAAAATATCGCCGTTAAAAAACGAAAAGATTGTTTTAAAAGAGTGGATTGAATTAATCCGATCAAATAAAGGAATTGTCTTTCTTTTATTGTCCGGATCTTCAAGAAGAAAAACAAACGCTTCGATTGAAGCGGCGATCGATACAACAAAAGATCGATTTGATCAAATTCAATTCGACACGAATAAAGGCGTTCAAGGCGATTATTTCTTTTTGTATGAAGGCAATGAACCCGAAGCGGAAAAAGTCGCGGAAATCGCTTCAAAACCTTCAAAAAAACAATCGAAGAAAGTAAACAAAGAAACAAAAACCGAAGAAGCGTGATTCATTGGCTAATTGATAACGGTCACGGCGGAATCAATCCTTTTGATTGTGAACCGGTGACGCCCGGAAAACGATCGCCTATTTTTCCGGACGGAACAAAATTCGCCGGTCAAGTATTGATCGAAGGCGTTCGAAATCGCGCCGTCGTGAATTATTTGTCGCTTTTAATGGATCAAGCCGGATTCAAATATTCTTTGATTTGTGACACTTGGCGCGATTGTCCGCTTCGGACGCGATCCGAAAAAGCAAATTTGATCATTCGATCTTCAAAGGATTCAAAAGAAGAATTTATTTTTCTTTCAATTCATCACAACGCTTTCGGTAAAGATTGGAATTCGGCGGACGGCGCTTCTTGTCATATATACCCGAATTCAAAAAAAGGAAAAGCGATCGCCGAAATCTTTCAAAAGGAAATTATATCTTCGACCGGTCTTCGAAGTCGCGGCGTAAAAGAAAACGATTTCGCCGTTTTGAGAAAAACAATTTGTCCGGCCGTTTTAACCGAAAGCGGATTCATGACAAACCTTGCAAACGCTTCTTTCGGAATGTCGGAAGAAGGATCAAAAAAGATCGCCGAAGGACACTTCAACGCGATCAAATTAATTGAAAACCAAAAAAAAATATAAAAAATGAATTGTTTGAAAAATATTGTCGGCGTTCGTTGTTTGGGCGATTCTTCTTCTTCCGGTCTATACGTTGAAGATCTTGAGGGAATAAATTTAAAAACGGCGGCGCAAATTGCAGACGTGCGCTATCAAAGCGGACTTGACTTGATTTCCAAAAAGAAAGATTTCGCGATCAAAGCGATTTCGAACGATATTCAAGCCGCTTTTTTACCGTATTTTAGAATAAATTCAATAATCGACGAACTTTCAATCGGAAAATTTAAGAATACAACTTTGACGCCTTCGCCTTTCAATCGCGGCGTTCAAATCAAAACAAGATCTTCAAGATTGCTTCGAATTCAAATTCAAAATATTGAAGTCAAAATCGTTGAAACTTTTTTAACGTCTTTCGTTAAAATAATTGACGGCCTTGACGAAAATATAATTGAATTCACAACCGACGCCGAAGGAAAAGCAAAAATCGACGTGAATTTTATTTCAAAAACTAACGAAGTCTTCGTCGTGATTGAAGATCCTTTGATCACGCCTTTTGACGGACAATTAAAAAACGGTTGTTCATGCTATTCAAAAAGTAGTGAATTTTTGATCGGCAAAGGTTACAAGGACGGACAAACGGCGTCTTCAACTTTTGGCCTTTCGGTTCAATCTTTGGCCGTTTGTGATCAAGAACAATTTGTTTGCTTGTTGGCGCCGCGTTTGGGTTTTGCGATCCTTTACAAGACCGGAATTGAAATCGTCAAAGAATGGATTGTTTCCGATCGTTTGAATCCGGTGACAATGATTGACGACGGAATTGAAGAATTTCTTCTTGAAGAATTCGAAAGTCAATATAATAAACAAATAAAATTATTAATCGAATCGCTTCCGGACTTCATGTCAAGACTTGACGAAATTTGCGTCGTTTGTTCCGGCAATCATTACGTTGAAGCGGTTCCGTAAAAATTAAAAACATGGCTTGTAATTGTGGAAAAACTTCAAAACCAAAACCGGCGGCAAGACCGCGAACAATAACGTCAACAAAAAAATCGACTTATTCGCGACCTATAATCAAAAGAAAATGAAATATTTCGAAACCTTGAAAACCTTTCCGGAAACGACGGAATTCACCGAAACAATTTCGTCGGTTTTTGCTTTCAACTTGAAAGCGCCGGTTTTGGTTTGGTTCGCCGGTTTTTCAATCGGAACGATCAACGGTTTTGTTGAAATTTGGTTGTTTGGTTCGGCGGTTTCCTTTTATGCTTTGATTGCTTTAATTTTTGCCGATCACATTTCCGGCGTTCTTTTAGCATGGAAACGAAACGATTTTCAAACGCGAAAATTTCTTCGGATCTTTTGGACTTTGCTTTCTCACGTTGCTTTGTTATATTTCGCCATGCAATTAAGCAAGGGCGCGACGTCTTTGTTTTGGTTAAACGAAGCCGTTTTTGTTCCGCTTGTTTTGGTGAATCTTTTATCTTTGGTGAAAAATTTGTCCCTTTTAGGATATATTAAAAAAAGTTTTGCTTCATTACTTTATAAAAAAATTGACGTTCACAAAAACAACTTTATAAAAAAAGATAAAATTGAAGAATAATTTTAAAAATATTGTTTTTGTTTTAAGCGTTTTAACGGCCTTTAATTCTTGCGTGACGGCTCGACGTTGTGATCTTAAATTTCCGCCGGTTAACACGACGGAAACAATAATTCGCGACACTACAATAATAACAGAAAGAACAACTTTTGACACGCTTCACGTTTTTCATGAATCGCGTGACACCGTTTTTTTTTATGATAAGGAAACACAAATAAAAATAAAATATTTACGTCTTCCGGGTGATTCAATTTTCGTTTCGGCCGAATGTCCGCCGGACACCGTCACCGTGACAAAAGAAATAATTAACAATAATACTATTGAAAGAAGAACTTCTTCAAGATTTCCGGAAGGCTCTTTTTGGCTTATTGCGGCTTTTATTTTTGGCTTGATATTAATTGCAGCCGGCTATTTTACGAAACAAATAAAACGTTGAAAACATGGCCATAAATGAAAAACAATTCAAAGACGGTCTTTCGTCGGTTATTAGAAATATAAAAAGGCGCGAATCCGAAGCGCTTCTTTTAACGGCGAAGCGGCTTGAAGGTTTAATGAAGCGAAGAATTTTCAACGACGGAAAAGCGTCAAACGGCGGACAAATTGGAAAATACAAGTCGAAGGCTTGGAAAAAGAAAAGAAGCGAAGGCGGACGACAAATTTCGAAAGTTGATCTTCAATTCAAAGGCGATTTGATTCGATCGCTAAAAGTAGTAAAAGACGGCGACGAAGTCGTTCTTGCGATTGTGAATGATCAAGACTATGCAAAGGCAAGAGGAAACGAAGATCGAAGAAAAAAGAAAATTTTTAATCCAACAAAAGAAGAAACGATTCAAGTCGAAGAATACTTTGAAGACATTCTTTCCGAAATCGTTGAAAATGAATTTTTAAAAATATGAATAAATTAATCAAAAATATTGCCGATCAAATACTTGAAGAAAACGACGTTTTTGAAAGATATATAATTGACGCAAGAAAAGACGAAGAAGGCCGGGTGACAATTCCGATCGAAATAAACGGAAACGAAAGAACATTCGGCGGAATAACAGACGCGAACGGTTGCTTCTTTTATTTTCGTTGGCGCGAAGATTTTATCTTTTATGAAGAAATCTCCGCCGATAAAAGGTTCGCTTCATGCGAAAACAAAGATTTTGTCGAACAAAGATCGCCTTTTCGTCTTGTCGCGGTTGTTGATCGGCCGGTTGATCCTTTCGCCCTTGAAGCCGGAATTCGTCAAACGCTTCTTCGTTGGAAAATTTGGCCGACTTCCGGAATAAAAAACGGAAGAACGATTCTTCGTCAATCGCTTGTCGATTCGATTGAAGTCTTGAAAGCGGAAACGAAATCGGCGAAGAAATTTAATAAAAATCTAACTTTTATTTTGATCGACTTTGATCTTTCAATCGAAATTTCGGCGACTTGTGATTCAAAAATCTTAAATTTGTAAAAATGGGACACTTTAACACTTATCAATTAAATAGTAATTACACAACTTCGGACGGCGTGAATTTAATTAATCCGACTTTTGAAATCGTTGAACTATATCTTTATTGTGAATCAAATTCTTATGACCTAATCTTGAATTGGATCGACGAAACAAATAATATTAATCGACTTTTTGTCAATTCTTCTTTTTTGTCGCCGGAATTTCCGACGGCCGAATTCGTCGAAAATCAACTTCTTCAAATTCCGGAATTTTCAAATTCTACTATTATAAACACTTAAAAATAAAAAAATGAATTGCACTTGTTTTCAAGATCTTGGTTGTTTTCTTCCAAACGATCCGATTGATTTCGGTTTCACGGCTTTTGAAGCCGGCGATTTTACTTTCGAAGTCACCTATCGCGGACGAACCGAAAGGATCGTCAAAACTTTCGCTTTGAACGAACCGATCGTTCTTCCTTATACTTTTGACGAAGTCGGCGAAATTCAAATAAAAATTCAAATTCCTTCAACGATCGCGGTTCCGATTTCCGGATTCAATTATTTGACTTCGATCGGCGGCGGTTGTGTTTTTGTTCTTTCCGGCGCTTCGCCTTCTTGTTAATCTTTTAAATTTGTAAAATGAAAAAATTCGGACTTTATCTTTTGGGCCTTTTAAGCGGTTTTTTGTTGTTCTTCTTCGTGAACGACTTCGGAACCTATCAAATAGTTATAAATTCGATTATTTGCGGCTTATTTGCGGCTTTTGCTTCTTTCTTTCTTGACTTCACTTTTCGCGAAGGAAATATTTTCGCTTTTTGGCTTCGCTTCTTGAATCGCTTCTTTTTCGAAAACAAGAAAAATCCGTTTCGGTTCCTTTATAAACCTTTAGGCGGTTGCACGATTTGCATGAATCAATATATTTCAATTCTTGTCTTCTTGTTGGCTTTTTGGAAACTTGATCTTTCTTTTTGGTTTTTGATTCCGGCTTCATTAGTTAGTCACGTTTCTTTGTTTTTTATGCTTAAACACTTCGATTTAGAAGATTAATTTTGCAATTCGGGCGCTTCTTTGCGTCTTTTTTGTTTTCTTTTTTGTCATGATTATTGAAATTATATTCTAAAAAGTATTGCGGAATCAAAAAAAGTCTTTATATTGCGATATGTTTAACAATAAAAAAACCAACAAAATGAAGACAATCACAATTCAAAGCGCTGATTCTCAACAAGTTAGCGAAAAAGGCCGCGAAGATTATACGGTGACAATTAACGGAAAAAATATCGAAAACTTCGACAAATTTGAAGCGTCGCTTTATTATTTGACAAAAATGATCAACTGCGGAAACGGAAGATCAATCGCTTCGGAATCGAAAACAATGTCAAAACACTTTTCGAAAGAATTTCTTCAAAAAATGATCGTTCACCCGGTTTGTATTGCAAGCGAAAAATTTCGCGCGGTTCAAGCGATTTTGAATCACTACAAAAAAGAAGACGAAAAAGAAGCGATTGAAAATCACGTTGAAAACATGAAACCGATTCTTTCGGAAATTTTGACAATTTGTCGAAACAAAGTGATCGAAAGATTCGCGCCAACAAGAAAAGCGCTTGAAGACGCGGTTCAAGCAATCACCGAAATAATGAACAAAGAAAATCTTCCGTTTCGCGGTCTTTCAAAATTTACCGGAAACGTTGTTTTGACTAACGAAGTAAATGATAAAATTAAGGCTTTTGTAGAAAAAAAATTTGACGTTGACTTGAACGAAAGGTTTTCGACTTACGATCGAAGAAAAGAAGCGCAAGATCAAGCGAATCAATTCGTTTATAATGTTTATCGTTGTTTTCGTTATGGAACCGAAAACGAAATTTCAGAAATGGAAAATCAAAAAGTTGAAACGGAAACTTTTAAACTATTGACAAACCTTGCGAAATATTGTCCTTTAGGAACCGACGAAGTAAAGATCAATAAGATCGATAAGGGCGCGAAAGGATTTGAAATCAACGCGGATCTTTATTCAAAGGGCGAATTCTTGAACAAAATATATACGAACGCCCATTCGGCCGGCGGATATAATATTCAAAGTTTTCATTTCAGATATAAAACAACCGTAAAAAAATAAATATAATTAATATGGGGGTTGATCAAACCCCCTTTTTTTAAAAATTAAAAACTAAAAAAATGGAATCAATTACAAGAAGGATCAACGGAAAAACGACAATTTTCACTTTTGAATCGGAAAATGAAGAATATATATATTTCAAAATTGAAGATAAATTTTCCCTTAGTGGTCAAAAATTCCCTAAATCACATTGTATAAATTTAAACGCTTGCGCGAATTTCTACGAATTACACAAAGGAAATCTTAATAGGGTATTAAAGGAAATACGAAAAAATAAAACTTATAGCGACCTTGTTCCTATAATTTACAATAATTCAATAAAAAAATAAATATACAACGAAGGCCGGTCAAATCACTTCGCCGGCCTTCTTGTTCAAACCCAAAATCGAAAAGGAAAAATGAACATTCACAAAAATATCAAATTTTCAACGGTTGACGGCCGAAAAATTGAAGAAATCGAAGAAATCACCGTCAAAGAATTTCAAATCGGCGATATTTGGCCGGATTTGATCGAACAAGAACGTCAATTCATTATATATCAATTGACGATTTTTTTCATTCGTTTTCCGTCCGTCGGCGAAGTCAAAAACTTTCCGTTGAATCAACTTGAAGAAATATTCAAAATGTCTTTGATCAATTATTCTTCAAATTTGGGCGAAATGCTTTATAAATTAATATTAATAAAAATTACAAATCAAAAATCAAAATCATGAAAAATCAAAATCCTATTGAAGTGATTCAAGGAACACTTTCAAAAAAAGAAATCGAAGATCTTTCGACAAAGATCGCCGCCGGCGTTGACGCCGGAATTGAAGAACCGCTTGACCTTGTGATCAAGATTGAATTCTTGACGAAAACGCTTCAAGCCGCGAAGAAAAAGATCCTTTCTTCATGTATTGACGAAGCGGCGAAATATCACCCGGAAACGGCTTCAATTCGCGGCGTAAAGATCAAAACAAAAGAAGCCGGCGTGAAATACGATTATTCAAATACGCCGGTTTGGAACGATACAAACGACGAAATCGTTCAAATGATTCTTCAACAAAAAGAACTTGAAGCGCGCTTGAAGACGGTCAAAGGAAAAGAAACAATTCTTCACCCGGAAACCGGCGAATTGATCGAACTTTTTCAACCGATTAAAAAATCAACAACGACGATCGAAATTTCTTTTCCGAAATAAAAATCATTAAATTTGTCAAATAATTCAAAACAAAATCGAAAATCATGAAACAAGAAATCACAAATCAAACGAACAACGTAAACGCGGAAACGTTGAAAAAATATCTTCGCGCGGCGAATCTTGTCGGACATTTGACCGACGTTGAAGTCGATCAATTTATTCAAATTTCAACGGCCTTCGGCTTGAATCCTTTCAAGCGTGAAATATACGCTTCTAAATACGGAAGCAATTTTTCAATTGTGGTCGGTTATGAAACATATATCAAGCGCGCCGAAAGATCCGGTTTGTTGGCCGGTTGGAAAGTTACGACGGCCGGATCTGTAAACTTTAAAAATCCGGATCAAAGCGACTTGAAAGCAATTATCACAATTCACCGGAAAGATTTCAAATTTGAATTCGTTCATGAAGTTTATTTTTCGGAATATTGCCAAAGAACAAAAGCCGGCGACTTAACTTCGTTTTGGCGCGGAAAGCCGGTCACAATGATTAAAAAAGTCGCGATGTCGCAAGGCTTCCGATTGTGTTTTTCTGATGAATTAGGCGGCCTTCCTTATACAAAAGAAGAAATCGGAAACGAAACGATCGACACGACGGCGACGGTAATTGAAGAAAACCCGGAAGAAATTATTCATTCGATTGACGATCAATTCAAAGAAGCCGAAAAAATGATTGTTCAAGCAAAAGATCGCGAAGCAATCGTCAAAATTTGGAAAGGCTTTCCGGATCTTCAAAAAGAAGAAGATTTCATTAAATTAGTAAAGGGCGAAAATGATCGTTTAGTCAACGAAAAAAAGAATCTAATACAAGAAGCCGCCGAAGAAGTAAAAGTCCATGAAACGGAAGAAAAAGACGTTCAAATCGTCGAAGGCGAAACGATTAAACTATCAACGCCGCGAATGTTTGTCAATTCCGTTCAATACGACGCAAAAGAAGCGATCTTCTTTATTAAAGAAATGAAAGACGAATCCGAAATCTTTGACTTTGTTCAAGAAGATTTAAGAACAACGGTCAACTCTTTTGCAAATCAAAGAATCGAAGAAATAACAAACGACAAAAATTGAAAATCATGAAAACGACATTATTGAAAAAAAGAATAATTGAAAAATTCGGATCGATCAACTCTTTTGCAAATCACCGAAAACAAGAATTGAATTCTTGGACAATTATTCGCGCTTTAGACGGAACAATTAAAAAAGATCAAGAAGAACTTTTGAAAGTGATCAATGACGGACTTCAAGTATTGAACCCCGAAAAAGAAATCAAGACGGACACGCGCGAATTCATTCGAAGAACGATTTTGACCGAATTTTCAAGTTTTGCCGAATTCAATCGACAATTTCCGGAATTTTCGAAATCGTTTTTGTCGAACCTTATAAACGGAAAGAAAAAGATCCTTGACAAACGATCGCGAAGGCTTTTAAATGTCTGTTTTAATCTTTACGCAAAAAACCCGGCAAAATGAAAAAGAATTCAAGAAACAAGGCGCCGGCCTTTCAGTTTTACGCGGCCGATTGGTTGACCGATACTTCGCTTCGATTGGTTTCGGCCGAAGCGCGCGGCGTTTGGATTGATCTTCTTTGTCATGCTTTTTTGTCGCCGGATCCGGGTTTTTTGATTGTCGCCGGTCAAATTTTAGACGAAAAAGGAATTCGAACGCTTTCCGGATTGACGCCGAAAAGATTCAAAAAAGTCTTTCATGAATTGACGTCTTTCGGAATCATTAAACAAGACGCCGCCGGAAGGTTTTATTCGAAAAGAATGACCGAAGACGCCCAACTTTCAAGGATAAGACGCGAAGCCGGATCAAAAGGCGGAAACCCTAATTTGATTAAAAAGGTTGCAATTTTGGATAAGCAAACCGACAACCAAAATCAAACCCCTTCTTCTTCTTCTTCTTCTTCTTCTTCAATTTCTATAATTAAAAAAAAATATATAAAAAAAGAAGAATTTATTTTTGATCATGTTTTTCAAAAATACATTGAAGAAAATTGTCCGCGAATTGGATCTTTAAAAACTCAATTGACGCCGGAATTTTGCAAA
>Ga0307378_10003904_pt1 | contig 21610 bp, 18 predicted proteins | sample UN1MG_FD_202238 | JGI IMG/M metagenome (GOLD analysis project Ga0307378, IMG submission 202238) | Soil microbial communities from Risofladan, Vaasa, Finland - UN-1 | ecosystem: Environmental > Terrestrial > Soil > Coastal area > Acid sulfate soil | place: Finland: Risofladan, Vaasa | collected...
AACACACACCGACTCATTGTGTCGGTCAAACTTTAGACTATTTATTTCAGCATCATTCTCATACAGAACGACCGTCTCTTGAGCGACTTTCAAATAGATGTTACTCAAGGTTTTAAAAAATCCTTCTGAAAACTGCGCTCCTTCCTGGGCGAGGGTTCGAAAAATAGACTTGGCAATGTCAACAGTCATCTTCAAAATCCCTTTTTCTGGATCACCTGGAAACAATTCTTGATGCTTATGTTCGTATCCATCGGCAATGTCAACCTGACATATTCTGCTTAAAGCCATATTTCTGTAAACTTCAGCCAAAGTCCCCACTTCCAATCCCCAGTCGCTGGGGATACGCATGGCCATAGCTAAATCCCTTCTCAGTGCAATCTCTCCGGCCAAAGCATAGCGAAAACTGTCCATATACACCAAGAAAGGAAGATATCCTAATATCTTTTCTAATGCCCGTATAAAAGGCGTAAAAAACAACCGGGTAGCACGGCCATGCATTATTTCTGTGTATCGGCTGTAATAGCCTTTGCAAAACTCATATTCAGAATGGGGATTAGCCACAGGATAACAAAGACGGGCAAGAAGTCCACGATTATAGTTTACGATATCACAGTCATGCATGGCGATGACCCGGCTTTTTCCCCTGGCTAAAACATACCCAAAGGAAATCCAGACAGCTCGTCCTTTTCCTCTTTCCCCTGGAGATAAGTCATTCTTCTCTAAAAGCTTATAGAGCCCCTTCATCCGGGGACCATCGTTCCATATCACTCTGAGCTTTTTATGGGAAGATAAAAAATTTTTTACTCTTTTATATTGTTCTTCATTTGCTCTATCAAGACTCAAGACAATTTCCCGGAGATAATTAACCTTCCTTAGCTCATTCATAATATTGGGAAGAGCTCCGCTTTTAAATTCTCGATAAAGAGAGGGCAAAACTAAGGCGATGGGTCTTATCCGGGAAAAACCCCTGAGATCATTTTCTAATTTTTTCAGGTTTAATTCTCCCAATCTATGAAAGGTAGCGATTACTCCGTTTTGGAAAAAATCAGACATCTATTCCTCCAAAAACTATTATAAGAACAAATTTTATATGGATTTAATTGCGCTTGGTATAGAATAAAGAAAAAAAAAATTTGTGTCAATGACTTGATTTTCGTTCAGGAGTCGTTATATCTATTAGAGTTAAACTCTTAACGAAGAAGGAGTGTTTTAATTGAAAACAGGTTTGAGCTTAACCTGCAATGCTGATGCGGAAAAAACGACTCCTCAACCCCTCCAAGGGAGTTATTGACTTTTGATCGGATATTTAACAATATCTTTTTCTTAGCATGAATGGTTTGAAGAGGTAAAAAAAATGATTCTCACTCCCAAAACAATCGAAAAAGTTAAAAAGATCAAAAAAGTTGACCTTTTGGTCGGAATCCCGAGTTACAACAGCGAAAACACGATAGGTCATGTCTTAAAAGCTGTCCGCCTCGGGCTGACAAAATACTTTCCCAAGCTAAAAAGCATCATTGTCAATTCCGATAGTGGATCATCGGATAATACGCGAAAAATCGTTCGAAGGAGCATGAAAGATTATAAAGGACTCGAGACTATCCTGATAGCTCATGAGATGCATCCCTATATGCGAAGCCTGCATACGCCTATTTCAGAAATGGTAACAACCTTCAGGGGAACTCCCGGCAAAGGCAAAGCTTTCAGGAGGATATTTGAAGTAGCCCATGCCTTAAAAGCTAAGGCTGTGGTTGTGGTCGATTCAGACCTTCGCTCGATAACTCCAGAATGGATCCAACTTCTGGCAGAACCCATTCTCTTCAAGAAATTTGATTATGTCACACCTCTCTATTCCCGTCATAAATATGACGGGACCATCACAAATTCCCTGATCTACCCTCTGACCAGAGCCTTATACGGCATAAAAATCCGCCAGCCTATCGGAGGTGAATTCGGCTTTTCAGCAAAGATTCTCAGCCATTATATGGAAAAAGACATCTGGGACACAGACGTAGCTTATTACGGCATCGACATCTGGATGACATCTGTAGCTCTGGCTAATGGATATGAAATTTGTCAATCCTTTCTCGGAGCCAAAATTCATAACCCAAAAAATGTGGCCACTCTTCCTCCTATGTTTAAGCAGGTCATGGGAACGATTTTTTCTCTCATCGAAGAAAATCAAGATAAATGGAAGAAAATAAAAGGAAGCAAAGATTTACAAACTTTTGGTTTCCAAGCCAGAGTTATTCCTGAAGAAGCCCACCAGGATTTCAATGGACTCTTCAATCTATTTCATAAAGGAGTTGCGAAACGCTATCTTATCTGGAGGGAAGTACTGAAAAAAGAAAATTTGCTATCGCTGGAAAAAATTATTAAACTCCCAAAGAAAGGTTTCAGCTTCCCTGCCGAACTGTGGGTAAAAATAATCTACGACTACATCCTTTTCTACAGCAGGTTCAAGTACACCTTCATGGAGATGAGCCTGCCTTCTTTTCTTGAATCCATGATTCCCCTTTATTTTGGCTTTATTGCATCCTTCGTCCAAAAAACAAAAAAAATGAGTACTCTAGAAGCTGAAGAAGAAATTGAAAAACTCTGTCTTGAGTTTGAAAAACTAAAGCCCTATTTGGTCACTAACTGGAACAAAAAAGAATAAAAACTCCCTGAAAAAGGTTATAACTATCTAGCCAATTTAGTCATTCAGGTCATCTTCAAATAAATAGCAGAAAAAACAGAACCAATTTGGATAGCACCCAAAATAGATAGGGAACCCTATGACCCTCCTCGATTGGATCATTATTATCTTGCTGCCACTGTGGAAGATATCTTACGGAGCTTTGATTGTGTATGCCGTATGTCTTATTATCTTTTTAGCTTTCTTCACGAAACTTTTTTAAATCTTATATATCCCCAAAGCCAGAGGAACGAGCCCACAGCCAAGCTCACTAACAAAATAGCCAACGAAATGACAAAGGCTCTTCGCTCTAACTCTTTCCAAGAACCCACACTAACTTCAGCCCAGAATAAAAGCCAGAGAACCCAAATAACCCTCAGCCCCCAAATAAACCAGGTGCTCTTTCTTATTTTCACTACAAGGAATTTCCGTTTTTCAGCCATTGCTCACCCCTTTCCTTGAGTTGTATCAATGCCGTACTCAGGCAGATTGAGAGACCACCATTTATCAGCATCCTTCTGTCTTCCGTAACCAAAAGCTTCATCCATGGTGTTGAAAAATATATCCAGCGCTGGAATTTTGGCGCTTGTAGCCTTTACTATTTCATGAATCATTGTCTTATCCTTTTTTGCCCAGGGACAAACTGGAATACAGATGCTGCAACCAGAGGTTGACTCCTGCCAGTAAGCGAGGCACTTGGGGGAATCCTCAAACCAGGCTTGATGACCAGGATTATTCCACTCTCCTTTGACTTGATAGCTTGGTTGATCATCAAAAGAGAGACAGTTAGAAGGACAAATTTCGGCACAGCGCTTACACACCTTACAAAATTCCAGGAGGCCAAAATCAATAGGCTTATCAGTGGCCAAAGGCAGGTCGGTTAAGACCTTACAAATGCGGACATAAGGACCGAATTCGGGTGTAATCAGTCGGTTTGTGCGTCCCAGTTCTCCCAAACCAGCATCCACTCCAATGGCAACACTCGAACCCAGATCATTCACACTGGGGATAGCTACATAACCCAGCCCTCTGATAAATTGAGCCAGCCCTGCCACGAGAAACTCACATCGACTATAGCCCATGGAAGAGCCAGCGCTGCTGATAGCAGTAGGTGAACACTGAAGATTGTCAAGAGACATCTGGACACTCAAGGCTACGGCATATTTGCATTTATCGGGTATCACAAGTTTTTCTTCATCTTCGTAAGGTTCGTCTGCAGACTCAAAAACTATTTCTTTCTCTCGTTCTTGTGAATGAATATGCCTTCGATCAAGTAATGTTATTCCGACTGTAGCTGCACCAAAATAGCGTGCTGCAGCTTTAATTAATTGGGCTGCCTCTTCGGGGTTTCCTTTATAATTCTCCACTCCTCGCTGTTCAGGAGTGCGCACAGATTTACTTGTCCAGGCACGGGTACCTCTATTCAAACCTCCTAATCGAGAAATAACCCAGGCCGCATCAGCCAGGGCCCGGTCTTCAAGTCTGTAGCCAGGGCGCTTTTCCAGGTAATACTTTATGGTTCTATCCCTGCTTTCTTGCATCAGTTTTTCTCTATTTTGCGTCCCGTAATATCTTGTAAAGGAGCCGAATACATTATTACTCGCTTTAAATCTTGAATAAACACTATCATCAATGGCCAATTTAGGTCTCGGAATCATCTTAACCCACCGGGGGTGGCCGTAAACACTCTTGCCAGGGGAAAAGGGAGAATTATCCGCGCTTGATACCAAACCGCTTCCCACGGCCAGGCCTGCTCCTCCAAAGCCACACTTAATAAAATCTCTTCGTTTCATCATAACGCTCCTTAAAAATGAGATAAAAGAATTTGTCCCTTTGGGCAACAGGTCCGCTATTTCTTTCTTCTATGTACGCCAGCATCGGAAAAACCTGCTAAAGTCCTGATCGGGAATTTGATCCTTCTCTTCTTCTTCAGCTTTGATCTTCATTAAAAAATTAAGGTGCCTTCCCTCTCTTAGATAATGCCAAACCATGGCCTGCAGGATAAAGGCCAGGCAGGGAAACGGGCAATCTTCCCTTTATATCTATCTCTCCAAAGAGAGCCCTGACAGCAGCTTTTTGAGCTTGCTCAGCCCATCTGTAAGCACAGATGTAGGAGTCGACAAAAGAAAAATGCCTCAAAAAATAGGGACTGCCAAAAGAGACCACAACAACTGGCGTGGAATTCGCTGCTGCCTCCTGGACAAGCTGGATATGTTTAAAATCAAGGTCGACAGTCCCCTTCCAGGCGCTGAGAGAGGAGAAAAGAGCAAAGACGATAACATCTGCTTTGCTTGAGTTCTCTACTGCTTCTTGAATAAATTCTTCTCCTGTAAATGCATCAGCGTAAAAATTAATCAGGCCTGGACATCTTTTTTTGGCTTCTCGAATAAAAGTTCTTCCTGCAAAATAGCCTCCTGGGTCGCTACTCAACGAAAAAACAGCGATTTTCTGAGTTGAGCCCGAAAGAGGAAGAACTGAACCTTCATTTTTGACTAATGTGATCGAACTCTCAAACACCTGGTCTGCATTCTGCAGATGTTCCTTTGTAGCTACCATCTCATCCAGGACATCTAAATCCACCAGTCTTTTTTTATGGAGGCCAAGCCTTGCCTTTGCCTCCAGAATTCTTTTCACAGATGTGTTGATTCTTGCTTCTGAAATCTGATCGTTCCTTACAGCCTGGATAAGAGATTCGATGACATCATCTGGCTTGGGAGGAAGAAGTATTATGTCCACTCCAGCCTGAACAGCTTTCAGAGCCGCCACTTCTGGGGAGTAAAGAGTGGTAACTCCTCCCATCTCCATAGCATCTGTGACGATGAGACCATCGAAGCCAATCTCTTCCCTTAGAAGACCAGTTATGATGAGGGGAGAAAGAGTGGCAGGAGTATCTGGAGTTGGGTCAAGTGCAGGAAGCTGAAGATGAGCGGTCATGATGGCCTGTACCCCAGCCTCGATAGCCTGTTTAAAAGGATAGAGTTCAACCTTATCCAAGCGGCTGCGATCTCCTCTTATAGTAGGAAGAAGGCTGTGAGAATCCTGATCCGTATCCCCATGACCAGGAAAATGCTTGGCTGTAGCTATCAGGCCATTTTCCTGGCAGCCCTTTATGAAGGCAATTGCCAAACGGCTAACCTGTTCTGGATCTTCACCAAGAGAACGGACATTGATGATAGGATTCTCAGGGTTGATATTCACATCAACCACAGGGGAATAAGTCATATGAATTCCAAGAGCTCTTCCTTCAAGGGCGGTTACTTTGCCCATGAGATAGGCTTGCTCCTCAGACCAGGTTGCCCCTACCGCCATAAGAGGGGGAAATAACGTAGCGCCTGAAATCTGATTCCCGACGCCTCTTTCAAAATCAGAAGCAATCAAAAGGGGTATTTTTGCCAGTTCCTGTACGGCATTTGTTAAATGAGCTGTTTCGTAAACCTCTCCTCCGAAGAGAACCAAGCCTCCAATTTTTTGCTCTACAATCAATGACTTAAGGCTCTCGATGTAATCACTATCCAGGTTTACAAACTTACCATTATAGCGCAAGGACACCATCTGACCAATCTTCTCTTCTAAGGTCATCCCGGCCATGGTCTTTTCAACCCATCTGGTTTCTGAAGGGCCAAAAGCCATCTCGGGCTTATAGATAACCCTGGCACAGCTTACAGCCAAGATAAGGAGAAAGAGAAGGAGAATAAGAGAAGAACCTTTTGGAAGTTTCATATTCCCTCCTTTTCAAGTTGTTCTTACTTCTCACTTTTTACTAAATGTCGTCTTTCGTTTTGCGCTTTTAATCTTCTTTTGCCTGCTCTGTGAGATAGGCAATTATCTCAGGGGTTCGTTTCTCTCATTTTATCAAATAGCGAAAGATAAAAAGCACGGAAAAAAGGTAGATAATCCAGTGCACCTCCCTCCCTCTTCCAGTTACAAGTTTCAAAAGAGAATAAGAAATAAAACCGAAGGCAATTCCTTCTGTAATGCTCACAGCTAAGGGCATTATGATTATAGTCAAAAAGGCAGGGATGGCTTCAGTCAAATCTTCCCAGTTAATGCGAGTCACACACTTCATCATTAAATAGCCGACAATAATTAACGGAGGAGCAACAACAGGATGAAGAGTTAACCCCTTATAAGCATACTCACCACCGATCATCCCAGCTAAAGGAGCGAAGAAAAGCGCTATTAAGAAGAGGAAGGAAGTAAAGATGTTGGCTAAGCCTGTTTTTGCGCCCTGGGAAATGCCTGCAGCACTTTCAATATAACTTGTTACTGTGGAAGTTCCGAGAAGAGCGCCTCCTACTGTCCCGATAGCATCAGAGAGCATTGCCTGATTGGCTCTGGGAAGTTTTCCTTTTTTCAGGAAGCCAGCAGGTTCACTAACACCAATCAAGGTGCCCATGGTATCGAAGAGATCGAGAAAGAAAAAAATAAAAATAATTGTAACAAGACCTGTTTGTAAAGCTCCCAAAATATCCAACTTGAAGAGAGTCGGCAAAACGCTGGGAGGAGCAGCAATGATACCCTGGTATTCGACCACACCTAAAGGAATGCCCAGAAGTGCGGTGGCCAGAATACCTATAAGAATGGCTCCATGGACCCTTAGAGCCATCAAAGCAGAAGTTACCGCCACTCCGAATAAAACAAGGGCCACTGGTTTGCTGGTTAGCTCTCCAAGACCTAGCAAGACCCCTGGTGTATCTACAACAAGGCCTCCGTATTCAAGACCGATAAGGGCAATTAAAAGGCCTATGCCTACTGCTATGGCATGCTTGAGTGAGTCCGGGACAGAAGCGATCAGGCCCCCCCAAACCTTAAGGACAGAGAGGATAATAAAAATCGAGCCTGATATGAAAACAGCTCCAAGGGCTACCTGCCACGAATACCCCATAGTCCCGCAGACGATAACAGCGAAAAAAATATTGTGGCCCATAGCTGGGGCAAGCGCTATAGGATATTTAGCCAAGAGCCCCATTAAAAGAGTAGCCAGTGCACTGGAGACACAGGTGGCAAACATGACTGCCCCTTTATCCATCCCGGCAGCGGAGAGGATAACAGGCTGAACGAAAATGATATACGACATGGTCATGAAGGTTGTTAAACCTCCCAACATTTCAGTCCGTATCGAGGTTTTATTTTCCTCTAGCTTAAAGAAGCGGTTTAGCAATTCCTGCATTTTTCCTCTCTTACTCTTCAAATTGAATTAAGATAAGGATATCAACCTCTGGGTGAGCTTTCTTGATGCAGTCCACTCCTTTTAAGAAAACAAGTTCTACAACTGAAGCAAATCCAACAACTTTCCCTCCTAATTTCTTCACCAAATCGATGGCGCTTATGGAGGAGGAACCCGTGGCTATCAGGTCATCGACAATGAGAACTCTCTGCGAAGGAAGGATACTATCGGTGTGCATCTCAAAATATTCGACGGCATACTCATTCGGAGCTTTGAAGCAAATAGTCTTCCGGGGGAGCTTTCCCTTCTTCCGAATAATGGCTAATCCAAGTCCTAATTGATGGGCTACAGGAGCAGCAAAAAGAAAACCTCGTGACTCAATTCCTGCCACAATCTGAGGTTTTTTCTTCTTCGCCCAGGATGCAATTCTGTCAATCACATAATTGTAACAGGCTGCATCCTGCATTAATGGCGTAATATCTTTAAAGCCAATACCGGGTTTGGGAAAATCCTTTACTTCACATATTTTGTCTTTCGCGCGAGTGATCATTGCTCTAACCTCATAGACTTAAGTTGTCTTAATTTTAATTTGAAAATAAAAAAAATCACCTTGTCAACGTAATAACTTTTTCCTTTTCATCAATCAGTTTTTTTAGTGTAAATAGTTCTAGTGGGAAAGGGGATGCCGATGTTGGCCCTGTTCAAGGCATTGTAGATCTCATCTGTCATTTTAAGCTGAGTTGAATAGGCTTCTGCATAGCTCTTTACCCATGCTCTGGCGACAAAATCCAGAGAAAAATCAGACATTTTTAAAAACTGAACCACAGGTTCGGGTTGTTCAATAACATTCTCTATTTTTTTTACGACTTCGAGGACCTCTTGTCGAACTTTTTCTGTATCCGAGCCATAAACAACTCCAAAATTGACATTAACGCGGATGGAAACATCAGGATGAGTGAAATTTTTAATCTTGGCATTGGCCAGATAACCATTGGGGATGTATATCACTTCGTTGTCGTATGTCTTTAATTTTGTGCTTCTCAAGCCAATATCCAGGATGACTCCCATTTCCCCCGATTCTAACTGAACTTTATCTCCCACTTTGAAAGTTTTATCCAGGACAAGTTGAAGTCCTCCCAGGATATTATTCAAGGAATCTTTTACTGCTAAACCTATGGCGAGGCCCGCAATTCCAGCAGTAGCAAGGAGAGGACTTATGTTTATTTTCCAAGCATTGAAAGCAAAAATCAAAGCTAAAACGATGACGACAGCTTTTAAGATTTTCTGGAGGAAAGGAATCAATCTTTCATCCGCTGTCGTTTTTGTCTTGAATTTCCATTCTTTCGTCCACTGGAGAGCAAAACCAGAGATGATCTTAAGAAGAAAGACAGTTACGATAAGGACTAAAAGGGTATTGATTATGCCGTCGAAAATAGCCTGAATATTTTCTCCGAGCTCAAAATTTTCCAGGCCGACCTTGAGTCCTAACAAGAGGGCAATATAGAAAATTATGGAAGAGAGGCTCTTGATGATCAAATCGTCAATTTTCGTCTTTGTTTTTTCCGCCAGGGGTTTCAATACTTGCTTTAGAATGATCTTGGCCAGGAAGGCAATAATGACGGTAATGACCAGGGTGGCCAAAAACTCAAGATAACGACTTTCGGAAATAAATTGAATGGCATCACTTATAATTTTCATTCAAAACTCTCCTTTATTGCTTTTTTTGCTCATTAGCATTTATACCTAAACTGTTCACTTATTTCAATTTTATTTCAAATTAAAAGGGTAAATCTACGTCGTGATTTGATTTATTAAACCCACACGTGGTTTTTGTAGGGGCTTGATTTATCAAGCCCACCTTATGTAAATATAAAAGAATTGAAGGAGCTTGATCCATCAAACCCACCATGATTATTATTTGTTGTAGGGGCTTGATTTATCAAGCCCGCAAGTACAAAGAATCAATAACAGACTATTATTTTCCGCTCGTTTTTTTTCCCCATATGCAAGGTCACGTGAATAGCATCTAAATTGAATTTTATCTTCTCGGCCCACTCCACAACGATAATTCCTTGACCGAGATAATCTTCCCACCCAAGATCCAGTATTTCTGCGTTTTTCCCGAGCCGATAAAGGTCTATATGAAAGATTGGATATTTTGCCTTATAGATGTTAATAAGTGTGTAAGAAGGGCTGCAGACTTGATGAACATCCTTCATTCCCAAGCCAGCAGCTATTCCTTTGGCAAAAACAGTTTTCCCAGCTCCCAGTTCCCCTATTAAGAGCACTACTTCCTGACCTTTGAAATCCTTGGCAAGCTTCTTGGCTAAGAGAAAGGTTTCTCTTCCAGAGAAAGTTTGATACTCTTTTTCCTTTTTCTGACACGTGCTTATCTTCATTTTCTCTTCAAGAAAAATGGGGCCAGGCCCCATTTTTATTCATTTTTTGCTTTCTTATGGGCTTTTGTCCTCCATCACTGCCAAATACTAATTACTCGCGCTCTAACAGTCTGAGCCCTGATGGAAGGTAACGGATGATATCGCCAGCAGTCAAGGCTTTCTCTCCAAGCTTTTCAGCTCCAATGTCTCCGCTTAAGCCGTGAACATAAACAGCAGCCAGAATTGCCTCAAGCAGATTTTTCTCCTGAACGATCATAGAAGCAATCATTCCACTCAGAACATCGCCTGAGCCTGCAGTGGCCATCCCAGGATTTCCGGTGGGATTAACAAAGACTCTCCCGTCAGGAGTAGCTGTGATAGTTCTGTAGGCTTTAAGCACAAGATAAACTCCATATTCTTCGGCAAATTGAGGTGCAAGTTCCAATTTCCTCTCCACCACTTCCCGGGTAGAAAGATTGAGGAGCCGGGCAAACTCACCTGGATGGGGAGTGAGTACCACAGGCTGGCGCAAAGATTTTATTATTTCCGGCTTCGAAGCCAGTATGTTCAGAGCATCTGCATCCACGACTGCAGGCACGTTAATCTTAGGCATTAGGGAGATGACAAGCTCGGAGGTGGATTTGTGCGTGGAAATCCCTGGTCCTATCATGAGGGCATCCTTCCCTTTAAGAAGACTCAGCACCTTTTTTAGAGCTTCATGAGAGAGGGTCTTCTCTGGTGTTTCTGGTAAAGGCTCTGTCATCAATTCATCCATGGAGCGAGCCACAATGGGAAGGCAGCTTTCTGGAGTTCCTACGGTCACCAAGCCTGCTCCCATCTTTAAAGCTGCTTTTCCAGCCATAGCAGCGGCTCCTGTTTTGCCCAGAGAGCCGGAAAGAATGAAAAGATGACCGTAAGTCCCTTTATGCGTATCCTTACTTCGCCTCCTAAAATAAGGCAGAACAGTTTTTTTCTCGACTAGTTCGAGCTTGAGATTTTCGTCATCGAACAGGAATGAAGGCACGCTTATATCAGCAACCACCAGCTCACCGACATATTCTTCTGCAGGCGGAAAGATATGGGCCACTTTAGGAGCAGCTAAGGTCACAGTCAAATCTGCCCTCACACAGGGACCGATGATTTGAAACGTATCCGAGGAAAGACCGGAAGGAATATCCACGGCTATTTTAAAAGCTTTTGATTTGTTAATACCTTCGATAACTGCGGCGTAGAGTCCCTGCGCAGGCTTGATGAGACCAGTCCCAAAGATAGCATCAACGAGCACAGACGACTGAGAAACCTTTTCTTTCTGGAGTTTCCAATCCTTAAGAGAACAGACCTCGCTAATCTTTATCCCTATTTTCTCGGCCATTTTTAAATTTACGGCTGCATCTCCCCTCACTTCTCCTTTGGAAGCTAGAAGCAGGACATATGGTTCGGCTCCGTGGTTATAGAGATGGCGCGCTACAACAAAACCATCGCCGCCGTTGTTTCCTTTACCGGCCACGATGACGATTTTTTCCTTACTCAACTCTGGAAACTTTTCTCTAAGTTTTTTGAAGATTTGCTTGCCAGCATTTTCCATTAGGGTAGTGCCCAATATTCCGATTTCCTCGATAGCTGTCCGGTCAATTTCTCTCATCTGGGTCGAAGTAAGGACTTTCATGGGCACTCCTTTGATGGTACTTTTTAAAGACTAATCTTTATTTACAGCGAATTTTACCACATGGGGTTAGACTTTTAAAACTTGAATTTTTTACCTTTTATTTGAAAACAGGTGGGCTTGATGAATCAAGCCCCTACAAAAAACAACCATCCCTAATTCCTTAAGCGAAAAAAGTAGCCTGTTGTACTTGCTCAATAATTCGGTAACAGTTTTATAACGTCATTGCGAGGAGCGTAGCGACGCGGCAATCTCAACCTTTTTCATTGAGATTGCCGCGCTCCCTTCAGTCGCTCGCAATGACTCTTCTATCTTCTATTTCATAACCGAAAGTGTTACCTAATTATTGAGCATAAAGACCTGTCCCCTTTTTCTGCCCCTTTTTCTTACTAGTATGTATGTTTTCATATTATTTTAAGCTATAAGAAAGAAATCACAATGTCACTGCATTTATTGATTTAAACCTGTTTTTGTGTTAATAAAGAAACAGATATATAAGAGGAGGTTTCATATGAGTTTTAAGATTGGAATAAATGGATTCGGACGTATTGGAAGAAATTTTTTCCGCGCCTCTTACCAGGATCCCGACATTGATATCGTGGCTGTAAACGATATCACTGATTCTAAAACTCTGGCTCATCTGCTCAAGTACGATTCTGTACTCGGGATTCTAGAGGCAGATATTAAATCCTCAGAAAACGCAATAATAGCTAATGATAAAACAATTAAAGTTCTTTCTGAGAAAGACCCGGGCAATCTTCCTTGGAAAGAACTGGGGATTTCCATCGTCATTGAATCCACGGGCTTATTCAGGAAAAGACAGGATACGATCAAGCATATCGAAAAAGGTGGCGCTGAGAAGGTTATTATTTCTGCCCCGGCCATAGAGCCTGACATTACTCTTGTCCTGGGAGTCAATGAAGAAACATACGATCCAGACAAACACCACATCATCTCCAACGCCTCCTGCACTACCAATTGCCTGGCCCCTGTAGTAAAAGTTCTCCATCAGGAGTTTGGGATTGAAAAAGCCTTCATGACTACAATCCATGCCTACACAAGCGACCAGAGATTACTCGACACACCCCATAAAGACCTTCGTCGAGCTCGGGCAGCAGCTGTCTCTCAAATTCCGACTACAACCGGAGCTGCTAAGGCTGTAGGACTTGTTATTCCTGAACTCGATGGGAAAATAGACGGCATAGCCATAAGGGTTCCCACTCCGAATGTCTCTCTCGTTGATTTAGTCGCACTCTTAAAGAAAAATGCCAGTGCAGATGAAGTCAACGAATCCTTCAAGAAAGCTTCCGAAGGCAAGTTGAAGGGAATTCTCGATTACACTGAGGAGCCTCTTGTCTCTGTTGATTTTATGACCAATCCTCACTCTGGCATAGTAGACGGGCTTTTCACCAGGATTATAGATGATAATCTGGTGAAAGTTCTTGCCTGGTATGACAACGAATGGGGATATTCCTGCCGCATGATAGACTTGATCAAGTACATTTCCCGCTAAAAGGGCATGCTCACTCCCAAAGACTTAGATCTCGAGGGAAAAATGGTTTTCCTCCGGGTTGACTTCAACGTTCCTCTGGATGAAGAATGCAAAATAAGAGATGATTCACGGATAAAGGCCGCTCTTCCCACAATAAATTACCTTCTCGAGCAAAAGGCAAAAGTGGTTATCGCTTCCCATTTGGGACGTCCCAAAGGAGAATATATTCCTGAATTCAGCCTTAGGCCTGTGGCAGAAAGGCTTTCCGAGCTCATTCCTCAGAATGTCATTCTTGCCCCTGACGTTATCGGGGAGGAAGTCCTAAAACTAAAGAGAGAACTCAAGGAAGACCAGACTCTTCTTCTGGAAAACCTGCGGTTTCATAAAGGAGAGACAGCTAATGATTCTTCTTTTGCTCAACTTTTGGCTCAAGAAGTCAACTATTATGTCAACGATGCTTTTGGTGCCTCGCACCGATCCCATGCCTCAGTTGTCGGCATTGCCCAGTATGTTGAAAAAGTAGCAGCTGGTTTTCTCCTCAAAAAAGAAGTTGATTATCTGAGTAAAGCCGTTCATTCTCCCCCAAAACCATATGTAGCCATTCTCGGGGGCGCAAAAGTCTCTGATAAGATTCCGGTCATAGAGAACCTTTTAAACAAAGCTGACAGTATTCTTATCGGCGGCGCTATGGCTTACACATTTTTCAAAGCCCAGGGATATGAAGTCGGTCGCTCCCTTGTCGAGGAAGATAAAATAGAGCTCGCCCGGCTCCTATTAGACAGAGCCCAAGAGGAAAAAGTGAATTTTTATCTTCCTTCGGATCATCTTGTCGCCGCTGAAAAGGATCCCAACACAGAGGTTAAAATAGTGGACTCTCCACCTATTCCTTCAAATTTGATGGGTCTTGATATCGGGCCAAAAACTGTCGAGAAATATTCAGAAATCATAGCCAGGGCAAAAACGATCTTCTGGAACGGTCCAATGGGAGTGTTTGAAATCGATAAATTCTCCCAGGGAACCATGAAAATAGCTGAGGCAGTAGCCAACTCTGCAGCCCTTTCAATCGTGGGAGGGGGAGATTCAGTAGCAGCTGTCTACAAAGCAGGAGTGAGTGAGAAAATATCCCATATTTCAACCGGAGGGGGTGCTTCATTGGAATTTATGGCAAACGAAACCCTTCCCGGTATCGAAGCATTATCGGAGAAATAAAATGACAATAAGTAACGAAAAACCTTTCATCGCGGGAAACTGGAAAATGCATAAGACCATTCCTGAAGCTGTGGAAATGGTTAAAGCTCTCAAAGAGGAAAGTCCTCAACTGACGGATGCAGAGCTTGTTGTAATTCCTCCCTATACTATGCTGAGTGAAGTGAAAAAAGTAATTGAAGGAAGCACTGTCCAGCTTGGCGCCCAAAACATTTTCTGGGAAGAAAAAGGAGCTTTCACTGGCGAAGTCTCCCCGCCGATGCTCAAAGATGCAGGCTGTCAATATGTCATTATCGGTCACTCAGAAAGGCGGCAATATTTTGGTGAAACAAATGAGACTGTTAATAAAAAAATCAAAGCAGCTTTAGCTCATGAACTTACGCCAATCATGTGCATCGGGGAATCACTGGAAGAAAGAGAAAAGGGAAACACAATGGATAAAGTCGAAACCCAGATAAATTCAGGACTGGAAGGGCTGGGGAAAGATGAGATAAGGCGGATCGTTATCGCTTATGAGCCTATCTGGGCCATCGGAACGGGTGTAACAGCAACACCTTCCCAAGCAGAGGAAGTCCATAGCTTCATAAGAGAGAAGCTGACAGAAAAATATGGAAATGAGATTGCTTCGTATGCTATAATTCTCTACGGCGGCTCAGTGAAGCCAGCCAATACATATTCTATACTAAAGGAAAATAACATAAACGGAGCATTAGTCGGAGGAGCTTCGCTGGAAGCTGACTCATTCATTCAAATAACGAAAGAAGCCATAAAAGCTTACAAGGAGAAGAAGTGAGCGGTATAATCACAGTAATCCACATTATCGTCTGTTTCATTCTCATCATTGCTGTTCTTCTTCAATCAGGTAAAGCTGCTGATCTGGCTGGAGCGTTCGGAGGAGGAGGCAGCCAGACTGTTTTCGGGCCACGTGGTGCGGCAACTATTTTATCCAGGGCAACCACAATTAGTGCCATACTTTTTATGATAACTTCGCTGGGGCTCTGGATGCTGTCTGTAAAAGGAGTAACATCGGCTGTAAAAGGCGAAGGAGCACCGACAGAGGAAGCAGCTGCGGTAACGGAAACAAAAAAAGAAACCGAAGAAAAGAAACCTCCAACAACAGAGGAAAAAAAGGAAAAAGAACAAAAAAGCACAGAAACAGAGAAGAAAAAATAAAGGTCAGAAAACTTTCTCCCTTAAATATAGGCAATACTGCCTAGATGAGCCTCCCAGGTTTAAATGCCGAAGTGGTGGAATTGGTAGACACGCTAGCTTGAGGGGCTAGTTCCTGATATTCGGGAGTAGGGGTTCGAGTCCCCTCTTCGGCATTACCCCTTCTTTCCATCTTCGTAAAATATTTATAATAAATAACTTAAAAGATATCCAAAATATACCTGCGACTATTTTGGGACCGTATCAGATTAAAAATACAAAAAAATATCAATATAAAATAAAAAGATAACAACTTGAATTTAAGCAATTTCAACAACTTATATTACGTATAATTCTTAAAGAAATCATAAAAAGTATGGGGTTCGAGTTTATTATTCGATATACTAATATTCTTGACCAAAGATGGGGGGAAGTCCCAAGGCTAAAAATTTAAATTTACAGGTGGTACATTAATGGGGAGCAGGTAAAAAGTCTAAAAGAAACTCAGGATTCAAGATTAACGCCTTGAAAATGAAAACAAATACGGCGTCGCCCACCATTTTATTTTCAATGATTCCTGTTTTGCAAAAAAGGAACAGGCCTTTTTGGTGATGCAGAAATAAGAATACAACCATAAAAAGGACTCAGATGATTAAAAAAATAAGAGTTCCTTGATTTATGGCCTTATCTAGATTATTATTTTCTCAAATTATGACTTCTTGCATGTCGACCTTTATTTGTATAATCAATTGAATGAATTAAAAACAAGGGGCTGACAAATGTATGAACATCGCACTCAGGAATTAATTCCGCATTCTAGGTTTCTTTTACGTTTGATTTTCCATGCGAGCTTGGCAATACTCATTATTATTGTATCACTAGGTTTGGGTATCATCGGATATCATCAGACCGAAGGGCTTTCCTGGATGGATTCGCTTTTAAACGCTGCAATGATACTTGGTGGTATGGGGCCAGTCAACGAATTACAGACCACATCAGGGAAATTATTTGCATCTTTTTATTCACTTTTTTCAGGAATAATTTTTTTAGTTTCAGTTGGGGTGATATTCGCTCCGGTTTTCCATCGATTATTGCACTATTTCCATCTAGAAGCGGAATCCAGGACATCAAAACAAGAAGATAATTGAATCAGAGTTTCCTGAAGATTGTTGTTGTACACAGCTCGAGCAGCCATGTTATATGATTGATCCAAATAGAATTTGAGTTTTGTAGTCTGAAGCCTTTACATAACTAAATATATTAATTTTTAGGGAGGACAAAAAATGAGATTACCTGAATATGTCACTAAAGATGAAGTTCAAATAGTGTGTCACGAACTCAACATCTCTGACTGGACAGGAAAGAAAGAGGCAAACATTCTATCAGAAGAAGCAGGAGTGATTTTGCAAAAAGTCAATACTACTGGCATGAAAATCGATCTTCAAGAATTTCTTAAGGGCCTTGAAGTTGAGTTGGAACATGGTATCAGATTTGAGGATGCCAATGTCACAAACAATCATCCGATATTAACAGGCAGAATCGTTCTCGCTCACTTGAAAGAATCCAAAGATTACTATAAACGGTTGGAAGTTTTAGAGCTCGAAGGGGATCTATTCAAAGAAATTGCTCATGAAAATTATTCAGTTATTAAGAACTTATATCAGAAAATTCTCGACGCAAAGGAAGAACTTTATAGAGCAGAATCAGAAGAATTGAGTGCATTAAAGTAATTTTTTTTTCGGAAAAGTTAAACACAATTGGTATTTTCAAAATTCAAAAAGACTTTAATGTGATAAACTTGTTGATTTAAATCCCTTATTAGAAAGAATAAACTCGTGAATTCACAACAGTCCAAATCATCACATTTTTATGATCAGGCCAATTTCAAAGTTCAAATCGTTTTTCTTCAAGAATGCAGGCGGATCATTATCCAATCTCCACTTTAGCGCGAGATCGAGCTCAAAATTTTTTGTTAACTCAATTAAAAAATTGACCTCATCCAAAATTCTAAAGTCAGACAATTTTTTCAAATCTGGCTGGAAATAGCTAATATTAACAAAAGTCAACCTTTCGTTGAGTTGATATTTAAGGACAAGGATATTTGCTAGACGGACCAATTTTGTAACCGAAGGTTCATTAATCTGTAAGAATTCTTCATTCAAAAACTCCTCTTCATACATCAATCCTGTTCCAATATCAAAAATGAATGAATCCGACCTGAAAATGGAAAAGCGCAGTCCTGACCCTGCCAATCTCCTTCTCCTCAGTAATAACGCCTTATTGCTCTGCAATTGAAAAAAATGAAAAGTCCTGACTCTTTTAGAGAAGAAATAGTTGTAACGGATCTGTATAAAGGCATAATTGATCAAGTCTACGTCTTTTTGAGATAGTAGTTTATTCCCTCCAATTAAGCGAAACCAGCTATTCCGTAATCTGTACCCAACAGAAAAATTCCCATCGAGTTCAAAAACGTTTGTATTTCCTCTTTCTCCTTCTATGGAAAACTCAATGCCCAAATGAAATTTTTCCTTTTCATCACTAAGAATTTTTTCTGTATTGACGATCGCTTGACTAAAACTAAAGTGTGTAATAACAGTTAAAGCCAATAAAAAAAAGACTATTCTCGAATGATATTTCATTTGTTAAATTTTCATCTTGAAAAGGTTAATTCATTCCCCTCGAATTAAATTAAATTGGCTTTTGCACAGTCAAAATGATACCGGTTTCGAACTAGTTCCTTCTGATGACATTCATAATGATAAATAGCATACAGGAACGCCCATATCAATTAAAGTTAATTTTGAAATATATCTAAAAAAAGAAGCTTCACCTGGGTACAATGCTGTGCTCGGTGCCAATTCCGCAAATTCTGGGGACATTTTAAACTAACTTAGAAAATGGACCTGAATAGGGAACAGCTCCAAATCCAAGAAAATTCCAACATAACACCTGAACCGATATTAGGGGAGCAGGTCACATGTTTCTCTTTGTGTAATCTTTTGGTTTGCTTGCATTTTCAACCACTTAGCCTATAATTTGCTTAATTTAAATAATTTACAATACACCAGGAGCCCGAGTCCCCTCTTCGGCATTACCCCTTCTTTATTGACAGTAACTTAGCTGAGGTTTAGCATGCTTTGCTTCAACCCAGGCAGCCTCCTGCGGACATCCTCTACCTCAGGAATACCAAGGTCAACACCTTGCCAAAGATCGAGGAATTTCTCGTAATTCTCGTTGGATTGTACCTCAACAGTTTTGTTGGGTTTGTTGACTACTTTCCCTGCGGCAGGTTCATCCGGCGCAGAAGATCCTGAAAGCGCGGGTCCTCGCGCAGGCCGTCAAAAATCGGATCCACACTGATATAAGGCATGTTGCCGTCGTGCTCCTCGTAGGCCTTCTCCAGCCATTCGAGGGCTTCGTCATTCTTCCCGGCACGGGTATACAGTGTCCCGATTTGCCAGGACGTAACATAGGTTGTGCGTGAGCGTGCTATCAGCGTCTCCGCCACACGGCTCAACGCCCCGGAGTAGCCTGCCTCCTCGTAGCCGCGCGCCAGAGCTTCTTCAGCTTCTTGATCGCCCTTCGCGGCAAATGATCTCTTCCATATTTCCAGCGCCTCCTCATACATCTGCTTGTGGTGGTAGGCGGACCTGAGGGTTGACAGCGCCGTCCAGTCGTTTGGTGCGGTTCTGAGCGTTTCGCGGAGCACGGCAATAGCGTCGTCATACCGGCGCGCGAAATTCAAGTCCATAGCATAAACAGCTCGAAACAAGACGTTGAACGGGTCTAATTCCAAGGCTCGCTCGATCTGCTCCATCGCTTCCTCCGGACGTCTCATGATGAACAAGAAATGTGAGTACCAGGCACGTGGATCCGGATAATTGGGATTGAGTTCGATAGCCCGACGGTATGCTGTCTCCGCATCCTCCCAGTGCCATTCCACCCAAGCTCTTATACCCGCCAACAGGTGATGAACTTCCGCGAGCGTATTATCCAACTCCAGGGCTTTCAAAGCGGCTGCCTTTGCTTTTGGTGCTGCTTCACTGTATGGCACTAATCCCTGTTGCTGGCGTCCGATCCAGACATTGGCGATACCCGCGTAGGCCAGGGCATAGTTCGGATCTTTCTCTTGGGCTAACTCAAAGTACTGAAGCGCGATCTCGAGGTCCTGTTGAGTAAGTTTGTACCAGTGAAACCGGCCCTTGATATAGGCTTCGTAGGCCTCGGGATTAACCTGGCGGGTAGTGGCAAGGTTCGCCTCTTCCTGCGGGGTCAGCTTGACTCGAGTTTTATCGGCAATGGCGCGTGCCATTTCGCTGTACATCACCAGCACATCGGTCATGGCCCGGTCGTACGTCTGGGACCAAAGGTTCCGTTCCTCGGGGAGCGCATCGATCAACTGCACCCGAATGCGCACGCTGTCGCCAACCCGATGCACCGTCCCCTCCACGACCGCATCCACGTTTAACTCCTGCGCAATCTCCGATAAGGGCTTCTCCACACCTTTGTACTGCATAACCGACCTGCGGGAAATCACCCGCAAAGCTCCAATCTGAGCCAGCTGCCCGATCAGCTCATCGGTAACTGCATCGACGAAATACTCCTGCTCCGGGTCACCCGTGAGGTTCTCAAACGGCAGGACCGCAATCGCATCTATTGCTTCAGCACGTCCTGTAAAAAGACTTAGCGCTATTACAGTCATTATGATCAGAAAACCTGCTAGGCCTGCATAAAGAATTGCTCTCTTCCTCCTAAGCAGCTTTGCTTTCCATAGTCTTACCCTAATCCCTTCTGGCTCTATACCCTCTGATATGGATCTTAGATCATCTAACAGTTCATCTATGTTCTGGTAGCGCTCATCCGGATTCTTCTCAAGAGCCTTGGCCACAACCTGCTCTATGGACATCGGAATCTCTGAGCGCAAATCCGTGACAGGCTTGGGCTTCTCATTCAAAATGGAATATATAACAGCCTGATCATGCTCCCCCTTGAAAGGCAATTGACCGCTGAACATTTCATAAAGAACTACTCCAAATGACCAGATATCCGTGCGATGATCTACTTTTTCCCCTCGGGCTTGTTCGGGAGACATGTAGATAACCGTCCCCATTGTCATCCCTTCTTTTGTTACCAGAGTCGTTCCTGTTACCCTGGCTAGACCAAAATCCATTATCTTCGCCTGGTCTTTTTCGGTCACCATGATGTTGGCACTCTTGATATCCCTGTGTACTACTCCTTTCTTATGAGCCTCCTCCAAACCCTCGGCTGCTTGGATGGCAATCCTCAGGGCTTCGTATATCTCAAAAGGACCAGACTCAATCTTCTTCTTTAAGCTCTGCCCTTCTATATAAGCCATAGAGATAAAGGTTTTTTCCTCAGTCTCATCAAATTCATAGACAGTACATATATGGGGGTGATCCAGGGCAGCAGCAGCCTGTGCCTCGCGCATGAATCGATCTTTTACCTCCGAGATATGTGTTAATTCTTGAGGAAGAAATTTCAAGGCAACAGTCCGTTTAAGCTTGGTATCCTGAGCTTTGTAGACAACTCCCATACCTCCTCTACCAAGCTCTTCGATGATCTCGTATCTTCCTGCAAAAGTCGTGCCTTTGACTAAATACTTAACCGGTGTTTGGAGGGTCTTGGTGTGAGCTAAGGCGACCTCTTCTGGCAAGGGAAACTTGGTCCCGCATTTCCCGCAGAAAAGGGTATCCTCCGGATTTTCAAACTGACATTCGAGGCATCTATTTCCCACTGCTGTCCCTTTAATATAGTTTTGGAAAGAATATCAAGGAATCAGGAAGCTGTCAACTATCTCTGTCAGTTTTAGAAATAATAGACATTCTAAGTAAACTATGGTAAAAACGAAATTGTTTCTGAA